>Ga0209455_1000828_pt1 | contig 16712 bp, 7 predicted proteins | sample AraplaCol_mCL_r2_FD_184275 | JGI IMG/M metagenome (GOLD analysis project Ga0209455, IMG submission 184275) | Arabidopsis root microbial communities from North Carolina, USA - plate scrape CL_Col_mCL_r2 (SPAdes) (version 2) | ecosystem: Host-associated > Plants > Roots > Endosphere | place: USA...
TGGTAGGCGGATATTTTATGAAGAGTTTGCTGAGTAAGATGAAGTGAGTGGGGAATAAACCAATGCCACAGGTGCATTTAAGAGCTCAACAATGAAAAAGATAATACTGCAATTATTATTTACGATAGCCGGTTCTGCTGCATTTTGCCAGGGAACCATTGTTAAATACCTGTCGGGAACTGATAAAGACCACACTGCACAATGGGATTTCTATTGCACCGCAGGCCGAAACAGCGGTAAATGGACGAAGATTGCAGTGCCGTCTAACTGGGAATTGCAGGGCTTTGGTACTTATAACTATGGTCACGATAAAATAAAAGGAAACGAGCAGGGGCTTTATAAACGCGAGTTTTTTGCCGGCAGTTGGAGCGATAAAAAGGTATTCATTGTTTTTGAAGGCTCCATGACAGATACCAGGGTAACAATTAATGGTAAGCAAGCAGGCCCCGTACACCAGGGGAGTTTTTACCGGTTTAAATACGATATAACAAACCTCGTAAAACCAAACAGCAAAAATCTGCTGGAAGTGACGGTTGATAAAACGTCGGCAAATTCATCGGTAAATGATGCGGAACGCAGGAACAGCGACTTTTGGGTATTCGGCGGCATCTACCGGCCGGTTTACCTGGAAGTTGTTCCCAATACTTTTATCGACAGGCTGGCGGTAAACGCAAAAGCAGATGGTACCTTCCAGCTTGATGTGTATCCACAAAACTTAAAACCCGGCGAAATTGTAGAGGGCCAGATTCAAACGGTTGACGACAAAAATGTTGGCAAGCCTTTTTCGATAGCAGCCGACCCGGCGCAAGAGTATCTGACTTTAAAAAGCAGCGTTCAAAAGCCATTATTATGGAGCGCCGAAGTCCCCAATTTATACCAGGTAATTGTTACCATTAAAAATAAACAGCAGGTTATCCACCGGGTGAAACAAAAATTTGGCTTCCGCACAGTCGAACTGCGGACTAATGACGGATTTTATGTAAATGGTGCACGGGTTATAATGAAGGGCAGCAACCGCCATAGCTTCTGGCCTGAAACAGGCCGCACATTGAGCCATAAAGTGCATTTGCTGGATGTCAGCCTGATGAAGCAAATGAATATGAACGCCGTGCGCATGTCGCACTATCCGCCTGATCGTGATTTCCTGGATGTTTGCGATTCGCTGGGTTTATATGTGCTGGACGAGCTAACCGGCTGGCAGGCAAAGTACGATACGATAGTAGGCCGTAAACTGGTTAAAGAATTGGTGGTTCGCGATGTAAACCATCCGTCAATTGTATTTTGGGATAACGGGAATGAAGGTGGCTTTAATAGGGCATTAGATAATGATTACGCTTTGTACGACCCACAAAAACGGACTGTAATACACCCCTGGGAAAAGTTTAACGGTACCAATACTAAACATTATCCTGACTATAACTACATAGTAAATGAGGTAGCTAACGGTCAGGACGTTTTTTTTCCTACAGAATTTATGCACGGCTTGTACGATGGCGGCGCCGGGGCAGCACTTGATGATTTTTGGGGCCAAATGGTTAAGAACCCGCACGGAGCAGGTGGTTTTATATGGGCGTTTTTGGACGAAGCGGTTATTCGCACCGATAAAAATGGTGCATACGATTCTGACGGCAATCACGCCCCGGATGGTATTGTAGGCCCGCACCGCGAAAAGGAGGGGAGCTTTTACACGATAAAGGAAATTTGGTCGCCGGTTTATATCGACCCAAAACCAATTGACAACAATTTCGACGGTAAAATAACGGTCGAAAACCGTTATTCATTTACAAATTTGAACCAATGCATATTTGCATGGAAACTGGTTAACTTCCCATCGGCAAATGAAAAAACCACAGCGGCTATTGTAAAAGCGTCCGGCGGCGCGGCAGCTCCAAACCTAAAACCGGGAAGCGCCGGCACATTGAAACTACCCCTGCCTGCATCGTGGCGCAGTAGCAATGCGCTTTACCTAACCGCATATGGCCCCGACAAAAAAGAGATATTCACCTGGAGCTGGGACATCAAATCTCCTGAGGCAATCCGTAAAACAATAAAGCCGTCGCCAACTTCTCTGGCTATAAAAGCTGAAGAGCAAAATCAATCGCTTGTTATCAATTGTGATGGCATAAAGTATTGTTTTGATAAAACCACGGGGTATATTCAAAATGTGCAAAAGCCCGGAAAAACTATTTCATTATCCGGCGGGCCTGTTTTGGCCGGGGTTAATACTACCTTGAAGAGTTTTGTGTATAAAGCGATTGAACGACAATACATTGTGGAAGCCGAATACCAGGGCGCAGCAATGCTGCATGTAAAATGGACGTTTGCACCGGGTCGGCCGGCTAAGCTCGAATATTGCTATGCGCAACAGGGCGATGCCGATTTTAGGGGCATTACCTTTAATTATCCCGAAGAAAAAATAACCGGTATGAAATGGCTGGGCCGCGGCCCGTATCGCGTTTGGAAAAACAGGATGCGTGGGCAGCAATTTGGTCTATGGCACAAGGCATATAATAATTCCATTACCGGCGAAACATGGGGGTATCCCGAATTTAAAGGCTACCATGCAGAAGTTAACTGGGTAACAATTGAGAATAAGGAATCGCCCTTCACTGTTTATACCGACGATAAAAATATGTTTTTGCAAATGCTGAGGCCGGCAAGGGAGAAGGATGCACTGCAAAACAACAACGTTGAACCGTCCTTTCCCGATGGCAGTATCGGTTTTTTAAATGCGATTAGTCCCATTGGTACCAAGTTCCAGGCTGCAAAAGTAATGGGGCCGCAAAGCCAAACAAATCACGCCAGCGGGGAACAAATAAATGGCACCCTTTGGTTCGATTTTGCTCATTAATTAGCTGCAGGATAAAATAACGCACGTTCGTCAGTTCCCAATTTTAATCAAACCGGCAAGCTCACCGCTATAGTGTTATTTTACGCTGGTATATGCAAATAACAGGTGGGTGATTTTTTTGAAAAAATGCTTGGTTTAGTAACAGATAACCCAATGTTTTGTTGAAAAACCGTAATAACCTCAAAAATTATAGTTTTTGTTTTAAAGCCTTGTTAAAATGTATACATTAAATTTAACTTAGCTTACATTTTATTACCTGCTACACTATGAAATTTTTGCTGTCGGTGTTATTTTTAGTATTGCTCGGTTACCAGGTTAAGGGCCAGGATACTAACGACAGCTTGTTAACTGTGTTGAAGTCTGAAATACTGAAAAAGAAAGTTTACGTAACGGAAAGGGACAGGCGCATCAAAACACTCAGGGAGGATTTAAAAGAAACCCCGAAAAATAATCTTCTGACCCAGTATAACATCTGCAATAAGCTTTACGAAGAATACAAAGATTTCATTTTTGATTCGGCCCATGTTTACACCTCTAAACTGTCACAACTAAGCATGTTGATGCACGATGTGCCCAAACAATATGAGAGTAAAATAAAACTGGGTGCAATTCAATTGGCGTGGGGCATGTTCAAAGAAACTTTTGAATGCATCAACCAAATTAACGTACACCTGCTGCATGATAGTGTTAAACTAAGATACTACCAGCTAAAATCGCGGGCATATAACGACCTGTCATTTTACAATACGGATAAATTTTACGTTCATGCAAGTCAACTTGAAGCTGTTAAAGCGTTGGATTCAGTCATCCTGCTGTCTAAACCAGGCTCTTACGAAAAGTACAAATACTCAGCCGAAAGGTGCACTTTACTCGGTCAGCAAACCAAATCGAGGGAATATTATATTGAGTTATTGCAAAACGACCTGCTTACTGATCATCAGCGGGCAATGGTGGCTAACGATTTAAGTAACTTGTCTACGGGAGCGGAAAAGAAAAGGCTGGTTACAATGGCCGCTATCTATGATATCCGCTCATCTACCAAAGAAACGCTGGCCATTTTTACGCTTGGCAAAATGTATTTCGAGCAAGGTAACATCGCCGATGCGGAAATACTTTTGCGCGAGGCACTTGACCAGGCACAGTACTATGGGAACAGGCTGCATAAAATAGAAATAGTAGCCATTTTAACCACGCTGTCGGCCCAGAAGCTCATTAATTCTGAAAATGAAAAAAATCGCATATTGACCGTTCTGATCTCCATTTTAGGCATAGCGATAGTCGGCACGGCAATAATTTCGATAATTGTTTATGTACGCTTAAAAAGGGTAAGACTTAGGGAGATTGTTGTTAAAGAGAAAAATAAGCACCTCGACAAAATCAACAAAAAACTTTTAGAAGACACCCATATTAAAGAGGAATATATCGGCTATTTTTTTGAAGTTATTTCAGGCTATATCCTTAAGCTCGAGAAGATAAAAAGAAACACCGAGCGAAAGCTAAAGATAAAAAGCTATGAAGAACTGCTGCACCTCGCCAATGAGATTGATATTAAATATGAACGGGAGGCGCTGTTCCATACGTTCGATAGTATATTCCTGAAGCTGTTCCCTAATTTTATTACTGCTTTTAATGCCTTGCTAAAGCCTGAGGACCAGATTTGGCCGAAAGATAACGAGGTTTTAAACACCAACCTGCGCATTTTTGCTTTGATGAGATTGGGCATTAAGGACAACCAAACCATAGCCAATATATTGGAGAGTGCGGTAAGCACCATTTATACTTATAAGATTCGCATCAAGTCGAAAGCGCTTGTTCCGGGCGATGAATTTGAAAATAAGATAATGGAAATCAAATTCGTTGATATTAATAACATGGATCTCCAGCCTGTTTAGCACCGCCTTTTGCGAACCCCCGTTTTTTTTTGTCTTAAATAGTGATTTTTCACCAATAACCGGTTGGATTTTCTTTAGATTTTTCGCTTGTCGTCAATTTGTAAATACCTAATAATAAGTATATTAAGTATATTATAGGTTAGATTTTTTTTCTACTTTTCTAAAACATAGATTGATTGCACCCCGCGATATACAACTTTGTATTGTATCCAATTATTTACACTATAAGAAGCACAAAAGTTTTGAGCTGCGTCACAGGATGCCGGTGACAACCAATTACAGGTATTAATTTTTTTTCAGGCGATTTTTTGCACACATGACAAAGCACGTCCACGCTTTGTCCTGGCTTCTTATTGCCTTTTAATTTCCAGATGGACAAGAGCTACCAATTGATAAAACGACAATTAACCAAATTGAAAACCTAAAAAACAGCCTATGATGAAAAGCAACACCAAGCTTCACACCCAAAAAACCAAACTCCTTATTTTTTAATGCCTATTTAAAAACCAATTTATGAAACAGAAATTACCAACTAAAATTTCTATTATTTACAAGCCCCGGGTTTACCTGGGCATCATTGTCCTCTTATTTGTTTCCAGTTTAAGTTTTGCTAAAACCTTAAATATTGCGTCAAATAATGTGGCATTAACAACCGGTAACATTGTACCGGAAAACGCCTCAGTTATAACCGGCAAGGTTACCGACGAAACGGATGGCAAAACACTACCCGGTGTAACAGTAACCGTAAAGGGAGTACGTCTGTCGACAGTAACCGACATAAACGGAAAGTTTTCCATCTCGGCCGAAAGCAACGCCACACTGGTGTTTTCGTTTGTTGGCTATGAATCCCTCGAGGTGCCATTAAACGGGCAGACTGCATTAAATGTGAGCCTGAAGCCCAGCGCCACAAACCTAAACGAGGTAGTCGTGGTTGGTTATGGCACACAAAAGAAAATATCGGTAACCGGTGCCGTCGATAAGGTATCGGGCGCCGCCACTGTAGATGGCCGGCCTGTTATAAATGCAACCCAGGCTCTTGAAGGCGAATCGCCAAACCTTGTTATCCAGCAACGCAGTTGGGTTCCAAATGGCGGGGCTTTCAACATCAACATCAGGGGAACAGGTACCACCGGCAATAACGACCCTTTGGTAGTAATTGACGGGGTTATCGCTAACGGCCTCGGTGTACTTGGTACCATCAATCCTAGTGATATTGATAATATTTCAATTTTAAAAGATGCGGGTTCAGCTGCAATTTATGGTTCCCGCTCGGCAAACGGTGTAATACTGATCACCACCAAAAAGGGGAAGATCGGCGCAAAACCAACGGTAACTTATAGCGGTATTTATGGTACGCAGGATCCGATGATCCTCATCCACCCGGTAAGCGCTTATCAAAATGCGCTCGATAAAAACCTGTCGCTGGCCAACTCCGGCGCACCGCCTCAGTACAACGATGCCCAGCTTGCAGCCATTAAGGCCGCCGGCGACGGTAACTGGCGCCTGGAAACCATCCTGCATAACGCACCTCAAACTAATCAAAACGTTAGTGTAAGCGGCGGTTCGCCTACCAGTACGTATTACCTGTCGGCAGGTTATTTTAACCAGCAGAGTAATTTGGAAAAGAGCAACCTGGTTGGCGCTTATGGAATAAAACGGTACAATTTCCGGGTAAATCAAACGGCTATTTTAGGCAACTTTAATACCGCATGGAACATTGCCTATATAAAAACCCAGATAAAAGAACCTGTGGTGGGCGACCCAAGCGGTTTAATTGGTGACGTTTTTCGCGCCCCTTTAACTGATAATTTCCAGGATGCGCAGGGCCGTTACACAACAGGTTTTGTTACTTATAACCCGTTGGATGTTTTACGCAACGGTGGTTACAGGTTTGCCAATAACGATGAAATTAACGGAAGTTTTAATGTTGCTTACAACATTACGCCCGATTTAAAGATCAGGGGTACATTTGGCGGTATTGTATCGGCAAATACACAATTGCAAAGGCAGGTTGATTTAAAATACTACCCAACAGGCGAAACCAACTCCGACAGGGAAGTTCAAAACAACAACAGTAAATCGCTTAACACAAACACCAACGTTGTTATTGAATATGCCAAAAAATTGCATAAGCACGAGTTTAGCGTGCTGGCGGGTATTGAAAATGAATCATACATTTTTGAAGCCAATGGTATTCAAAAGAATTTGACCGACTCGCTTTTGGGTGTTCCCACAACAGGGACGGTGGTTGATCCCAATGCTTCCTACAACTCCATCTCAAACACAAATGAATTTAGTATCAACTCATTTTTTAGCAAGGCAACTTACGCCTTTGATAATAAATACTTTTTAGAAGCCACTTTCAGGGCTGATGGTTCTTCAAAGTTCCCGCCAAATAAACGTTGGGGCTATTTCCCGTCCATAAGCGGCGCATGGCGGCTTACCGAGGAGAAATTCATGAGCACCTATAAGCAAAACATAGGCGACCTTAAACTAAGGGCCAACTATGGTACATTAGGTAACCAAAATGTTAATCCGTACCAGTTTTTATCGACCTATAATACCAATACCAACGTTTATGCTTTCAATAATACAGCTATTGCCGGATCCACCCGTAACTTAGCTAACCTTGGGCTAACCTGGGAAAAGGCAGCGACATTTGATTTGGGCCTTGATGGTGACTTACTTGGCGGCAGGTTAAACTTTGGGTTTGATTACTTCAGCAAAATCACAAGCGACATACTTGCGCCAAGGCAGGATGTTCCCACGTTTTTTGGATCAGGCTTCCCATCGTACAATGTTTCAAAAGTACAGGTAAGGGGCTGGGAGGCTAAAGTTACCTATTCAACCCGTGGCACGCTTCGTCAAAGCTTTTCGTTTAATATCGCCAACTCAACCAGCAAATTGCTTGCTTACAGCTTTGGCCAAACTGAGAACGTATTTCAAAGAGAGGAATTTGAGTTTGTACGCAGGGTAGGCGAACCGATTACCGTTTACCAGGGATATAAAGTTGCCGGTATATACCAAACGCCGGACCAGGTAAACACGCTGCCGAAGTTTGCCCAATACACTTCGGGCCTTGCCCCCGGCGATTTATATTTTGTCGACAAAAACCACGACGGTGTAATTGATACAAGAGACAAGTTTGTTTTAGGTGATCCTTTCCCGCACTTCACTTTCGGTTTCAATTACAATGCAAGTTACAAAGGGTTCGATTTGACCATATTTATACAAGGCGTGCTGAAGCGGGTTGAGTTAATAAGGGGCGAGTTAATTGAACCGTATCACTTTACCAACTACGGCGGTACAGTTTATCAAAGCTCGAGCGATTTTTGGACACCAACAAACACCGATGCCAAATATCCGCGCATAGCCGAACATGGAACAGTTGCCAACAATAACGACTATCGCACAGGATCGGACATGTACTTGTTTAACACTGCCTATGGCAGGCTTAAGAACCTGCAGATAGGATATACTTTCCCTTCGGCATTATTAACAAAAGCAGGCATAAAAAGAGCAAGGCTATACGTAACCGGACAAAATCTGATAACCGTGTCACCATTGAAGTTTGCTGATCCCGAGGGAACAGAATTCGGCAATAACCTGGACAATACCTCGGGGGCCAACAGTCCAAGGTCGTACACTGCGCCCAGGTTTTATGGTATGGGTTTAGATTTAACTTTTTAACAATTTAATTTAAAATATTATGCGTTTAAGACTTTTAAATAAAACGAATCTCATCATATTCCTTACGATAACCATGGTCGGCTGTAAAAAGCTGGACCTGACACCCAGGGATAAGTATACTGATGACAATTTCTGGACTGTAAACGCCAATGCTTTTAACGCATTAGCCACATGTTACAGCCAGCAAATAAGCGGCGGCTACGGCGGCTCGAGCAGCGCCGCACAGGCTTATTTTTATAACGAAGCACTTTCTGATAATGCATATTGCCCGCTCGACGTGAACGTTGGTACACCTACGGCGATATCAAGCGGCGATGACGCGAATTTTAACTCGGGTATAAACAGGGTTAAGTATGAATGGGCCAGCTACTACACCAATATCCGTTCGTGCAACCTGTTCCTGGAAAATATAGACAAGAACACCACCCTTGGCAGCGCGCTTATTGCGCGGATGAAAGGTGAGGCCAGGTATTTGAGGGCACAGGCATTCTTTAGACTGACAAACTTTTTTGGCGATGTTCCGCTGATTACAAAGGTGCAAACGCCTGACGAAGCTAAAGTAACCCCAAAAACTGCCAAGGCCGATGTCGTAACTTATATCCTTAGTGAATTGGACGCCGCTGCTGCTGTTTTACCTAACCGGGATAACCAGGCTGTTGCCGACAGGGGACGCGTAACAATAGGCGCTGCAAAAGCTATGAAAGCACGCGTGTTATTGTACAATGGCCGCTGGGCCGAATGCGCCGCTGTTTGCGAGGATTTAATGAACAACCCAAGCGTTAACGGCACCTATTCATTGGTCTCAAGCTTTCCTAATATCTTTTCTACCAACAATAAGTATAATTCAGAGGTGATATTTTCCCTGGGTTATTCAAAACCTAACCGTACATGGAGCGATTGGTCTGATTTGGGTCCGTTCTATACCGGGGCGGGAGCCGTAGCTGCAAGTAACAGTAACCTTGTACCTACGCAAGACCTGGTAGAAAGCTACCTTACCCTCGACGGTAAAGCCATATCCGATCCTGGTTCGGGCTACGACGAGAATAACGCCCCTTACGCAAACAGGGACCCACGCTTAGGTTATACAATTGCTTATGACAAATATCAATGGGTAAACCAATTGGGTAACACCCAAACCATTTACATTAAACCCGGTACCGCTCCTGATGCTGCCAACAAAAAGAATGAATATGGTGGCGGCAGTGCTTCTTCTTCGGGATATTACTGGAGAAAATACTTTGACCCTACGGTTAACGATGGATTTAATTATGGCGAGGACATTATCATCCAAAGGTGGGCTGAGGTGCTGCTGATGGAAGCCGAGGCAAAAACTATGCTCGGCCAAATGGATGCATCCGTTTGGGACAAAACAATAAAGCCATTACGCACAAGGGCAGGCTTTGTTAACCCACTGGCATTAAACTATCCGGGCAATACTAACATGACAATGATAGACCAGGTTAGGAATGAAAGAAGAAGCGAACTGGCACTTGAATCGTTACGCTATGACGATATAAAGAGATGGAAAATAGCTGAAACTGTAATGAACCATCCAACAGGTAACGAAGTGCGCGGTGCAAAATTTGCAGCAAACAGTACTGCTTTTATAAAACTGGTAGTACGGCGGTTTGACCCGGCTAAACATTACTTGTGGCCTATTCCAAAAGAAAGTTTGCAAACCGATCCCAAGCTGACTCAAAACCCGGGTTGGTAGCAATCAGAAAACGTTTAAGCCGGTAGTTTTATTAGTTGGTTACCTATCGCTTAAACAGTTTTAACAAGGTAAGCTGCAGCCGAAAGGCTGCGCTTACCTTGTTTTTTGAATGAAAAATGATTCAACACGCAGCTGGGGCCGGACCACTTATAAACAAAATTAACAGGACCAGCAAAGTAGCAAATGACGACATTTACAGCAGTGAAAAATCATCCTGAAAGAGTATGATAACCCGTGACACCGTGGAATAATCGAAAAATCAAACACAGACAATCATCAGACCCTATGTATACTATGAGAAAACATATTTTTTTAATAACAATACTCTTGCTGACAATTAGTTATTCCAAAGGGCAAAAGTTACCTGTTAATTACGTCAATCCGTTGTTGGGTACGGCCACCTTATGGGATCCTAAGGACCTTGGTTTTGTACCCACCCGCCGGTCGTGGGGGGGCGAGGTGTTCCCGGGCTCATCGCTTCCAAATGCCATGGTGCAGCTAAGCCCGGTAACCAAGTTTCATAGCGGGTCAGGTTATCAATATGAAGATACTGTGATTTATGGCTTTATCCATACCAGCAAAGGGCACTGGAATTTGTGTAATGTCCCGCTAATGCCCGCTACCGGTACTTTTACTCCTGATGACTACAAATCCGCTTTCAGCCACAAAAACGAATCGGCACATCCGGGTTATTACCAGGTTTACCTTGAACGTTATGGCATCAACGCCGAACTTACATCGACATTAAGGTGCGCTTTTCATAAATATACCTTTAAACCAGGTGAACACAAGAAACTGATAGCCGACCTGTCGATGGCTAACGAGAGGATAAAAAGCTGGAACATCCAAAAGGAAGGCGACCATGTTTTTACAGGTTTTCAGCAAGGCGGAGAAAAAATATATTTCTATGCAGTTAGCAATCATCAAATAAAAAACATTGATTCGCTGAAAAGCGATAAGAGTATACTGCCAGTTATAAATTTTACCGATGCCAATAAACCGCTTGAGCTACAGATAGGTTTCTCGTTTGTGAGCGTAAAAAATGCAAAGGAGAACCTGGAGAAAGAAATGCTGGGAAAGACTTTCGCGCAGGTAAGAAATGAGGCCACACAAACCTGGGAACGTTTATTGTCGAAAATTACCGTAATCGGTGGATCAGAGCGTAAAAAGGGGCTGTTTTATTCGTGCCTGTACCGTTCGTTTTTATGGCCGGCGTTGCGCAGCGATATTAATGGCGACTTTACCGATATGAGCGGCAAAGTGGTAAACAAAGGTTTTAATTACTACACCGAGCCATCGCTATGGGACGATTACCGCAACAAACTCATTCTGCTCGGGTTGCTTACGCCAAAAGTTACCAATGATGTAATTAAATCACTGATAGACAAAGGCGAGATAAAAGGGTTTATGCCAACCTTTTTTCACGGCGATCACGCGTCAGTATTTATCACCGGTTCGTATTTAAGAGGATTAAGAGATTATGACGTGGATGGTGCCTATAAACTGATGCTGAAAAACGCTACTGTTGAAGGGACCCGGCGGTATGTTGCCGAGTATAATGACAAGGGATATATATCGGAACTTGATGTGGAACATCCTGTGACTACTACAGTGACAAAAGCGGCAGTAACCAAAACACTGGAATATGCTTACGATGATTATGCCGTGGCCTTGCTGGCTAAAGAATTAAAAGATACAGCCAGCTACAAAATGCTGATGAAAAGGACCGGCAATTATAAAAATGTATTTGATCCTTCTACACAGTTTATGCGCGGGCGATTGGCCAATGGCGAATGGGTAAAGAATTTCGACCCCTATTATCCTTATTTCGAATACATGTACCGCGAAGCGAATGCCTGGCAATCTACCTTCTTTGCACCTCATGATCCTTACGGTTTGGTGGCGCTATTCCCGAGCAAGGAAGCCTTCGAAAAAAAGCTGGACGATATGTTCACCATACCATGGAAAGGGTACGAGGCAGAAAATTTCTCCGGTTTTATAGGGCAGTATTGCCAGGGTAACCAGCCTGACCATAGCACGCCGTTTATGTATTACTTTGTAAACAAGCAGGAAAAATCGCAGAAAATACTCGATACCATCATGAACCATTACTATGGTATGGGGAAAGAAAAACTGGCCTATGCAGGGATGGATGACGCAGGCGAAATGTCATCGTGGTTTGTATTTAATGCGATGGGATTTTATCCGTTCTCCCCGGCAGATCCAAAGTATATTGTTTCGGTACCGCTTTTTGATAAAGTGAATTTTAAGCTCGGCGATAATCAGCGCTTTACTATCATCAAAAAAAACAAGGGTAAAAAAATCAGCAGCATTACTTATGGTGGTAAAACAGTTAAGGGGTATTTTATTGCCGATGCCGATTTGAAAAAGGGTAGGGTATTGGTTATTGACACTAAAGAGTAACGACAGCAGCTAAAGAACTACCGGAACTGACTAACCAACTGGGAATCACAGTTGGTTTTTTTCTGCAAAAAAAATAGTGTTGCAAGTGCCTAAGACAGTGCAGGATGGTCATTCAAGATGAAAAAAATACTTTCGTTATAACCAATTATAATTATTTGTAAAGCTCGCAGATTTAGCCATTCGAAGCTTTTGGTTTTATGGTATTTATAAACACTATTGTTTGCGGTGTCTTTGCAGGAAAAGTATCACGATTGATGCAGATAGTTGGAGCAATGTAACTACCACATATGATAAATTAATTTTACTCCTTACAGGCATGACATCTTCTAATGTTTTTTCCGACCAGGAATTGATGAACCTTTCACAGGAAGGCGATCATGCGGCATTTACCGAAATTTATAAAAGGTACTGGGAAAACATGTTGCTGATAGCATGGAACAATACCCATGATAAATACCTGGCTGAAGATATTGTTCACGAAGTTTTTATTTCACTTTGGAAAGAAAAGAATAACATCCAAATCCTAAATGTAGGCGGTTTCCTCGCCACTAAAATTAAGTTCGCTGTATTTAAACATTACAGGAAAGAGCAACGCAGAACTAAATTAGCCGAAATGAACCTTAGTTTTACCGAACTGAGTTTTGATGAAGAAAAATTAGATGCATTGTTTTTGCAGGAGTATATCAACGGAATAGTGGAGGAGCTGCCCGAAAAGTGTAAGCTGGTATTTAAATACAGCCGTCAATTAGGTATGAAAAACGTGGAGATAGCCAACCAAATGGGCATTTCCGAAAAAGGGGTTGAAGCCAACCTAACCCGCGCTTTGAAAATTATCAGGAACAATCTTGAAACTGCCGGTGTTGTGCTGTTAATTTCGCACGAGCTGCTAAAGTCGCTCAAATTGTAGCTGCAAAGTCAATTGTCTCTTAAAATCTTATTTGACCCATTTCCTTTTCTTTTGTGGATAGCTTTTTTGCAATCCGGCGACGATCCATTTCGGTTGGCCAACGCCCATCCCGAACTGCCTTTGTGAGCCGATTTGTTAAAGCGTTAAGATGATGTTGCATTTTTGAGGTAAGACGCCGTTACACTATTGAGTTGAATTTGTCTTCCAACCCGAACGGTTTCCACAAAATAACGATCATGGGAAATCACCAGCAAGGTGCCGGTAAAAGCAGCAATAGTTTTGCTTAATACCTCCAGGCTTTGCACATCAAGGTTATTTGTTGGCTCATCCAGTATCAGCATATCCGGCGTATGGTTACTTACAGCCAGGCAGCACAGTGTCAGTTTCATCTGCTCACCGCCGCTTAACCCGGAACACTTTCTGTCCCATGCTTCCCGCTCGAACTGGGCATAATGCAGCAGTGATTTTAATTCATGCTCTTCCAGTTTACGGTTATTGAATTTTTGCACCTGTTCAAACAGGGGGAGCCCTTGGTCGATAATACGGTATTGCTGATCCAGGTGCACATAGGTAAAATCAGCCCTGAAAATCTCACCTGTCGCAGGCTCCCTTTTACCCATGATGATGTCGAGCAGTGTGGTTTTACCCGAGCCATTATTACCTGCAATCTGTATCCGCTCACCCGAACGGATCTGGAAGGAAAGTGGCTGCCACAGCATCGTTTCGCTATAACTAAAACTAACTGCTTTGGCATCTACCAGCACTTTCCCCTGATGCAAGGCTGATTTTTCAAAGCCGATTTTCAGCGGTTGATACGCCTGTAAAGCTGACCTTGCCTCCTTTAAATCCACGGCAATTTGATTCACCTTTTCCTGGTGCGCGCCGTGAAGTTTTGCTGTACTCTGTTCTGCCTGAGCTTTTCTTCCTCCCGCGAGAATGCGTGGTAATGATCCTGTGTTGCCCTGGGCCTTTCCCCTCGATGCAGCCTTCTGCCGCTGTTCAGCGATGTCCTTTGCTTTTTGCCGCGCCTGTTTCAGGCTTTTTTCTTTTTCATCGATCTGGAATTGCAGCGCATCCGTTTCCGTTTCTTTTTGGCGCTGATAAAAATCATAGTTGCCGCCATATCGCGCAATCCCATCTTGATGCAATTCCAGGGTCACGTTCAAAAGGTTTAATAAGGTCTTGTCGTGGCTCACGGCCAAAATGGTCGTTTTACTGCTGATAATCCATTCGTAGAGTTGCTCGCGCCCGGAATGATCCAGGTGGTTGGACGGTTCATCCAGCAGCACAATACCGGGCGTATGGAGCGCGATTCCGGCCAGGAACAACTTTGTTTTTTCTCCTCCGCTTAGGGTCTTAAGCGGCTGCAAGAATCCCAGGTGGCTGAGGTGCCAAGATGCCAGTGCTTCCTGAACCCTTTCTTCAATTTGCCAATCATCATTTAAATCTGTGAAATTAACAGGTGAAGCATCGCCTGCCAGGATAGCATTTAAAGCTTTTAATTTTTGATCTACCCGCAAAGCGCCTGCAACCGTCAGGTCATCATGTTGCCCTACGTGTTGTGGCACATACCACGGCCTTTCCGGCAGAAACACACTGCCAGAGGTTGGCTTTATATCCCCTGCAATGATTCGCAACAGGGTTGATTTTCCGGCACCATTAGAAGCGACCAAAGCACTCTTCTCTTCCTTGGCTACGGTCAAATTAATATTTTCAAAAAGGGTTTCCTGGTCCGGATGTATATAGCCGAGTGAGCTGATTACAATACTCATATCGTTAAGTCGTTAAAAAATTAAAGTGAGAAAAAAAGAATAGAAATCGAATTCAGACAAGGCAATACCATGCTTGTTGAATAAATAGAAACAGTAGGCTACTGTTGCAGGAAATGATCACATAAAAACTAAGTATAATGGACAAAATATTACCAAAACGTTTCCTTTGGGCGGAATGAATGATGGCACATAGCCATCTGTCTTACTTAGTTATTTTCACAAGAGTAATTCTTAGTTAACGATGGGGCAAAAATACGCAATTCAACTTAAAAACAAAAATGGTTTGACCAGGGAACACCTGTCACATAACCTTTACACAAAAGTGTAACACCATCTGAACTTATTATCATGATTTTAAATAATTAAAAAATCGATATAGGGTAACCGCCTTTTCATGGTCACATGTAGTTATAAACCAATTATACCTGCATTGTGGACAAACAAAGATTTGACTATTTACTGGAGAAATATTTAGACGGCTCTATCACCGATGCTGAAAAACAGGAGCTGGGGGATTTGTATAAAGACGCAAATTTAAAGGACGCTGTGTACCCGGATGACCGGGAAAGCGTAAGCGAACGCATGCTTTCGCGCCTGAAGAATGAAATACAGCAGGAAAAAACAAGTGGAAGTTTTTTTAAATCGTGGAGGATAGGTGTGGCTGCTGCGTCCGTTATCGCAGTATTTGGCATATACATCATTAACCGTCCGGTTGCTCCTAAAATGATGGCGAAACATTCGCCTGCGAACCAAGCTATACTACCGGGAACTAATGTTGCTGTACTAACCCTTGGAAACGGAAAAAGCATTTTGCTGAACGGCGGTAGTATTGGAAAACTGGCCGTACAGGGTGGCACAACCATAACAAAAAATGCAGCAGGCCAGATTTCCTACCAGGCGGCTGATAATGACCAAAACAATAACGAAATAGTATTCAATACCATTACCACGCCAATGGGAGGCCAGTTCAGGGTTACATTGCCCGATGGCAGTAATGTTTGGCTCAATGCTGCATCCTCGTTAACGTATCCCAGCCGGTTTAAAGGCAGCGAACGGCATGTTGAATTACATGGAGAGGCCTATTTCGAGATATTTAAGGATAAAAGTTCGCCATTTACGGTTACGGCAGAAGATGCAAATATTAAAGTGCTGGGGACGCATTTTAATGTAATGGCATACAAAAATGAGCCCTCCGTTAATACTACTTTACTGGAAGGATCTGTTTCTCTATCCTCCAAAAATGCCCATGCCCTTTTAGTCCCCGGGCAACAGGGTGCCGTGGACAATAAAGCTCAAAACATAACTCTTCATGAGGTTAACGTTGAAGATGCCGTTGCCTGGAAAAATGGATACTTTTCGTTCAGGAAACAGAATCTCCCGGCTGCTATGAATAAAATAGCCAGGTGGTACAATGTGGAAGTTGAATACAGCGGAAACGTAAATAATAAATTTTTAGGGGGCA
>Ga0209455_1000829_pt1 | contig 16703 bp, 11 predicted proteins | sample AraplaCol_mCL_r2_FD_184275 | JGI IMG/M metagenome (GOLD analysis project Ga0209455, IMG submission 184275) | Arabidopsis root microbial communities from North Carolina, USA - plate scrape CL_Col_mCL_r2 (SPAdes) (version 2) | ecosystem: Host-associated > Plants > Roots > Endosphere | place: USA...
TCTCGCAGGCCGTCCGAGACGGCGGCGAGGAAGCCGGGGTCGGAGAACAGGCCGCCGGCGAGGACGGCCGGGGTGCGGGACCGGGCGGGCGCATCCTGGCCGAAGGCGGCGCGAGTCACCACGCCGGCGAGCAGCAGCGCCTCACCGGCCGCGCGGGCCATGAGCTCGCTCGCGACGCTGTCCCCGTCGGCGGCCGCCCGGGCGGCGACCTGCGCCAGCGCACCGACCGCATCCATCGTCACGACGCCGTCGCGGATGCCGCGCGCGAGGGCCACCGCATCCGTCGCCCCTGTCGCCGCGAGGACGAGCGGGAGCAGGTCCGTCGCCGGGCCGCGCCCGTCCTCGGCGCGGGCGGCCGCGCGGACCGCCTCACGGCCGAGCGCATGGCCGCCGCCCCAGTCGCCGCTCACCCAGCCCAGCGCGGGGACGGTGGCGAGGCCCCGCGGCCCGCGGGCGACGGCGTTGAGGCCGGCGCCGCAGACGATCGCGAGCGCGTCACCCAGGCCGCCCCCCGCATCCAGCACCGCGACGACGTCTCCCACCGCCTCGACGGAGGCGTTCGGGAAGGCCGCCGAGAGCGCCTCGGCGTAGGCGACCTCGTCGCCCGGGAAGTCGAGCCCGGCGACGGCCGCCGACACCTCGCCGACGAGCAGCGGATCGACACCGGCCTCGGCGAGCAGGGAGGCGACGACGCGCGCGACAGAGGCGGGGCCTGCGCCGCTGCCGGGGCCGATCCTTCGCGTGCGCTCGGGAAGGCCGACCGCGGCGCGGTCGAGCACCACGACCTCCGTCTTGGAGTTGCCGCCGTCGATCGCGACGGCGAACGGCGGGTGGACGCGGTCTGGCATGCTGCCATCCTGCCGCAGATATGGGATCGTTTCCACCCGAGTTGAGGAGCCTGTGGACAACCACCCCAGACCGACTGTTACAGCGCGCGTGGGGCGGCCGTCGAGCCGCGCGGGCGCACCTGCGCCTCGAGCACCGTGGTCTGCGGCTCGGCGCCCGGGTCCTTCAGCCTCTCCAGCAGGCGGCCGAGCGCCGTCTCGCCGAGGGAGACCGCATCCTGCGCGACCGCGGTGATGCCGGGGCTGACCATGCTCATCCACTCCGAGTCGTCGAACGACACGACGCTGACGTCCTCGGGAATGCGCAGCCCGAGGTCGTTGGTGGCGCGCCAGACGCCCTCCGCGAGCAGGTTGTTGGCCGCGAAGATCGCGGTCGGGTGGTCGCGACGGGCCAGGATGTCGATCGCCGACTTGCGGGCGCCGTCCGCGTCCCAGCCGGTCGAGATCACGAGCGACGGGTCCGCCTCGATACCGGAGCCCTCCAGCGAGCTCCGGTAGCCCGCGGCGCGCTCGCCACCGGTGGTCCACGTCGTCTCATCGATGAAGAGGGCGATGCGGCGGTGACCGAGGTCGATGAGGTGGTCGGTCATCCGCTTGGCGACCCCCGCGTTGTCGATGATGACGGCGTCGCAGCGTCCGGCCGAGAACTGGCGGTCGGCCTCGATCACGGGGATGTGCTGGCGCACCAGGTAGTCGGAGACGTCGCCCGACAGCGGGGTGACGATCACGCCGGCGACACGGGTGGCGACGAAGGCGCGCGCCGCATCCATCTCGGCCTCGGTCGAGCCCTGGTCGTCGACGAGCATCATCGTGTAGCCCTCGCGGCGGGCACGGGCCGCGATCCCGGCGGCGAGGTCGGCGTAGAACGCGTTGCGCAGGTCGGAGACCAGCACGCCGATGGTGCGGCTGTCCTGCTTGCGGAGGCTGCGGGCCATCGCATGAGGCACGTAGCCGAGGGATTCGGCGGCGGCGAGGACGCGCTCCCTCACGCCGGCGGCGACGTATCCCTCACCGCTCAGGGCACGCGACGTCGTCGACTGCGACACCCCGGCCGCCAGGGCGACGTCCTTCAACGTCGCGCGGCGTGGAGCCCCCTCCGCATCGTTCTCGATCATCGCACCTCTCCCCCGGGCGCCGGAGCGCCGGACGCCCAGCGAAGTCCACCATAACGGTCGGCGCGCGCTCGCGGCGCGCGGGAGGCCCGGTGACGCTGCCCCCGTCCGGGTGTACCGTGCGCCGCAACAGGCAGAACCCCCGCCGGCACGCCCGCACCCAGTGACCGGTCCGCACCGCGAGAGGCCTCCCGCCCGGGAAAGCCCTGGGCGCGGTTGCACCGCCCGCGCACGAGGACCTATAGTCGCTGCTATGTGGTAACGATGCCACACCGCGCCGATGGTGGCGGGGGACGGATCGAAAGGGTGGCGATGAGGATCACCGAGCTCGATGACGCGACACGGGGAGGCCGCTGATGGCCGTCCTCACCGACGCGTCTGGTGGCAAGACCCGGACGGGTGACCGCAAGCCGGAGAAGAAGCGGGCCACGAAGTACAACAAGCGCGAGGCGATCGCGGGCTATCTCTTCATCAGCCCGTGGATCATCGGGTTCCTCGTCTTCACGCTCGGCGCGATGCTGTACAGCCTCTTCATCTCGTTCAGCAATTACAACCTGGCGACGAACAGCGCGACACCCGCCGGCGTCGACAACTACGCCGAGCTGTTCAACGACCCGAAGGTCGCGCTGTCGCTGGGCAACACGCTCTTCTACGCGGTGATGGCCGTGCCGCTGGAGATCATCTTCGCGCTCCTCCTGGCCCTCCTGCTCAACTGGGTGGGGCGCGGGGCCGGCGTCTTCCGCACTCTCTACTACCTGCCGAAGATGACCCCCGCGGTCGCTACCGCCTCCATCTTCCTGCTGCTGCTGAACGGCAACACGGGTGCGATCAACCGCTTCCTCGCACTGTTCGGCATCGAAGGCCCGCAGTGGCTCATCGATCCCAACTGGGTGAAGCCGTCGATCGTTCTGATGACCCTGTGGGGCGTCAGCGGCACGATGGTGATCTTCCTCGCGGCGCTGAAGAACGTGCCGCAGGACCTCTATGAGGTGGCCTCCCTGGATGGCGCCGGCGCCGTCCGCAAGTTCTTCACGATCACCATCCCGATGATCTCCCCGGCGATCTTCTTCAACGTGGTCGTGCTCACGATCGCGGCGTTGCAGGTGTTCGATCAGGCTTACCTGCTGTTCTGGCGAGATCAGACGAACGCCTCGCCCGACTCGTCGCTGTTCTACGGCGTCTATCTGTTCCAGCAGGCCTTCCGGCAGTTCAACTTCGGCTTCGCCGCGGCGATGGCGTGGCTGCTGTTCGTGATCATCCTCCTGATCACCCTGGTCCAGGTGAAGGTCAGCAACCGCCTCGTCTACTACGAAGGAGACAAGTGATGTCGTCCGCGACCCAGTCCGCACCGGCCGCGGCACCGCTCGCCTCCGAGCTGCAGACCGCGCAGGCCCAGACCGGCAAGACGTCCGGCAAGGGCGACAAGCCCGTGGGCAGCCGCTGGTACCGCCCGAAGTCGATCGTCGCGAAGACCCTGCTGTGGATCGTCGCGATCGGATTCGCGCTGCTGTTCCTCTATCCCTTCGCCTGGCTGCTCGCGGCGAGCCTCAAGCCGCGGCAGGAGGTGTTCGACAACTCGCTGTGGCCCAAGACATTCACACCGCAGAACTACGTCGAGGTGTGGAACCAGCTGCCGCTGCTCTCGTGGATCGGCAACAGCGTCATCATCGCGGTGCTCGCCGCCGGCCTGGTGGCGATCTCGAGCTCGATCGTCGCGTTCGGCTTCGCCTACTTCAAGTTCCCGGGGCGGACGCTGCTGTTCGGCCTGGTGCTCGCGACGATGATGCTCCCGGGCGCGGTGACGATGGTCCCCCAGTACCTCATCTGGAAGAACCTCGGCCTGATCGGCACCTGGATCCCGCTGTTCGGCATGAACCTGTTCGGCTCGGCGTTCTACATCTTCCTGCAGCGGCAGTTCTTCATGGGGCTGCCGCGTGAGCTGTTCGAGGCCGCCCGCCTCGACGGCGCCAGCTACTGGAAGCTGTTCACGCGGATCGCGATGCCGCTCAGCATCCCGTCGTTCATCATCATCTTCCTGTTCGAGTTCCAGGCCAGCTGGAACAACCTGCAGGCGGCGCTGATCTACCTGAACGCGGGAGGCGTCGACGGCTTCACCGTCCCGCTCGGCATCTCGTACGCGATGACCACGTTCAGCCCGACCAACGGCGGGCACGGCGACTACCAGTTCGTGATGGTGGCCGCCCTGATCGTGACGCTGCCCATGCTGCTGCTGTTCGGCTTCGGCCAGCGGTACTTCATCGAGGGGGTGGCGACCCAGGGCCGCAAGGGCTGAGTCGCATCCCGATTACCGGGCGCGTTGGACATCGTCCATCGCGCCCGGTAACGTTTAACCCCCCTAGCGACGATTTCCGGATCGAGCCGGCGGGTGGGAGGACCACCTGTTCCGGATTCGAAAGGCCCACGTCGTGACCTCCTCTCCCTCTCCTTCGTTGTTCGCGTCCCGCGACTTCCGGCTGCTGCTGGCCGGCCAGACGACCAGTCAGCTCGGCGCGCAGATCGCCGGCGTGGCGCTTCCGCTGCTCGCGGTGGTGACCCTCCGCGCGACCCCGTTCGAGGTCGGGATGCTGGGCGCCGCATCCACCATCGCCTTCGCCGTGCTGGGGCTTCCGGCCGGGGCGTGGATCGACCGCGTCCGCCGGCGGCCGGTCCTCGTCGCGAGCGACCTCGTGCGCGCGGTGCTGCTCGCGACCATCCCGCTCGCCGCGCTGCTCGGCGTGCTGTCGATGGGGCAGCTGCTCCTGGTGTCGCTGCTGACCGGGGTGGCCCGCGTGTTCTTCGACGTCGGCTATCGCAGCTACCTGCCCGCGGTGATCGGCCGGGACAGGGTGCTCGCCGGCAACTCGTCGCTCGAGTTCGTGCGCGCCTCCGGTCAGGTGGCGGGACCCGCCCTCGGCGGCGTGCTGGTGTCGCTGATCGGGGCGGCGTCGGTGCTGCTGGTGCAGGCGGGCACGTTCGCGGTATCGGCGTTGTGCCTGGTCGGCATCCGGGCGCCGGAGTCTGCGCCCGTCGCCTCGTCGGGGCGCCAGCGCCTGCGGGACGAGATCGCCGAGGGGCTCGGCTTCGTGTTCCGGTCGCGGGTGCTGCGGGCGACCGCGACTGCGAGCGCGCTGAGCAATTTCTCGTTCGCGATCGCCTCCGCCGTGAACATAGTGTTCCTGTCGCGCACCCTCGGCCTCTCGCCGGCGCTGATCGGCATCGTGATCGCCGTGGGGTCGGTGACCGTGATGGTCGGCGCGGCGTTCACCACCCGCCTGTCGCGTGCGGTCGGACCGGTGCGGATCGTGTGGCTGTCCCTGGCGGTGACCGCGCCCCTGTCGCTCCTCGGCGCCTTCGCCCAGCCGGGATGGTGGACGCTGCTGATCGTCCTCGGAATCGCCGCCGGCGAGCTCGGACAGATCGTCTACGCCATCACGCAGGTGAGCCTGAGGCAGCAGGTCTGCCCGGACCGCATCCTGGGCCGCGTGAACGCGACCATGCAGGTGGTCGTGATGGGCCTGTTCCCCGTCGGGGCGCTCGTCGGCGGCATAATGGGCGACGTCATCGGCCCGCGCTGGACGCTGGTCGTGGCCGGGACGCTGCTCCTCGCGTGCCCCGTGGTGCTGTGGTCGGCGCTCCGCGGCGCCCGCGAGGTCTCCGACCTCCCCGACGCCGCCCCCACCGCGGTCCCATGACCACCCCGAAGGGCAGGTACTTGCGGCGACCGGCGGCGTGTCGACCGCAACAAGCTGCCCTTCGGCGGAGGGTGGGCGGAGGTCGGCGGGGACGCAGAAGGGGCGGCCTCCATAGGGAGGCCGCCCCTGGGGAGAGCGGGGTTACTTGCTGCTCTTGGTGGACTGGTCGTAGGCCTTCAGGGCCGCCGTCTGCGCGTCCTTGAGGGCCTGGCTGGCCGACGCCTGACCCAGGAGGTACTTCTGGATCGCGTTCTGCAGCTCGGTCTGGATCTGCTGGCCGGCGGGCGACGCACCGAACGACTTGCCGCTGCCGACGACGTCGTAGTAGGTCGAGATGGCCTTGTCGAAGCCCGCGTTGCCGGACGGCTTCACGTACTTGTCACGGAGCGTCTTGTCGGCCTCCGGCGAACCGGTGAAGAGGCCGGTGTTGATCGCACCCGGGGTCTTCTCGATCGTCTTGGCACGTGCCGCGCCCGCAGCCTCCCAGGCCTGCAGGCTCGTCAGGTCGAGCGCCCAGGCGCACGCGGCGTCCTTGTTCTTGGCGCCGGTCGGGATGACGAACGACGTGCCGGAGGCGACTGTGAAGGGCTGGCCGCTGCTGTCCTTGAACGGCACCGCGCCGATGTCCACCTTGTCGACGAACGGGGTCAGCACGTTGACGTACCACTGGGCGTTGACCTCAGCGCCGACCTGGTCCTTCACGTACTGGTTGTTCTCGCCGAAGAAGTCGAAGGAGTCGGTGAAGCTCTTCATCTTCGCGTACCCGCCCTGCGCGTCCGCGATCTGCTTCAGGATCTCGAGGCCCTTCTCGTTCTTCGGGTCGTCGAGCGTCGGCTTGCCGTCGCTGCCGATGACCTGGCCGCCGTTGGCGAGGAGCCACAGACCGGCCTGGCCGGAGGCCTGCGGGTCGAAGCCGAGGACGCTCGGGTTGCCGCCCGAAGCCTTGTACATCTTCTTGACGGCGGCGACGAGCTGCTCCGGCTTGGAGGTGTCGATGTCGGCGTCGGTGACCCCGGCCGCCTTCATGACGCGCTCGTTCGTGATGATCGCCGGCGGCTGGTAGAACTGCGGCACCGCGTAGATCTTGCTCTTGTAGGTGATGTCGTCGACGACCGAGCCGTAGTACTGCTTCTGCGGGTCGACGTTGTGCACGGAGTAGCACTGGTCGAGCGGCTGGATGAGGCCCTGCGCCGCGTAGGTCGCGACGAACTGGCGGTCCATCTGCACGACGTCCGGCACGTTGCCGCTGGCGACGCGAGTGGTGAACTTCTGCGCGTCGAACGGCGTCTGGTCGATCTTGATGGTGACGCCCTTGAGCTGGTCCTTGGCGTAGTCGATGCGGGAGGTGCCGACCTCGTCGGCGTTGTCGAAGCCCCAGGCGTTGAGCTGGCCCTTGGCGTCCTTCGAGAAGTTCCCGCCGGAGGAGCTGCCGCCGCTGGAGCTGCACCCGGCGAGGAGCGCCACCGACGCGGTGATTGCCATCGCGGCGAGGGCGGTGTGCCTCTTGTTCATCTGATTTCCCTTCAGTGGTGTCGCAGCGGGCGTCCTCGCCCGAGCGAAGAGGTACGGGATTCCCACTGCCGGGGTCTGATGGCGGCAGTATGGAAACCTTCCCACATCGCACGCTAATGCAGCGGTGCGGCTCTTCACAAGGGGACCGGGTACACGGAGCCGGTTTTCGTTACTTGATCGTTTCTTACGCTCAGGCGAAACGGTTGTGAAGCCCCGGGACAATATGGCAACGATGCCACATCGTGAACGAATGGAGGCGTCGCCGCCAACCTGGGAAACCCCTCAAAAGGGGCACACGTACCGAACCGATCCGCCCCGCGCTCCGGATGAGGTCCGGTGGCAGGCGTTTCCCTCCCCTCCCACTGACGGATGCGGCGCGCCGGATGCGACCAGGGGCGCCGCGGCGCGCCGCGTCCCGAATCCCGGCGCGGCTAGGGTGGACGCACCGGCGCGTTCGAGGTGCGAACGCCCGGACGTGAGGGGGTGCGCGTGGCCGAGGACGAAGCTGTCGCGATCAGGATCCGCGGGCTGCACAAGCGGTTCGGCGAGAAGGTCGCAGTGGACGGGATCGACCTGGATGTGCCGTCCGGCAGCTTCTACGGTCTTGTCGGACCGAACGGCGCCGGGAAGACCACGACCCTCAGCATGGCCACGGGGCTGCTCCGCCCGGACGCCGGGCAGGTCCTCATCCACGGCGTCGACATGTGGCAGCGGCCGCTGGTCGCTAAGGCGATGGTCGGCGTGCTCTCGGACGGCGTGCGGCTCTTCGACCGGCTCACCGGCCAGCAGCTCGTCGAGTACGCGGGGTTGCTGAGCGGGATGGACCGGCCGACCGCCCAGCAGCGCACCGCCGACCTCCTTCAGCTGCTCGATCTGCAGTCCGCGGGCGGCACGCTCGTCGTCGACTACTCGGCAGGCATGACGAAGAAGATCGCCCTGGCCGCCGCCATGGTCCACGCACCGCGGGTGCTGGTGCTGGACGAGCCGTTCGAGTCCGTCGACCCCGTGTCGGCGGCGAACATCCGCGACATCCTGCGCACCTACGTGCAGGGCGGCGGCACGGTCGTCGTGTCCTCGCACGTGATGGACCTGGTCGAGCGGATGTGCGACCACGTCGCCGTCATCAGCGCCGGCCGCGTGCTGGCCGCCGGCTCGGTGGATGACGTCCGCGCCGGGTCCACGCTCGAGGACCGCTTCGTCGAGCTCGTCGGCGGGCGCCGGGTCGGGGAGGGGCCGGAGTGGTTGCGACACTCGTAAGGCTGCGGCTGCTCGTGCTGCGGAACTCGTTCCGTCGCAGCACCAGCCAGCTGGTGGCCGTCATCATCGGCGCCGTGTACGGCGCAGGCGGCCTGCTCGTCGTTCTGGCCGCGCTCGTCGGTCTGTCGTTCGCCCCTCCCGAGGTCGCGACCACCGCCGTCGTGCTGGCCGGATCGGCGGCCGTGCTCGGGTGGGCCGTCTTCCCGCTGCTGCTGTCGGGCGTCGAGCAGACGCTCGATCCCGGTCACCTGGCCGTGTATCCGATCGGCCTCCGGCCCCTGATGCTCGGCATGCTGCTGAGCGGAGCCGTCGGCGTCGCGGGTGCGGCGACCACCATCGCATCCCTCGGGACCGCGCTGCCGTGGCTGCGGTCGCCCGGCGTCGCGCTGATCGCGCTGGTCACCGGGGTCCTCGGGGCCGCGACGTGCATCGTCGTGTCGCGGGCGGTCACCTCGGTCGCGAGCGGGCTGGCCTCGGGGCGGCGGTTCCGGGAGGCGAGCGGCCTGCTCATCCTGATCCCGCTCATCCTCGCCGGGCCGATCGTCATCGGCATCACCAGCGGGCTGCGCAGCTCCGCGGACGCGCTGCCGTCCATCGCCGCCGGCCTCGGCTGGTCGCCGCTCGGCGCGGTGTGGGCCGTGCCGGGCGCCGTCGCCGCGGGCGACCCGCTGGGCGCGCTGCTGCGGCTGCTGGTCGCCGTCGCGACCTTCGTCGTGCTGTGGTTCGTGTGGCGCTGGGGACTCGCGCGCTCGCTCGTGACCCCGGTCCGCGCGTCGTCGCGGGTGCGGGCCCCGGGGACGTCGGGGCTGTTCGGGGTGCTCCCCGGGACCGCCGCCGGCGCGATCGCCGCGCGATGCCTGACCTACTGGTTCCGCGACCCGCGCTACATGCGGCAGTTGCTCGTCATCCCGCTGCTGCCGGCCGTCATGTGGTTCTACTCGAGCATCAACCACTCGACCGGCTACATCTTCGCCGTCGGCCCGGTCGTCGCGTTCGCGCTGGGGATCGGGATGATCGCCGACGTCTCGTACGACTCCACGGCCTTCGCGCTGCACGTCTCCAAGGCGGTGCCCGGACGCGCTGACCGCTGGGGCCGCGCCTCCGCGCTGCTCTCGTTCGCCGTGCCGGCCGTCGCGATCATCACACTGGGCTCGGTCACGGCCGAGGGCGACTGGCTGCCCGCGCCCGGCCTCCTCGGACTCACGCTCGGGATGCTGCTGAGCGGCGTCGCCGTGTGCTCGGTGACGTCGGCGCGGTTCGTGTTCCCGGTGCCCGAGCCCGGCGACAACCCGTTCCGGTCGCGCCCCGGTGCGAACATCTCGCTGCTCGGGCCGACGTTCGCTGCGTGGGGGGTGATCGCGGTGCTGTGCCTGCCGGAGGTCGTGCTGCTCGTCGTGTCCCTCGTGACGCGCGAGGCGGTGTGGGGCTGGCTCGGGCTCGCGGCCGGCGTCGTCCTCGGTGCGGTGCTGCTCGTCGTCGGCGTCCGCATCGGCGGCCGCGTCCTGGACGCCCGCGCCCCGGAGCTGCTGCAGCAGCTCCGCAAGGACGGCTGACGGCTCCACCGCCCTGCAGTTGACGCAACACGCCGCAATGCGTGCGTTTGGGACGGCGTGTTGCGTCCACCAGGAAGCGGTCGAGGCGGCGTGGACGGCTGCCGCCCGGTTCACCCATCCAGTGGGCCCAACACGCCGCTATGCGGATGGGCGTAACGGCGTGTTGGGACCGGTGGATGCAGCAATGCCGACGGCGTTGCAAGCGTCGCCGGGTGACGGGCGATCCGCCACCTGGTGGGCGTGAATTGCCGTCAGGCGGATGGGCGTGGTGCGCCCGCGCCTCTCGTTGACGCAACACGCCGCGATGCATGCGTTGGCGACGGCGTGTTGCGTCAACCGAAGGGGCCGGGACGGCGTGGCCGGCGGCCGACCGGTCCACCCAACTAGTGGGCCCAGCACGCCCTCAGGCGGGCGGGCGTGACGGCGTGTTGGGACGAGTAGGTGCGGCGACGGTTGAGCGCGTGCGAGGGTGGACGGGTGGAGGAGACGGAAGCGGCGGGCGCGGACTGGCGGCCGGTGGTCGCGGCGTTGGCCAACGGCGACGCGCGCGCGGTTTGGGCTGCGGTCGTGGCGACGGGCGAGACGGACGCGGGCCTGGGCGCCGCGCGGACGCGGCGGGCTCTGGATCTGCTTGAACGGGTCGGGCTGGTACGACGGGTCGGCGACTCCGTGGTGGCGGATGACGGCGTGTTCCGGAACCTCCTCGCCGCGTCGGCCGCGGTCCGGCCCCGGCCGACCGGGGTGGGGCGGTTCCTGCGGGCGGACGGGCGGATCGACCGGTATCCGTCGTCGGCGGACGACCGGATGGCGCTCCTGCGCATGGTCGCGGAGTCCGTGCTCTCGGACGGCGAGGTCGTCGGTGAGCGGGCGCTGACCGAGCGGCTGGCGGAGCGCAGCGACGACCCGGTCGCCCTGCGGCGCTACCTCGTGGACGCGAGGCTCGTAGTCCGCACCCGCTCGGGCTCGGAGTACGCGCGCGGGTGAGCGACGGGGCGCAACACGCCGCCACGCCGTGGCGATAACGGCGTGTTGCGACCCCTGGCCGCGCGGCTAGGCGTGCGCGCGCCTCTGCATCTTGACGGCGTTGCCGCAGCCGGCCATGGTGCACCAGCGGCTGGAGCGGTTCTTGGAGTAGTCGTAGTACGCCCAGCGGCAGGTCGCGCGGTCGCAGACCTTCAGGCGCGACCAACTGCCGTCCTCGCGGGACGCGCGCACCGCGTCGAGGACGCCCGCCAGCGCGTTCAGGACCCGATCGCCACCGGCGGGAGCGAGGGACAACGCCCCTGAGGTGCCGAAGGTCACCCGCACCGGCAGCTGCGCGAGCGCCTGGTCGAGCCGGCCGACCGCTGCGGCGTCGACGTCGTGGCCGGCGTGGCCCGCCAGGACGCTGCGGAGACCTTCGCGGACCGTCTTCGCAAGCTCGAGGTCGTCCTCGGAGGCGGCTGCGTCGCCGCTGAGCAGCTCGCGTGCACGCAACCATGCCGTGAGGTCGGCCGGGCGCTCCCAGCCCTCCTCGTCCTCCTGGTACTCGACGGTGTTCACGAAGTCGCGGACGAGACGCAACGGGACGGGGATGACCTCGTCCTCGCGCTGGAACGCCGCAAACAGGTTTAGCCGGGGTGGAGGTCAACGTGGATCAGACAGCAGCGTGGATATGGATCCGCTATCGGGCGATGCGGGCACGTCGATTCGCGCGGCGCGCGGGCGGCGACCGGTGGATGGACAGCATCTCACCCTGGGCCTTCTGGGGCCTGCACCGCTGAGCGGGCCCGGCCCCGCGATGCGCCTCAGCCCGCGAGCGTCTGCTCGCACGCGAGCAGCGTGACGCCGACGCTCCAGGCGTGCGAGAGGGTGAGCAGCATCCCCTTGGGCTGGAAGCACGCGGTCTGGTAGTAGCGCTCGCTGACCATGCCGCGGTAGGCGTTGAAGTCGCCGTCCTCGCGCGCGATGAACTGGCGGAAGCAGGCTAGCGTCTCGTCCGCGCGCTCGGCGTAGTGCGGGTCGCCGAGCGCCGCGGAGAGCTCGCGCAGCTCGGCGGTGCACACCAGCCCGTAGGCGTGGAGGTGCTGGTTCGACGGGGAGGCGTTGTCCGCGCCGCGGGTGCGGAAGCCGTAGGCGCCGAGGAGCGTGTGCTGGGGGAAGGCGACGTCGTAGGTGTAGCGGAAGGTCAGCATCCAGTCGGCCGCGCGGCGGGCCACGTCGAGCCAGTGGGCGTCGCCGGTGGCGCGGTGCAGGGCGACGTACGCCATCACCGCCGCGTAACCGTCTTCGGAGGTCGGGGCCAGGTCGACGTCCTCCGGGGCGCCGTGGATGAACTCGCGGTCGACGAACTGCTCGTAGTACCGGCCGGCAGCCAGGGCCGCAGGGAGGTAACGCTGGTCGCGATCGGCGGCCTCCACGAGGGCGGCGATCCAGGTGAGCCCGGACGCTCCGGACCAGGACAGCACCTCGCCGGTCTCGGCGTGGTGAACGGAGCCGAGGTTTCCGTCGGCGCGCTGGCGACCGACGATCGCCTCCAGGTTGGAGCGGATCGCGTGCTCCCACTGCGGATGCGCATCGAGCGCCTGCGCCCGCAAGAGGAACAGGGTCGCCTCGGCCAGCGTGCGCGAGTGGAGGCCGCGCTTCAGCTCGGTCCAGCTCTGCGTCCACCCGTGATCGCGGTACCAGACGCCCCAGAAGGTGCCAGAGGGCGACAGGGAGGCGGTGATGAAGTCGATGACGCGGCGCGCCGCATCCACGTCGTCCGCGCGCCCGGTGCGGAGGCCGTGCGCCAGCAGCGCGTACGCCCAGGGGATGCCGCTGACCCAGCCGACGTGCATCGCCTGCCGGTCCACCGTGAGGCCGTCGCGTCCGCTGACCTCGCGGTCGAAGCCGACGGTCTCGAGCAGGACGCCGGGGTCCGGGTCGTAGTGCCAGGTGCGGAGGCCCTCGGCGGTCAGATCGGCGGCGGTGGCGACATCCACCCACGGCGACTGCGGAGCGTTCGGCGCGGTCTCGGCGTGCAGGGCCCGCAACACCGGGGCGTAGGCGTGGCGGGAGGCGTCCAGGGCGAAGACCCGCACCGACAGCTCCACGGTCTCGCCCGGCTCGAAGCGGTGGGTGGCCTGCTCGGCGGGACGCGGGTGCGCTTCGCCGTAGTAGGTCACCGGGAACTCGCGGAACGGGAAGCGCAGGCTCACCGTCGCGTCGCCCCACGTCGCGTCGTGCGCCAGGCCGAGGCCGGTGAGGCCGAGCGCCGACGTCTCGCCGGTCGCCAGCGCCACCCCGCTGCGACCCGGGCCGGCCCAGGCGAAGACGGCGGGCGTCGCCGCGCGGTCGGCGCGGAACTCCCACGTGTCGCTCACCAGCGCTTCGTGCTGCTCGCGCGTGTCCGCGCCGACCTCGAAGCGCGGGAAGGCGCGCGTGTTCGCGGCCGGCCGGTTCTCGCCGTAGAACGCGCCCGGGATCAGCCACCACGGGTCGTCGGCGCCGTGGACGGGCGCCTCCACGAGCACCGAGCCTTCGGCTGGCGCGGCGCCGGTGAAGGACGCGCGGATGGTGAGGTGCCAGCCGATCGGCGCGTCCGTCCACTCCTCTTCCAGGTGGAGGTCGTCGGCGGCCGGTCCGACGGCGCTGACGCGGACTTCGGGGCGCGGGCTCACGGCTGCGGAGGCTGCGAGGTCTGCGACCGTCCGGGGTCCTCCTGCGAGGTCTGCGCCTCGGAGGTCTGGGACGTCACAGGCGACTCGGGCACCTCGGACGAGGACGTGGACGTGGACCCCGACGTGGGTGCATCCGACGCACCCGACGCCGCCGGCGCGGATGCCACGTGCGCGCCGAGCGGCCGCTCGATCAGGTCGACCTCGCGCACCGGCTGCGCCGGGTCCGCCGGCACGACGAACGTGCGCAGTTGCGACGGCCCGAAGTCCTCCTCGATGACACGTCCGAGCAGGGGCAGCTCGATGCGCGACCGTCCGGCCTCGCCGCGGGTCTCCACCGCGCGGACGACGACGTCCGCGCCGCCGGGCGCCTCCGTCGCATCCTCCGTGCCCTTGAGCGCGGTGATCATGACCGAGGAGCCGCCGTCCGCCGCGAAGGAGTTCACCGGGGGAAGTGCGCCGTCGTGGAACGACTCCTGCTGCGCCCGCACCGGGTTGCCGAGTTCGAGCGCGCGGCGGATGGGGTCGGCCTCGCGCCAGTCGCCGGCGTGCGGCACGAGCTCGTAGCTGAAGCGCTGGATGCCCTGGTCCTGGAACGAGTAGATGCCCTCCGGGTCGAGCAGCCGCGGGTCGTGCCACGAGTAGACGGGGCTGCGCACCGCGGTGACGCCGATGCTCGGCTCATCGCCGGGCGAGACGTCGTAGGCGTGCTTGTTCGTCGTGATGACGGTCAGGCCGGCGGCCTCGCCGTCGACCGTGCCGGTGAGGTCCACCCACGACTGCGCGGGCTCCTCCGCGCCGTCGACCGGTCGCTCGAGGTGGCCGAACGGGATCTCGTAGGTCGCGGTCGGGTCGTCGAGCACGGTCGGGAAGCGCAGCTTGAGCAGGTGCGCCTGCTCCCGCCAGTCGAGCGTCACGTTCACCCGCAGCACGGGCGAGTCGTGGTCCAGGATGAGCTCCTCGACCAGGGTGGATGCGCCCCACTCCCGCTCGATCCGGACCCGCGAACGCAGCGGGCCGGTCTCGCGGACCACGATGCGCTTCAGCGCCATGGTGGCGCCCGGCCAGGCGTACGAGATGACGCGGTGGCCCCAGGTGTCGGTCGGGTCGTCGTTGATCTGGGTGTGCTGCGCGCCGTCGACGCCGGCCATCACATCCACGCCCGTCGCCTTGACGAGGTAGGACGAGATCCAGCCCGTCTCCTGGTCGGTCCGGATGCGCACGTGGTCGTTCTCGAGGGTGTCCTCGGTGACGGTGAGCGCGCCGGAGGAGGCGCCGGGGCCGCTGCCGGGCCGGAGCCGGTACAGACGGTAGCCGAGCGCGGGCACCTCAGCGCGGAACACGACCGCGCCACGCGACACGTCATCCGTCGTCGCCGTCGACTGCGAGTTCTGGAACACAACGGGCTCACCGGTCTCGTCGACCACGTGCACGCCGGCGCGCTGCGCGCCGTACTGGAAGTCCACATCCACCGCCACCGCCCAGGGGTGCGGGTTGAACACGAGCACCGGCTGCGTGCCGTCCTCGCGGTCGACCTGCACCTGGCGGGCGAGGACGTTGTGCGCGCGGGTGATGATCCGCTTCGAGATGGACACCGCCTCGCCCAGCTGGTCGCGCGCGTCGTCGTACGACGGCTCGATCGCCGAACCGGGCAGGATGTCGTGGAATTGGTTGAACAGCACCTGCTTCCAGGCGGTCTCCAGCTGTTCGCGCGGGTACTCGATCCCGTCGTGCGCGGCGACGACGGCCGCCCAGCGCTCGGCGTTCAGCACGGCGAACTGCGCCCGCCGCTGCCACGCCTTGATGCCGGAGTGGGCGGAGTAGCAGCCGGGCGCGTGGTGCTGCAGGTCGTCGCGCCGCACCGGCAGGCCGTCGAGGAACGCCTCGCCGCGGCCGAGGACCTCGTCGAAGTAGGTGCGCGGTGAGGACATCGTCATCCTTCCGAAGGAGCCCATCCGGTCGTAGCGGTGGATGGACTCGATGTTCGCGATGGTCGGGCCGCCTCCGTGGTTGCCCACGCCGTAGAACACCATGGCCGTGGCGTTCTCGCCGAAGCCGACCGTACGGTCGAGCGCTGCGAGCGACTTCTCCGTCTGGCCGTCGACCGCCCCGGGCGGGCTGCCGTACTCGAACGGGATGCGGTACGCGAGCACGCGCGAACCGTCGGGCGCCTCCCACCAGAACAGGCTGGGCGCGAGGTCGGACTCGTGGGGGCCGGGGCGCAGGAACGTGTACGAGTCGAGGCCCTGTCCCTTGAGGATCTGCGGGAGCATCGCGTTGTGGCCGAACGGGTCGACGTTCATGCCGACCGTGGCCGGGATGCCGAAGCGCGACTCCAGGTAGCGCTGGCCGTAGAGACCCTGGCGCACGAAGCTCTCGCCCATCGGCATGTTGTTGTCGGGCTCGACCCACCATCCGCCGACGTTGACCCAGCGGCCCTCGGCGACGCGTCGCTTGATCTGCTCGAACAGCTCCGGATCGGACTCCTCCACCCAGCTGAGCAGCACGATCTGGTCGCAGGTGAAGACGAAGTCGGGGTACTCCTCCATGCGGAGGATGGCGGACCAGAAGGTGGCGCGCGCCTCCTGGTAGCCCTCCTGCCACGGCCACAGCCACACCGGGTCGAGGTGCGCGTTGCCGATCATGTGCAGGGTGCGCTGCGGGGTCGCGGTCGGGCGGTTCGCGGGGGCGAGGTCGCGCGGCTGGGTGCCGGCGGGCGCGTTGGCGACGGGTGCCTTCGGAGCGTCGGTCACAGTGCGTACTCCTCGTCGCCGTCGGCCCACGCGTCCACGATCTCGGACAGCACGTGGAGCATGAACGTGTGGAACTCCTGGATCCTCGGGGTGGTCGTGGACGGGCTCAGCAGCGCGTAGTCCGCGAACTGCTTCGCCGGGCCGCCGTCGCCTCCGCCGAACAGCACGGTCGTCGCACCGGCCGACTTCGCCGCTTCGAGCGCTGAGACGATGTTCGCACTCCGTCCGCTCGTCGTGAAGGCGGCGACGACATCGCCGGGATGTGCGAGCCCCAGCACCTGCCGCGAGAAGACGTCGTCGTAGGAGTAATCGTTGGCGATGCAGGTCATCGTGGTCGGGTC
>Ga0209455_1000840_pt1 | contig 16534 bp, 12 predicted proteins | sample AraplaCol_mCL_r2_FD_184275 | JGI IMG/M metagenome (GOLD analysis project Ga0209455, IMG submission 184275) | Arabidopsis root microbial communities from North Carolina, USA - plate scrape CL_Col_mCL_r2 (SPAdes) (version 2) | ecosystem: Host-associated > Plants > Roots > Endosphere | place: USA...
CGATCTGGTGACCCTGTTTCCCGAGGCCTTCGCCGACGTCACGCGCTGCAAGCTGCAGATGCTGCGACTCGCGGCGCCGGTCTATCGCCTGCCCGCAACCCTGATGTCCGACCTGAGCCTGGTCCGCTACCTTGGTTACGCCGAATTGCCCGAAGCGGCGGCACTCAGGCGCCTGCTCGACCACGAACAGCCCGATCATCTCGCGCATGGTATCCACCTGATCGTGGCGCAGGGCGCTGACGGCAGCCTGATCGTTGGCGACAGCCATCACTATTCCGATACGCCAGACCCCTTCACCTCGGCCGAGGTCGAGCGGCTGATCCTCGAAGAGTTTGCGGCGACGCTCGGTGCGCCGCCGCCGGTCCTGGAACGCTGGAGCGGGACCTACGCCTCGGCCGACCGTCACAGCCTTGTCGCAGCGCCGATGGAGAATGTCCGCCTGGTCACGGTGACCAGCGGTACCGGCGCCTCCACCGCCTTCGCGCTGGCCGAGGATGTGATCGGCGCCCTGTTCGATCGTCCGTTGGGAGCAGAAGCATGATTGGGGGACTGAAGGCGGTCGTGTTCGATTGGGCGGGCACGATGATCGATCATGGCAGCCGCGCGCCGGTGGTGGCATTGCAACGCGTCTTCGCCGAAGCGGGGATCGAGATCAGCGAAGCCGAAGCGCGCGCTGACATGGGCCGCGCGAAGCGCGATCATATCGGCCGCATCCTGGCCACGCCGCGTGTCGCGGCGGAATGGCGCGCGAAGCACGGCACCGATGCCGAGCCCGCAGACGTCGACGCGCTGCACGACGCGATCGAGCCGATGATGCGGGCCGCCGCCGCCGATTGCGCGATCCTGATCCCGGGCGCTGCCGACATCGCCGCGCGGGTTAAGGCCGCCGGCCTCCGGATCGGATCCTGCACCGGATACACCCGGACGATGATGGCGGACATCCTGCCGCGTGCTGCCGCGCAGGGCTACGAACCGGAAATCGTGATCTGTTCGGGCGAGACCGCCCAAGGCCGCCCCTCGCCGCTCATGCTGTGGAAGATCCTGGTCGAACTGGGCGTCTGGCCGGCCGCCGCCTGCGTCAAGGTCGACGACGCCGCGGTCGGCATTCGCGAAGGCCGCGAGGCGGGAGTCTGGACGGTCGGCATTACCGCCTCGGGCAATGGCATCGGGCTCGATCTCGACGCGCTCGAGGCCTTGCCCACCGACGAACGCGCCGCGCGCATCGCCGCGGCGGGGGCCGAGCTCGAAGCCGGGGGCGCGCATTATCTGATCGATAGCGTTGCCGAGCTGTGGCCCGTGCTCGAGACGATTGGCGCACGCGTCGCCGCCGGCGAGCGGCCGCAAATCGGATGACCGGCCCGAGCGCCTGGGTCCAGCGTGCGCTCGCCCGCGCGCATCCGGCGGTCTTTACCGTCGTGGCGGGGCTTGCGGGCTTCTCTGCCTATTTTGCGATGTACGCCTTTCGCAAGCCGTTCACCGCGGCCACTTTCGACGCGGTGCCCGGCTGGCACAGCGCGCTCGACTACAAGATCGCGCTCGTGCTGGCGCAGGTTGCGGGTTACGCGCTGTCCAAGTTCATCGGCGTCAAGGTCGTGTCGGAGATCGAGCCGCGCCGGCGTGCCGCCGCGATCGTCGGGCTGATCGCCGCCGCCTGGGCGGCATTGATCGCCTTCGCCTTGATCCCGCCGCCCTGGAACGTGGCCGCCTTGTTCCTCAACGGCCTGCCGCTCGGGATGATCTGGGGGCTGGTATACGGCTATATGGAAGGCCGCCGCGTCTCCGAAGTGCTGGCGTCGATGCTGTGCGCGAGTTTCATCCTGTCGTCGGGCGTGGTGAAGTCGGTCGGTGTCGCGTTGATGCAGGACTGGCATGTCGACCGCTTCTGGATGCCCGCGCTGACCGGCGGTCTGTTCTTCCCGGTCCTGCTCGTGTCGGTCTGGGTGCTCAACCTGCTGCCGCCGCCCAATACAAGCGACGAGGCCGAGCGCGTCGCGCGTCAGCCGATGACGGCGGCGCAGCGTGCATCCTTCCTGCGCGCTTATGCGCCCGGCCTGATCGCGATCGTGCTCGGTTATGTGTTGCTCACCGCCTTCCGCGACTATCGTGACAATTTCGCCGCCGAAATCTGGACCGCGCTCGGCTATGGTGGCGAAGCTGCGATCTTCTCGGCGAGCGAATTGCCGGTCGCACTGATCGCCTTGGTCGGCATGGCGGCAGTGATCGCGATCCGCGACAATCGCCGCGCTTTGCTCGTGATGAACGGCATGATCGCGGGCGGCTTCATTCTGGTTGGATTGGCGACGCTCGCCTTTCAGGCGCATCTGCTGTCCCCGCTCGTCTGGATGATCCTGACCGGTTCGGGTCTCTACATCGCCTACAGCCCGATCAACGCGGCGCTGTTCGACCGGTTGGTCGCGGTGAGCGGGCGCGTCTCCAACGCCGGTTTCCTGATCTATGTGGCGGACAGCTCGGGCTATCTTGGGAGCGTCACCGTTTTGCTGTGGCGGAATTTCGGCGAAGGCGCGCTGGACTGGCTGCAATTTTTCATTCTTGGCGCCTATTTCACGAGCGTGGTTGGTGCGACCGCGACCACCTTCGCGGCGCTCTATTTCCACCGTCGTTCGGCAACACAGGGAAACCAAAACCGCGTTCCGCCCAAGGTGGTGCTGCTCGCGGCCGAATGAAGCCGCTGCGCTTCCTGTCTTGCCCAATAGAGTCAGCACTCTATCAGCGCCGCATGCAGCGCGGGAGAAAGCAGCGATGATGCGGATCGGTTTGTTGGGCGCCTCCAAGATCGCCCCGCGCGCGATCATCCAGCCCGCTGCGGCGCATCCCGATGCGGTGATTACTGCTGTCGGCGCGCGCGATATCGGCAAGGCGCAGGCCTATGCGGCGGAGCATGATATCCCCACCGCGGTCGGCTCCTATCAGGAACTGATCGAGCGTGACGATGTCGACCTTATCTATTGCGGGCTGCCGCCGGTGGTGCATCTCGATACGTGCCGCGCTGCTTCGGCGGCGGGCAAAATGCTGCTGATCGAGAAGCCGTTCGCATTCGATGCGATGGCGGCGCGCGCGATCGTCGCGGCGGCGGACGCGGCGGGCAGGCCCGCGCTCGAGGCCTATCATTATCGTTTTCATTCGCTGTTCCGTCGCGCGGAGACGTTGCTCAAGGACGGCGCCATCGGGCGGATCGTGCGTGCGCGCGGCGAATTCGAGGCCGAGATTTCCCGAGCGCCCGGCGAATTGCGCTGGATCCCGGCGATGGGCGGCGGCGGGATGATGGATCTTGGCTGCTACGTGGCCCACGCCTTTCGCACCTTGCTGGGGGAGGGCGAGGTGCTGACGGCGAAGAGCGAGCTGATCGACGGGGTCGATGCCACGCTTGAAGCAGACCTGCGCTTCGGCGACGTGCCTGCGTGGCTGCGCTGTTCGATGCTGGCGCCGCGCAACGACTGGATCGAGATCGAAGGCAGCAACGGCAGCCTGCGCATGAACCGTTTCGTCTCGCCCCAATATGGCGGCAACCTGGTCCTCACCACGGCCAAGGGCAGCATCGTCGAGGAACCAAGCGGGCCGTCGACCTATGCGGCCCAGCTCGACCATGTCGTGGAGGTGTTTCGCGGACGGGCCGAACCGCTCACCGGCGGTGCCGACGCGATCGCGACGATGGAATTGATCGACGCCTGCCGCGCGAAGGGCAAAGCCGGCGCGACGGCCTAATCGGTCGGTATTTTAGCGCCGCGGTGTCTTCTCCATGACGCCGACGACAATCGCGAAGATCATCCTGAACATGAAATGCGCTCCCCTGTTGAGCGGGGTCAGGATAGGTGCAGCCTGTTTCGCTTGGATGACAGATGGGGCGAGCGGGAAGACCAGCTACTGCGGCGGCTTTGGCGCTTTTGCTGGAACGGCATCGCGCGGGAAATGCCGGATAGTGCCGCTCGCACCGGGCGAAGGCTTCGCCGTGCCCTTCGGAAGGCAGTGAAGTCGAAAGCGGCCTTGCTCATCCCTACAAGCGGTAGCGGCCGGCGGGGGCTTCTTCGCCTGTGGCAGCGATTCAGGGTTGGCACCATTCGCGGCCACGGCAAGCAGCGCAACCAAGATCGACATAGTCAGTCTCCCGATAGGCGCCATTCGCCCTTACGCGCTATTCAAGTGTAGTGGGAAAAAATTTGATTAATAGTGGGTTAACGAGATTGCGCCTGCTCGATTTTCCTGACAGCATCCCATGATGCGTCGCAACATGACGCTGTATGAGTCGCAATTGGTAGGCCCCATCGGGGGTTTAAGGGGGAACAGATGCGCTTACTGGACTACTTGCTGGCCACGGCCAGCCTTGGCCTGTTGGCAACCAGCGCAACGGCGGGCGATTATTCGATCGCCGGCGTCGCGCAGAAGAATTCCAGCTCGAACGCGAATTATTCGGTCGCTGGCCTGGCTCAGAAGACCATGACCTACACCACGCTGGCGAATGTCACGGCGGCGCTGGCCGGCGGTGCTAATCCGGCTTACAATGGTGTCGGCAGTCTCTTTGTGTCGTATCAGTCGACCGCCACGACCGGCTTCGGCTCGCTTTGCACGGGTTCGCTGCTCAACTCGACCACAGTGCTTACCGCAGCGCACTGTGTCTTCGATCATGACGAAGAAGGCAATTCGGATCCGGTCACCGGTATCACCTTCTTCCTGCCGTCGTTCGGCGCCGCGACCGCGGTCACGATCGATGCCAGCGATTGGGCGTTCAATCCGCTGTACGATACGCCTGATCATTTGGGCGATATCGGCTCGGGCCACGACATCGGCATCTTCACGCTCAGTGAAGCCGCGACCGGGTATCAGACCTACGATATTTATGGCGGCGATCCGCTGAAGCAGTTCACCGAAGTCGGCACCGGCACCATCGGCGGCCCCAAGGGCACCGGCACCGGCGGCGTCACCCAGGATTATCTGGAGCGTACCGGCACCAACATGTACGAGCTTTACGGCGATGACGTCTTCTCCGACGTGACGCATGGCGTCGTCCTCGCCGACTTCGACGACGGCACGGCGGCGCACGATGTGTTCGGTCGCAACCAGGACCTGCTCGGTCTTACCGGTCTCAACCAAACCGGCGTGGTCGGCGAGTCCAATTCCTCGCCCGGCGATTCCGGCGGTCCGGAGTTCATCGACGGCAAGATCGCGACCGTGACCTCGTTCGGCATCACCGGCGGCATCTTCGATGGCTTCTGCGGCGGCACCTCGACCGATCCCTACAATTCGAGCGGCACCACGGCGGTCAGGGGCCTCGGAAGCTGCACGAATTCGTCGGTTGGCGAGATCGCGGGCAATACGCGCGTCGATTATAATCTCGGCTTCATCAACGGCTATTTGACGGCCCATGGCGCGGCGACGGAAGCCGTTCCGGAGCCCGCAAGCTGGGCGTTGATGCTCGGTGGTTTCGGCCTGGTCGGTGCGGCGATGCGCCGCCGTCCGCGGACCGCGATCAGCTTCGGCTGATAAAGCTGCCCCGCAGGGGAGAGAAGAAGCCGCCGGTCTTCGGGCCGGCGGCTTTTTTCGTACGCTCTCAGGTCCAGCTGAGGTTGGTGACCGAATTGGCCGGCAGCGCCACCTCCACCATTCGCCCGCCGTTGCGGATGCGCACCGTGCGAGCCGAGCCGGCATTGGTGAGCATCAGGCCTTTGGACCCGTCCGGATTGACGAAGGCGACATGCGCGACGCCTTCCGCCCCGCCTTCCGACGCGATCACGGTCGATCCGCGCGGTGCGACATGGTTGAGGTGCTTGATCGCCCAATAATTGGGTCCACGCCGTGTCACGAGATGCGACTTGGAATCCACCGTCAGCGTGCCGTTCAGATCGAACGGACCGATATTGGGGTGGCCGGTTTCGTCGAGCACGACGTTCCAATCGATCATGCAGCGCACCCAGTTACGCAGCGCATGGGTGGCACCCAGGCCCGACTGGACGATCGCGGCGATGTCGTCGAGTTTGGGCGTGACCCCCGCCGTCCCCGCACCCTCCGTCATCGGCCCGGGTGTCGCCGCGAACTCGACGATCCCTTTGCCTGCGGACAGCTCGAAGCCGCCCTCGGTCAGATAGGCGCCCTTGGTCGGGTAGGCATTGTGGATTCGCGTCATCGCCTCGGCAGCCCCGACATAGGGATGCCACGCGACGCCATCGGCATATTTGAAGACATTGGGGTCCTCCAGCGTGTTGAACACGCGGCCCCACAGGTTGTAATTATGATCGAGCAGCCAGATCTTCGTGTCGAGCCCCGCTTTCTCGATCGCAGGGCCAAGATGCTTGCCGACGAAGGCCACCTCATATTCCTGTGCCCAGGCGCTGGCGGGCATGCGGCCCGCCTGATCGGTGTCGCTTTCATTCTGGGTGGTGATCGCGTTGATCGGCACACCCGCTTGCTTGTAGGCCTCCAGGAACTTGACGAGATACTGGGCATAGACCGCGAAATTGGTCGGCTTGATGTTGCCGCCCAGCATCGACCCGCCATTCTTCATCCAGCCCGGCGGGCTCCACGGCGAGGCGAGGATGAACAGATCGGGATTGATGTGCCGCGCGGTCAGCAGCTCGGGCAGGACATAGGAACGGTCGCGGTCGATCGAGAAGCGCGCCAGGGTGGGGTCGGGCGCGCCTTCGTCATAGCTGAACATCGCGGTCGCATAATCGCTCGATCCGATGCAGCAGCGCGTGACGTTGATGCCGAGCCCGTCAGCAGAGAAGAGTTCGTGCATCAGGGCGGCGCGCGGGGCCGGCGCCATCTGGCTGATCAGCCAGGCAGACGCCTCGGTGAAGGCGGCGCCGAAGCCCAATATATCCTGGAAGTTGGTGGTGGGATCGAGCGTGACCGCATCCGCGCTATCGCCCGTATCGGGCACCCAGCCGAGCGCGGGCAGGGCGGCGAACCTCTTGTCGCCTGCGGTCTGCATCACCCGGATCGCGTCGGCCGCCTTCGCGGCTGCCGGAACCGTGGCCATTGCCACCAATCCCGCCCCGGCGCCCATGAAACCGCGCCGCGTCGTGCCCGCCATTCTTGTCCTCCCTGACATCGTTATCAATCGAGCGATAGCCCAAGCCGCGCCAACAGGCAAAGGGCGTTGCCGACATTGTCAGCAACGCCCCTGTCGCAGGACTAATGAACGAGGGCGTTAACGACCTCCGTCGATCGAAAGCCGGCCACCCCCGAAGGCGACTAGCTGAAGCAGGCCGCCTGTCATCGCGACGTTCTTGAAGAAGTGGATGAACTGGTTCTGGTCGGCCAGATTGTGGTGAAAGGCCACCGCGGTCGCGAGGCTGAAGATCGCCAGCCATGCCGCGACGATGCGTGTGCGATAGCCGAGCACGAGCAGCAGGCCGGCACCAAGTTCGGTCACCACCGCAAGAGCGTAGCCAGCCTGCGGCAGCGGAAGCCCCGCCGCCTGGATATAAGCGATCGTGCCCGCAGGGGCCGCGAGCTTCGAAAGGCCGCTCAACAGGAAGATGGCGGCGATCAGGATGCGGCCCACCAGCGGGACGAAGCCAGGCTGGGGAGAGGAGGAGGGAGGCGCAATGGGGCGCGTTGCGAGAGTTGCCATGGTGAAGGTCCTTTCAAAGACGGCGTCACCGATGGCGCCGTGGACCTATCTGGCCTTGCAGAGATCGTTAAAGAAGTGCATTAAATCTCACTGCATTGTTTCCAAATCTTGGCTACCGCGCCGCCTTCGCAATCAGCGCGCAGGCCCGGTGCGGATCGCTGATCGCGGTCACCTGGAAATGCTTCCCTTTGAGCGCATTATAGGTCTCGAAAAAGCTGGTCAGCTCGCCCACCATCGCGCGGCCGAGACAATCCAGGTCATGCACGTCGGCATAGATGCGCGACTTGAGGATGCGGCCGATCAGCCGGTCGTTGCGGTTTTGCGTGCCGTCGCGCTCGGTCTGGCAGGCCTCGATCACGCCCAGCAGCTTGACGACCGCGAGGCAGCCGACCGGCAAATCCTCGTCGGCGAGGACAAGGATGTCGATCGGATCGCCGTCGTCGGCCAACGTATTGGGAACGAAGCCGAACGCCATCGGAAAGGCCATGCCTGCGGGCAGCACGCCGTGCAGCGCGAACAATCCGCTTTCGGGATCATAGTCGAACTTGGTGCGCCGGCCGGGCGGAGTCTCGACGATCGCGCGGACGGTCAGCGCCTCGGGGTCGAGGCAATGCGGCAAGGTCAAAAGATCGGCCAAGGCAGGTGCTCCGGGACTTGTTCCTGGGGTCCCAAGTCCTCGAGCTGCCGAACGATCCATCCGCTTCGTGTTCAACGGCGTGGATTTCTAAAATCCAGAGCCCATAAGGGCCCCCGCATGACCCCGCTCGACGCGCTTCACGATACGTTCGGTTTCCATGAATTCCGCGGCCGCCAGTCCGAGGTGATCGATCGCGTGATGGCGGGCGAGAACACGCTCGCGGTCATGCCGACCGGCGCGGGCAAGTCGCTTACCTATCAGATTCCAAGCTTGTGCAGGCCGGGCACAGGCTTGGTCATCTCGCCTTTGATCGCGCTGATGCACGATCAGGTCCGCAGCGCCGAGGCCGCCGGCATCCGCGCGGCGGCGCTGACATCGGCCGACGCCGATCGCGACGAGACGGTGCGTCGCCTGCGTGATGGCGAGCTCGATTTGCTCTATGTCGCGCCCGAGCGCGCCAATATGGACGGCTTCCGCCGCCTGCTCGACCGCATCGAGCTCGCGCTGATCGCGATCGACGAGGCGCATTGCGTGTCCGAATGGGGACATGATTTCCGCCCCGACTATCGCCAGCTGCGCAGCCTGCTCGACGCACATGCGGAGGTACCGCGCCTGGCGCTTACCGCCACCGCGGACAAGCATACCCGCGCCGACATTCTCGCCCAGCTCGGCATTCCCGAAGACGGGCTGATCCTGGCGGGCTTCGACCGCCCCAATATCCGCTACGCGATCGCGCCGCGTGACGGATTGACCAAGCAACTCGCCGATTTCATCGCCGAAAATCCGGGGCCGGGCATCATCTACGCGCAGAGCCGCAATGAGACCGAGAAGCTTGCCGAGGCGTTGCGCGCGACCGGCCGCCCGACGCGCGCCTACCATGCCGGGCTCGAGCCGCAGCAGCGCCAGGACAATGCGCGGGCCTTCGTGTCGTCCGAGGATATGGTGATGGTCGCAACCATCGCCTTCGGCATGGGGATCGACAAGCCCGACGTGCGCTTCGTGGCGCATGCCGGCGTACCCAAATCGATCGAGGCTTATTATCAGGAAACGGGCCGTGCGGGGCGCGATGGCGATCCGGCAACCGCGATGCTGTTCTGGGGTGCGGAGGATTTTGCGCGCGCCCGCCGCCGGATCGAGACCGAGGTCGAGGACGCGCGCAAGAATGGCGAGCGCCAGCGACTGAATGCGCTTGCCGGGCTGGTCGAGGCGACCGGCTGCCGGCGTGCGATCCTGCTCCGCCATTTCGGCGAGCATCCGCCGGCAGCTTGCGGCAATTGCGACAATTGCCTCAATCCACCCCAGGCGATCGACGCGACCGAGATCGCACGCAAATTTCTGTCCGCCGCCTTTCGCACCGAAATGCGCTTCGGCGTCGGCCATCTGACCGACGTGCTGGCGGGCAAGGAAACCGACAAGATCTTCACGCTCAACCATCATCGCCTGTCGGTATTCGGGATCGCGAACGAGGAGGAAGTGGCGCTGATCAAGCCGGTCGCACGTGCTTTGCTCGCGCGCGACGCTCTACGCGCGGACGATTTTGGCGGCCTCTCTTTCGGCCCCGCCGCCAAGCCGATTTTAAAGGGCGAGGAAACGGTCTCGATTGTGCTTCCGCCGAAGCGCGAGAAGAAGCGCCGCGCCGCGCGCGATTTCGGCCCTGCTGATCCCTTGTTCGATGCGCTGCGCGATCTCCGCCGCGAGTTGGCCAAGGAGCAGGGCGTGCCGCCCTACGTCATCTTCCACGATGCGACCCTGCGCGAGATGGCGGCCGCCAAGCCGAATGATCGCCAGGCCATGTCCGAAATTACCGGCGTCGGCGCGCGCAAGCTCGACGCTTTTGGCGATGCGTTCCTCGCGGTGATTCGCAATTTTTAGTCGCGAATGTAGCGCGCCAATCCGTCGACGAGACAATCGAACACCGCCCGCACCCGCGCGACGTTGCGCAGATCCTCGTGCGTGACCACCCAGGTTTCGAGCGGATAGGAAAAGGCTTCGGGCAATAGGTGGACAAGCGCGGGATCGCGTTTGCCGAGCGGAATTTGGCACACGCCAATCCCCACGCCTGCGCGGATCGCGGCGAGCTGCGCGACGTCACTGTCGCTGCGTAAGGCGAAATCGGCAACCTCGGGCAACAGGCCGCGCGCATTGAGATCGCGCAGGATCGGGCTGTCGCGTGCCGGGCCGATCAGGCTGTGCGCCCCGGTGTCGGCGAGCGAGGCCGGCATGCCGTGCACGGCGAGATAGTCCGCGCGAGCATGGAGGCCGAGCGGGATGGTGCCGATCCGGCGCGCGACCAGAGCTTCCTGAACCGGCGGCACCATCCGCACCGCGATGTCCGCCTCGCGGCGGAGTAGATCCTCGTTGCGATTGCTCGCCGACAGCTCGATCGCAAGGTCCGGGTGCGCTGCCATCAGGGGCTCGAGGATAGCGGGCAAGACCTCGATCGCGATTACCTCGCTGGCCGAGACGCGGACGCTGCCCGCGATCCGGCCGACGTCGGCCGAGGCCGAGCGTTCGAACGCATCCGCCGCCAACGCCATCGTCTCGGCATGGACCATCAATGCCTCGGCACGTTCGGTCGGCGTCAGGCCACCGGGCGCACGCAGGAAGAGCAGGGCACCGACCGCCGCCTCCAGCCGCTCGATCCGGCGGCGGATGGTGGGCTGCGCCACACCCAGCGCTCGGGCCGCGCCGGACAGGCTGCCCTCGCGCAGGACGGCGAGAAAGGCACGTTGGGCTTCCCAATCGAGACTCATACATTTTGTATAAGTGAGCTGGTCATCCTGAACAATTCTATAGAGCTGCGCGATCGCCGATATCGGCCTCAGCAAACATGGAGGCGAAGATGGCGAAGACGGCATTGATATTGGGCGCGACCGGCGGCGCGGGTGGCGAGACTGCGCGGGCTTTGGTGCGGCATGGCTGGACGGTGCGCGGGCTGACCCGCAAGCCACTTGAAGGCGAGGGCATTGATTGGCGACTGGGCGATGCGCTCGACGGGCAGGCTGTGCTGAACGCAGCGAAGGGCGTCGATGTAATCGTCCACGCGGTCAACCCTCCCGGCTACCGCAATTGGGCGACGACCGTCCTGCCGATGATCGAGAACAGCATCGCCGCCGCCGAGGTCAATGACGCGCGGCTGGCGCTGCCGGGTACGATCTACAATTACGATCCGCGCACCACCCCGGTCGCGCACCCCGACAGTCCGCAGAATCCGAATACGCGCAAGGGTAAGATCCGGGCCGAGCTCGAACATCGCATGGAGACCGCCAATATCCGGTCGCTGATCCTGCGCTGCGGCGATTTTTTCGGGCCTTACACGGGCAATAACTGGCTCGCGCAGGGGATGATCAAGCCAGGCAAGCCGATCACCTCGATCACCACGCCCGGCAGAGCAGGCGCCGGTCACGCCTGGGCCTATCTGCCCGATGTCGGCGAGACCTTCGCGCGGCTGCTTGACGAGGAAGACCGGCTGCCGCGCTTCGCGCGCTACCATTTCAACGGTTATTGGGATGCCGACGGCACCGGTTTCGCGGGCGCGGTCGCAAAGGCGGCGGGCAAACCCGGCCTCAAACCCAAATCGCTGCCGTGGATGCTGCTTCCATCGGCTGCACCCTTCAATCCGACATTGCGGGAATTGATCGAGATGAAGCCCTTCTGGCGGCATTCGTTGCGGCTCGACAATGAAAGTCTTGTCGCGGCGATAGGCGACGAACCGCACACGCCGCTCGACAAGGCGCTCTCAGCCACGCTCCAGGCGCTGGCATGTTAGGCATGGGCCCGGCTATGCCGGGGCCATGTCTCGTGAGCGTGATTTCATCGAGCGGCTGAAGCCGCTGGCCCGCCATCCCGCAGCACGCGGGTTGGCGGACGACGCCGCCGTGCTCGAGCTCGGCAAGACCGGCATCGTGCTGACCCACGATATGATCGTCGAGGGCGTGCACTACCTCCCCAGCGATCCGCTGGAGGATGTGGCGTGGAAGCTGGTGGCGGTGAACCTGTCGGACCTCGCCGCCAAGGGCGCGCGGCCGATGGGCGTGTTGCTCGGCTATGCGCTGGCGGCGGACGAGGATCAGGATGTGGCCTTCGTCGCCGGTCTGGAAAAGGCGATCGAGGCGTTCAATGCGCCTTTGCTCGGTGGTGATACGGTGCGGATGCCCGAAGGCGCGCCGCGCGCTTACGGGCTGACCGCGATCGGCCGTGCCGCACCGCATGGCACGCCGCACCGCGCCAGCGCGCGTGCGGGCGACGTCCTTTATATGACCGGGGAGATCGGTGCGGCGGGGCTGGGCCTCGCCATCGCCAAGGGAGAACGCGAGGGTCCCGAGACCTGGCTCGCCGCCTATCGCCGTCCGCAGCCGCGCCTCGCCGAGGGCCAAGCGCTCGCGCCTCTGGTGCATGCGATGGCCGACATCTCGGACGGGCTGCTGATCGATGCGCAGCGCATGGCTGATGCGAGCCAGCTCGCGGTCGAGATCGATCTCGATGCGGTGCCGGTGGTCGAAGGCGCGGAGCGGATGACCGCCGTCAGCGCGGGCGACGATTACGAGCTACTGTTTGCCGCCCCGCGCGGCTTAAAGCTTTCGCAACCGAACCTCGCTAAGATCACGCCGATAGGCCGTTTCGCGCCCGGGCGTGGGCTAACGCTCAAAGACAAAAGCGGTATTGTTGCACTGCCGCAAAGACTTGGATTCGAACATGACGCGCCATGATCTCCGTAGCCTGACCATGTTGCTTGTTGGTCTCGCCTGTGGCGGCTTTGCAGCACTCGGACTGCACCATCTAGCGGCGTAAATTGCATAGTTCTCAACTGGGAATTCGGTCGCTTGCCGAGGGCCTGAACACTCTTTAAGCCTCCTCTCAAACCCAGCCGCAAATAAAGGAGCGGCTAATAAAGGGGGACTTGAGAGAATGCTGATTGTTCAACTGGCCATTGCCTGTGGCCTGCTGGCGGTCCTGTACGGGATCGTCACCAGCATGCAGGTGTTGAAGCAGCCCGCGGGCTCGCAACGTATGCAGGATATCGCCGCCGCCATTCAGGAGGGCGCGCAGGCCTATCTTCGGCGTCAATATACCACGATCGGCGTCGTCGGCGTGATCGTCGTGATCCTGGTCGGTTATTTCCTTGGCATGGTGTCGGCGGTGGGCTTCCTGCTCGGCGCGATCCTGTCGGGGGTCACCGGCTTCATCGGCATGAACATCTCGGTGAAGGCCAATGTCCGCACCGCGGAAGCCGCGCGCAACAGCCTGCAGGCCGGTCTCACCACCGCCTTCCGTTCGGGCGCGATCACCGGCATGCTGGTGGCGGGCCTCGGCCTGCTCGCGATCTCGGTCTTCTTCTATTACCTCGTCGGCATCGCGCATCATGCGCCAACCGATCGCGTCGTGATCAACGCGCTTGTGGCATTGTCCTTTGGCGCCTCGCTGATCTCGATCTTCGCGCGTCTCGGCGGCGGTATCTTCACCAAGGCCGCCGACGTCGGCGCCGATCTGGTCGGCAAGGTCGAGGCGGGCATTCCGGAGGACGATCCACGCAATCCGGCCGTGATCGCCGATAACGTCGGCGACAATGTCGGCGACTGCGCGGGCATGGCCGCCGACCTGTTCGAAACCTATGTCGTGACGCTCGGCGTGACGATGGTGTCGATCGCCCTCTTCGTCAAAGATCCGGACCTAGTGCTCAAGCTGATGAGCCTGCCGCTGCTGATCGGCGGCGTCTGCGTCATCACCTCGATCATCGGCACCTTCTTCGTCCGCCTCGGCGGCGGCACGATCATGGGCGCGCTCTACAAGGGCTTCCTGGTTTCTGCCGTTCTTGGCGCGGGCGCGATCTATGGCGCGTTCAAATATACGCTGGGCGACCTCAATGCCCAGCTCGGCGGCTCCGCTACCGCATCTGGCCCCGGCACCAGCGCGGTCGCCGCAGCCGGCACCGCCTTCACCGGCATGGACCTGTTCTGGTGCGCGATGATCGGCCTGGTCGTCACCGGCGCTTTGGTGTGGATCACCGAATATTATACCGGCACCAACTATCGCCCGGTGAAGTCGATCGCCAAGGCATCGGTCACCGGCCACGGTACCAACGTGATCCAGGGTCTGGCGATCAGCCTGGAATCGACCGCTTTGCCCACGATCGTGATCGTGGTGGCGGTGATCGCGGCCTATCAGCTTGCGGGCGTGATCGGCATCGCCTTCGGCGCGACGGCGATGCTGGCCTTGGCCGGCATGGTGGTGGCGCTCGACGCCTACGGTCCGGTCACCGACAATGCCGGCGGCATCGCCGAAATGGCAGGGCTGGAACATGAAGTGCGCGAGAAGACGGACGCGCTGGACGCGGTCGGCAACACCACCAAGGCGGTGACCAAGGGCTATGCGATCGGCTCTGCCGCGCTCGCCGCACTCGTTCTGTTCGGGGCTTACACCGCCGACCTCAAGGAGTTCTTCCCCGACCTCAACGTCGATTTCTCGCTGTCCAATCCGTACGTGATCGTCGGCCTGCTTCTCGGCGCATTGCTGCCGTTCGCGTTCGGCGCGTTCGGCATGACCGCGGTCGGCCGCGCCGCCGGCTCGGTGGTGGAAGACGTGCGCGAGCAGTTCCGCTCCAACCCGGGCATCATGGAAGGCACCAGCCGCCCCAACTATGCCCGTACGGTCGATCTGGTCACCAAGGCCGCGATCAAGGAGATGATCGTACCGTCGCTATTGCCGGTGCTGACGCCGGTGGTGGTCTATTTCCTGATCACGAAGGTGGCGGGTCAGACCAACGGCTTCGCGTCCCTGGGCGCCCTGCTGCTGGGCGTGATCGTGTCGGGTCTGTTCGTCGCCATCTCGATGACCTCGGGCGGCGGCGCGTGGGACAATGCCAAGAAATATATCGAAGACGGCAATCACGGCGGCAAGGGCAGCGAAGCCCACAAGGCCGCGGTGACCGGCGACACGGTCGGCGATCCTTACAAGGACACGGCCGGCCCGGCGGTGAATCCGATGATCAAGATCACCAACATCGTTGCCTTGCTGCTGCTCGCCGCGCTCGCGGCGCACGGCGGCTGATCCTAACGCCCGGTGCCGCTTTCTAAGCGGCACCGGGCCCTTCCTCAAACTCTCTATGCCTCACCGCCGGAGCGTGTATCGTCCGGGCCAGGTTTGAGGGGAATTTCTAGAGCATGACCGGTCATTTGCTGAGCCTCGCGGGGATCGTGCTGATCCTGGCGGTGGCCTTCGCGCTTTCGTCCGATCGCCGCTGGATTCGGCTGCGTATCGTCGGCGCCGCATTCGCCTTGCAGGTGGGGATCGCGGTGCTGGTGCTCTATGTACCCGCCGGTCGCGCGGTGATCGCGTGGATGGCGGGCGGCGTCAGCGCGCTGCTCGGCTATGCTGGCGAAGGCACCAAATTCCTGTTCGGGCCATTCGCCTCCTCACCGTTGGGGCAGAATTTTGCGCTGGAAGCGCTGCCCGTGATCATCTTCTTCGCGAGCCTGGTCTCGATCCTCTATTATCTCGGCATCATGCAATTGGTCGTGCGCTGGCTGGGCGGCGCGATCGAGAAGGTGGTCGGCATCAGCAAGGTCGAGAGCCTATGCGCGGCTGCCAACATCTTCGTCGGCCAGTCGGAATCGCCGCTCGTGATCCGGCCCTATCTCGCCGCTTTGCGCCCCAGCCAACTGTTCCAGGTGATGGTCAGCGGCATGGCGGGCGTCGCGGGCACGATCCTCGCGGCTTACGCCTCGATGGGCATCCGGATCGAATATCTGCTCGCCGCAAGCTTCATGTCGGCACCCGGCGCGATCCTGATGGCCAAGATCATGATGCCCGACGACCCTTCGGAGCGCGACCTGCCGATCAACGAGATGGTCGACGCCGGTCGGGGCGACGAGGACGAGAAGCCCGCCAACGTCATCATGGCCGCCGCCCAGGGCGCGCAATTGGGCGTGCGGCTGGCGGTGATGGTCGGCGCGATGGTGTTCGCCTTCGTCGGCCTGGTCGCGCTCGCCAACGGCATCCTGTCCGGCATCGGCGGCTGGTTCGGCATCGCCGACCTCACCTTCCAGCGTATCCTCGGCTACATCTTCGCGCCGATCATGTACCTGATCAGCGTGCCCTGGGATCAGGCGGGGCAGGCCAGCACGGCGGGCGGCCTGTTCGGCGAGAAGATCGTGCTCAACGAATTCGTCGCCTACATCCACTTCGGCAAGATCGCCTCCACCCTCAGCGCGCACAGCCAGGCGGTGGTGACCTTCGCGCTGTGCGGCTTCGCCAATTTCAGCTCGATCGCGATCCAGATGGCGGTGACGGGCGGGCTCGCCCCCAATCAG
>Ga0209455_1000841_pt1 | contig 16532 bp, 14 predicted proteins | sample AraplaCol_mCL_r2_FD_184275 | JGI IMG/M metagenome (GOLD analysis project Ga0209455, IMG submission 184275) | Arabidopsis root microbial communities from North Carolina, USA - plate scrape CL_Col_mCL_r2 (SPAdes) (version 2) | ecosystem: Host-associated > Plants > Roots > Endosphere | place: USA...
GATCCCTTCAAGAAGCAGGCGGGCATCGCGGTGCTGCGAGGCAACCTGTGCCCGGACGGGGCCGTCATCAAGCCCTCGGCGGCCACGCCGGAACTGCTTCGGCACAAGGGGCGCGCGGTGGTCTTCGAAAACAGCGACCACATGCACGAGCGCATCAACGACGAAAGCCTGGACGTCGACGAAAACTGCATTCTCGTCCTGAAGAACTGCGGGCCCAAGGGCTATCCGGGCATGGCGGAGGCCGGCAATATGCCGCTGCCTCCCAAGATCCTGCGCAAGGGCATCACCGACATGTTGCGCATCTCCGATGCGCGCATGAGCGGCACCGCGTACGGCACGGTGGTGCTGCATGTCGCGCCCGAGGCCGCGGCAGGCGGCCCCTTGGGCCTGGTCGAGGACGGCGACCTCATCGAGCTCGACGTCGCGCAGCGCCGCCTGCACTTGTATGTGTCCGACACGGAGCTGGCCCGCCGGCGCAAAGACTGGGTTCCGCCCGCGGCGCCCCAGCGCGGCTGGGTCAAGCTGTATGTCGATCACGTGCAGCAGGCCAATCTGGGCGCGGACCTGGATTTCCTGACAGGCAAGAGCGGCAGCGGGGTTCCCAAGGACAACCATTGACCTGGGAATGCGGAATGCGCTTGCGTGTGAAGCACGATTCGTCACGTCCGACGCCGCGCTTGGCTCGCGCGTCGGCCAGCCGGTAAACAGCAGCACATATAAGGAATATTGCATGGCATCGGTGCAGATTCAGGGTGTAAAGAAGAATTTTGCCGGCACACAGGTGATACGCGGCGTCGACATCGACATCGAAGACGGCCAGTTTGCGGTGCTGGTCGGCCCCTCGGGCTGCGGAAAATCGACCTTGCTGCGCATGCTTGCCGGGCTCGAGGAGATCACGGAAGGCCAGATACGCATAGGCGGAAAAGTCGTCAACGACGTGGCGCCCAAAGAGCGCGACATCGCCATGGTCTTCCAGAACTATGCGCTGTATCCGCACATGACGGTCTACGACAACATGGCGTTTTCGCTCATATTGGCCAAAAAGGACCAGGCCGATATCAAACAGCGCGTCGCCAAGGCATCCGCGATTCTCGGGCTGGACCAGCTTCTGCAGCGTTATCCGCGCCAGTTGTCCGGCGGGCAGCGCCAGCGGGTCGCCATGGGCCGGGCCATCGTGCGCGATCCCCAGGTGTTCCTGTTCGACGAGCCGCTCTCCAACCTGGACGCCAAGCTGCGCGTGCAGATGCGCGCCGAGATCAAGGCGCTGCACCAGCGCCTGCGCACCACGTCCGTGTACGTCACGCACGATCAGATCGAGGCCATGACCATGGCCGATCTCATCGTCGTCATGAACGAAGGCCGGGTGGAGCAGCGCGGGCGTCCGCTCGATCTCTATGACCGGCCCGACAATCTCTTCGTCGCGGGCTTCATCGGGTCGCCCGCCATGAATTTCATCCCCGGCGTGCTGCGCCATGGAGCCGATGGCGGGCATGTCGAATTTTCCGGGGGTGCGCGGCTGCCGGTGCCGCGTACGGCGGGCGGAGCGGGCGGCGACGGCCAACGCGTCATTTACGGCGTGCGGCCTGAACACCTGTCCATCGCCGCCGAAGGGCGGGGCCTGAAGACGCAGGTCGTGGTGGTGGAGCCCACCGGCGCCAACACCGAGGTCCATACGCAGTTCGACAATACCGAAGTCATCGCCGTTTTCCGCGAGCGCCACGAGCTCATGCCCGGCGACGCGGTGTACCTGGAGCCGGACATCGCGCGCGCGCATCTGTTCGACGCCGAATCCGGCAAGGTTCTGAGGCAGTAACTGTATTCATTGGAGTCACACGCACGACTGGTTTGCACGGACAACTTCCCTGACCAAAGGAGAGAGACATGGCTGATTTCACAAGACGCGATTTCCTGGTGACCACCGGTGCGGTGGCTGCATCCAGCATGCTGCCTGGCGTTGCCACGGCGGCCGACGCTGGCACCAAGCTGAACTACACGCTGGAAAAGGGCGCCAAGCTGAATATTCTGCGGTGGGCGCATTTCGTTCAGGGGGACGAAGACCTCTGGACCGCCAACACCAAGAAGTTCACCCAGCAGACCGGCATCCCGGTGCAGGTCGACAACGTGGGCTGGGAAGACGTGCGCGCCAAGGCCGCGCTGGCTGCCCGGGTGGGCAGCGGGCCCGACATGATCCTCGGCTGGTTCGACGATCCGGAGCAGTTCCCCTCCAAGCTGATGGACGTCTCCGACCTGGCCAACTACCTGGGCAACAAGTACGGCGGCTGGTACGACGTTTGCAAGAGCTATGGCATGCAGAACGGCAAATGGCTCGCCATTCCCCTGGGGGTGGTGGGCAATGCCCTGGTGTATCGCCAAAGCCTGATCAAGGCGGCCGGCTTCGACACGGTGCCCACCGACCTGGCGGGCTTTCTCAAGCTGTGCCAGGCGCTCCATGCCAAGGGCACGCCTGCCGGTTTTGCCCTGGGCCACGCGGTTGGCGACGCCAACAACTATGCGCACTGGCTGCTGTGGTCGCATGGCGGCATGATGGTCAACCCCAAGGGCCATGTCGTCATCGAGTCGCCCGAAACCATCGCCGCGCTCGAATACGCGACCCAGCTCAACAAGACCTTCATCCCGGGCACGCTGGGTTGGAACGACTCTTCCAACAACAAGGCCTTCCTCGACGGCCAGCTCTCCCTGACGGCCAACGGCATTTCAGTGTATTTCGCCGCGAAGAATTCCAAAGATCCGAAGCTGCAGGCCATGGCCCAGGACATCGAGCACGCACACCTGCCGGTCGGCTCCACAGGCAAGCACACCGAGCTGATGCAGATCACCCAGATGATGCTGTTCAAGTATTCCAAGTATCCGAACGCCACCAAGGCCTACACGCAGTTCATGATGGAAGCGGCGCAGTACAACCCCTGGATGGAGGCTGCGATCGGCTATGTCAGCCAGCCGCTCAAGGCCTATGCGTCGAATCCGGTCTGGAACAACCCCAAGGCCAAGGTGTTCGGCGATTCGGCGGCCATCATGCTGGACAACGGCTACGACGGCCCCCTGGGACCCGCATCGGCGGCCGTCATGGCCGACTATGTCGTGGTCGATATGTTCGCCGAAGCCGTCAGCGGCGCCAAGACGCCCAAGCAGGCCGCGGCTGACGCTGCTGCGCGGGCCAGGCGCTACTACAAGGCATAGCGCCATGCGACTAGCGGGAAACCCGGCGCAAGCCGGGGAGCCCGCCACGCCCGGCGCCATACCCTGGCGCGGCGCCGGGTCCAAGCCTCACCCCTGATGAGGGCATTCATGCTATCTCGCGTATTGAACAACAACAATGTGCTCGGCTGGCTCTTCATGGTGCCGTCGGCCATTTTGCTGCTGTTTTTCCTGACCTACCCGCTAGGGCTGGGCATCTGGCTCGGTTTTACCGATACCACGATCGGCGGCAACGGGCATTGGATCGGCTTCGGCAACTACAAGTACCTGATCGGCGATTCGATCTCGCAGCTTGCCCTTTTCAATACGATCCTCTATACGGTCGTTGCCTGCGCGGTCAAGTTCGCGCTGGGGCTTTGGCTGGCCATGCTGCTCAATCGCAAGTTGCGCCTGCAGTCGCTGTTCCGGTCGATCGTGCTGCTGCCCTGGATCGTTCCCACCGCGCTGTCGGCGCTGGCGTTCTGGTGGATGTACGACCCGCAGTTCTCGGTCATCAGCTGGGTGCTGATCAAGATGGGCTTGATCCACCACTACATCAATTTCCTGGGCGATCCCTGGATGGCCCGCCTGTCCGTCGTCATTGCCAATATCTGGCGCGGCATTCCGTTTTTCGCCATTACGCTGCTTGCTGGATTGCAGACGATCTCGCCTTCGCTCTACGAAGCGGCCTCCATCGACGGCGTGTCGCCCTGGCAGCAGTTCCGCTATGTCACGCTGCCGCTGCTCACGCCCATCATCGCGGTGACCAACACGTTCTCGGTGCTGTTCACGTTCACCGATTTCCAGCTGATCTATGTGCTGACACGCGGCGGGCCGGTCAATACCACGCAACTCATGACCACGCTGTCATACCAGCGCGCCATTTCCGGCGGAGCGCTGGGCGAGGGCTCCGCATTGGCGATCATGATGATTCCGTTCCTTCTGGCGGCCATCCTGTTTTCGTACTACGGCTTGCAACGGCGCGCCTGGCAGCGTGGGGGTGACAAATGAGCGAGACCAAAAATTCCGAGTCGCAGGGCATGGAGTTCCTGCAGTCATTGCCGCGACGTTGGGTGACCGTCTACATACCGTTGGGTGTCTTCCTGTTCGTCCTGTTGTTCCCGTTCTACTGGATGGTCATTACAGCATTCAAGCCGGCCTCTGAGTTGGCCCAGCACAGCAGCAATCCGTTCTGGGTGATCGCGCCTACATTGGACCATTTCAAGCAACTGATTTTCCACACCCAGTTTCCCAGCTGGATGCTCAACACCCTGATCGTGTCGATTGCATCCACCTTCATTTCCCTGGCGGCAGGGGTGTTTGCTGCGTATGCGATCGAGCGCTTGCGTTTCCAGGGAGCCAAGAAGGTCGGTCTGGCCATTTTCTTCGCCTACCTGGTCCCGCCGTCCATCCTGTTCATTCCGCTGGCCTCGATCGTGTTCAATCTGGGGCTGTACGACACGCGCTGGGCGCTGATCCTGACCTATCCCACGTTTCTGATCCCATTCAGCACCTGGCTCCTGATGGGATATTTCCGCTCCATTCCGTACGAACTGGAAGAGTGCGCGCTCATCGACGGCGCGACGCGCTGGCAGATCCTGGTGAAGATCATCCTGCCGCTGGCGGTGCCCGGACTCATCTCGGCGGGAATTTTCGCCTTCACGCTGTCGTGGAACGAATTCATCTATGCGTTGTCATTCATTTCGTCCTCCAATATGAAGACCGTACCGGTGGGCATGGTGACGGAGCTCATCGAAGGCGATGTCTATCACTGGGGCGAACTGATGGCCGGCGCCCTGCTGGGATCGCTGCCCGTGGCCGTGATCTATTCGTTCTTCGTCGAATACTACGTGTCGGGCATGACCGGGGCTGTCAAGGAATAGGCGCGCAGGCCGCTTGACCCCCAATGCGAAACGCCTGGCATCGAGCCAGGCGTTTCGCATTGGGGGTCAAGCGGCCTTCATGTGGCATCCGCCACCGTACGCGCCAGCGGCGGATTGCTGACGAAGTACTGGTTGATGCCCGACATGAGGGCCTGGGCGACCTGCTCGCGATAAGCGACCGTGCGCAGCTTGGCTTCTTCTTCCGGATTGCTGATGAAGGCCGATTCGACCAGCACGGAGGGGATGTCGGGCGCCTTGAGCACCGCAAAGCCGGCCTGCTCGACCTGGTGGCTGTGCAGGCGGTTGATCTTGGCCAGTTCGTTGAGAAACACCGTGCCCAGCTTGAGCGAGTCGTTGATCTGCGCGGTGGTCGACAGGTCGAGCAGCACCTTGGCGACCTGGGCGTCGTGCGCGCCCAGATTGACGCCGCCGATGAGGTCGGAGTTGTTTTCGCGAGTGGCCATCCAGCGGGCCTGCGCGCTCGACGCGCCGTGTTCGGACAGCGCGAAGACCGACGAGCCGCGTGCCGTGGGCTTGATGAAGGCGTCGGCGTGGATGGAGACGAACAGGTCGGCGCCCGCGCGCCGGGCCTTTTCCACGCGCACATTGAGCGGCACGAAGAAATCGCTGTTGCGCGTCAGATAGGCGCGCATGTTCGGCTGGCTGTTGATCATCGACTTGAGGCGGTCGGCGATGTGCAGCACCACGACTTTTTCGTACAGGCCGGTCTGGCCTATGGCGCCCGGGTCTTCGCCGCCGTGGCCGGGATCGATGGCGATCGTCAGCATGCGCTTGCGGCCGTTGCGCGGCGGCATCGGCGGGTCGCCCAGGGCGACGGGCGGCGCCACCGGATCGCGCGGGGCCGTCTGGCCCTTGACCAGCGGCACCGGCGCGGCGTCGCCTTGCTTCTCGGTGCGCGCGATCTGGTCCAGCACGTGGGCCAGCGGATCGTCGACGTCGGGGCCGGCATGCTTGTCGCTCAGCACGGCCAGCAGCGGGTCCTGCGCCACCTTGGGGTACAGGTCCAGCACCAGGCGGTACTGATAGTCGGCCACGGGCTTGAGCGTGAAGACCTGCGGCGCCACGGCCTGCTTCAGGTCGAACACCAGGCGCACCACGTTGGGACGGTTCTGCGCGACGCGCAGGCTCTTGATGTAGGGGTCGTTGGGACGGACCTCGGAGATCAGCTTGTCGAGCGCGTGGCTGGCGGTCAGGCCCTGGATGTCGACCACCAGGCGATCCGGATTGTCGAGCGTGAAGTGTTCGGTCTTGAGCTCGCTGTCGAGTTCGAGCGTGACGCGGGTGTAGGCATCGGCGGGCCAGGTGCGCACCGCGAGCAGCGTGGCGGCCTGCGCCAGGCGAGGTATGACGGGCAGCACCAGCAGCGTGGTGGCGGCGCTGATCAGTCGACGTCGGGTGGCGTTGACGGGGGGGGCTGCGGCAGGGCGAGCGCGTTCAACCATGATAGACCTCGGGCAGTATGGGCTGCGAGGGTTGCATCACGACCAGGCTCCGCGTAGGACAGGCTGATCAGCAGGTCGGGAGGGGGCAACAAATTGCCGGCCCGCTCCGGCCATTCGATCAAAACTACCGCGTCCTCGCGCAGCAAATCGCGAAACCCCGCGTCTAGCCATTCGCGCGAATCGCTAAATCTATAAAAATCAAAGTGATACAAGTATAAGTTAAAAATTTTATAAGATTCAAGCAGCGCGTAGCTCGGGCTTTTGATCCGGCCCCCGATGCCGCATGCACGCAACAGTGCCCGGGCGAAGGCGGTCTTGCCCGCGCCCAGGTCGCCTTGCAGGTGGATGCGGCCCCCGGCCGGCAGCCCGGCCGCGCCGCTGACCAGGGGCGCCAGCCGGCCGGCCAGCGCGTCGGTGGCGGCTTCGTCGGGCAGGCGCAGGGTAAGCAGGGCAAGCGGTTCGGTCATCGGGGTGCGAGGCCTTGAGGTGTAAAACAGGAGTTGCGCCCGCGATTATAGGGAGCGGGCGCCAGGCTTTCCGGAGATCACCATGGCTACAGGCAAGACCCGCGTCGAGCAAGACACCTTCGGCCCCATCGAAGTGCCCGAAGATCATCTATGGGGCGCGCAGACGCAGCGTTCCCTGCACTTCTTCGCCATCTCGACCGAGAAGATGCCGGCGGCCCTGGTGACGGCCATGGCGCGGCTCAAGCGCGCGGCGGCCAAGGTCAACGCCAAGCTGGGCGAGCTCGATCCGCAGATCGCCGACGCCATCGTGCGCGCGGCCGACGAAGTCATCGCGGGTCAGTGGCCCGACGAATTCCCGTTGTCGGTCTGGCAGACGGGCTCGGGCACGCAGAGCAATATGAACATGAACGAAGTGCTGGCCAACCGCGCTTCGGAACTGCTGGGCGGCGTGCGCGGCGAGGCGCGCAAGGTCCATCCCAACGATCACGTCAATCGCGGCCAGTCGTCCAACGACACCTTTCCCACGGCCATGCACGTGGCGGCGGCGGTCGAAGTGGAACGCCGCCTGCTGCCGTCGCTCAAGGCCCTGGCCGCGACGCTGGCGGCCAAGAGCCAGGCCTTCTACCGCATCGTGAAGATCGGCCGCACGCATCTGCAGGACGCCACGCCGCTCACGCTGGGGCAGGAGATATCCGGCTACGTGGCCCAGCTGGACCTGGCCGAGCAGCAGGTCCGCGCCACGCTGCCGGGCCTGCATCAGCTGGCCATCGGCGGCACGGCCGTGGGCACCGGCTTGAACGCGCATCCCGAGTTCAGCGCGCGCGTGGCCAGCGAGCTGGCGCGCGACACGGGCGTTGCGTTTCTATCGGCGCCCAACAAGTTCCAGGCATTGGCATCGCACGAGGCCCTGCTGTTCGCGCACGGCGCCTTGAAGACGCTGGCCGCGGGCCTGATGAAGATCGCCAACGACGTGCGCTGGCTGTCCAGCGGCCCGCGCTCGGGCCTGGGCGAGATCAGCATTCCCGAGAACGAGCCGGGCAGCTCCATCATGCCGGGCAAGGTCAATCCCACGCAGTGCGAGGCGGTCACCATGCTGGCCGCGCAAGTGATGGGCAACGACGTGGCCATCAACATCGGCGGGGCCAGCGGCAACTTCGAGCTCAACGTCTACAAGCCGCTCGTCATCCACAACTTCCTGCAGTCGGTGCGGCTGCTCGCCGACGGCATGGCCAGCTTCGACCAGCATTGCGCCGCGGGCATCGAGCCCAACCGCGAGCGCATCGCCGAGCTGGTCGACCGTTCGCTGATGCTGGTGACCGCGCTCAATCCGCACATCGGCTACGACAAGGCCGCGAAGATCGCCAAGAAGGCGCACAAGGAGCACACCTCGCTGAAAGAGGCGGCGCTGGCGCTGGGCTATCTCACCGCGCAGGAGTTCGACAAATGGGTCGTGCCGGCCGACATGACCAATATGCGGCGCTGAGCGGCCGATCCGGCGCTCGGCGAGCAATGCAAGGGGGGATTTTTCCGGTATTTGGATCCAGGGGTTTGCTGCTATCCTCCGGCACGGGACAAGCGCCGCTACGCGAGGGCGTGGGCTTGGTCCCTGAGTAAGCCATTTGAGCAAACCACTGAAAACAGACGGCATGCGCGATCCGCATGACCGCATCTCGGAGATATCCCAATGATCAAGATTCGTCCCCTGGTTCCCGTTCTGGCGCTGACCGGCGCCGCCGCATTGCTGTCCGGCATCGCGACTTCGGCGCAGGCCGCCGACTACCCCGCGCATTCCATTCGCGTGATCGTGCCGTTCGCGGCGGGCGGCTCCACCGACATCATCGCGCGCCTGGTCACGCAGCGCATGGCCGCCGAACTCGGCCAGGCCATGGTGATCGAGAACCGGGGCGGGGCCGGCGGCGCGGTGGGCGCGGCCGAAGCGGCGCGCGCCGCGCCGGACGGCTACACGCTGTCCATCGCCACGGTGTCGACCATGGCGGTCAACCCCGCCTGCCGTCCGCACGATCTGCCCTACGACCCCATCAAGGATTTCCAGCCGGTCACCAACTTCGCCAACACGGCCAACATCATTACGGTCAATCCCAAGCGCATGCCCGTCAACGACTTCAAAGAGTTCCTCGAACTCATCAAGAAGAATCCGGGCAAGTACTCCTACGCCAGTTCCGGCACCTGCGGCGTGCTGCACCTGATGGGCGAGTCCTTCAAGATGGCCACGGGCACCGACATCGTGCACGTTCCCTACAAGGGTTCGGGCCCGGCCGTGTCCGACACGGTGGCCGGCCACGTCGACATGGACTTCGACAACCTGCCTTCGTCCATGCCCCAGGTCCTCGCGGGCAATCTGCGCGCCATGGCCATCGCATGGCCCCAGCGCATCCCCGCCATCAAGGACGTGCCCACCTTCAAGGAGCTCGGCTACCCGGTGCTGAACCAGCCCGTATGGTATGGCCTCTTGGCGCCCAAGGGCACGCCCATGGACATCGTCAACAAGCTGCGCAACGCCGCGGTGGTCGCCCTGAAAGACCCGAAGGTCATCAAGGCGCTGGACGAGCAGGGTTCGGCGCCGTCGGGCAACACGCCCGAGGAGTTCGCCAAGGAAATCCAGGAGCAGTACAACTGGGCCAAGGACGTCGTGGCCAAGCAGCACATCAAGATGGAGAAGTGACGCAGGCTTCGCGCAGCGCGGCGATCAGCTCGCGGTGCAGCCCCGACATCGAGTCGTGGCCGCGCCGCATCACGCTGATCGGCACGCGCAGCGCGGGGGCGATGGGCCGCAGCCGCATGCCCGGGCGCAGCATGGCGCGGGCGGTGATGGCGTCGACGACGGCTTCGCCGCAGCCCGCCTCGGCCAGGGCGCAGGCCACGTAGTGGGTCTGCACCTGCAAGGCCTGCGGCGCTTCCAGATCCAGGGCATCCAAAGACATTTGCAGCAGGGCGCCCGCGGCATCGCGCGGATCGAGCACGATCAGCGCTTCCTGGCATAGCTGCTTCAGCGTGACCGGGCCCTCGCCCGGTTTTCTTCCCACATTCACCAGCTCGGTATGGCCGATTTCCTCGCGCACCAGGCCGGGGTAGTCGTTCGTGTCGAAGGTCACCGCCAGGTCCAGCTCGCGCGTGAGCAGGCCTTGCACCAGTTCCGCGCTGTGATGGGTCTGGATGTCGAAGGTGAGGCCGGACCGGGTCTCGCGGCTGGCGCGGATGACCTGCGGCAGCAGGCCCAGGCCCAGCGCCGGCGCGCAGCCCAGGCGCAGGTGGCCGTGCGGGCGTTCGCGCAGGCTCGCGGCCAGCTTGCGCACGCCGTTCAGGTCCTGGCTCAGGCGGGCGATCTCGGGCGTGAGGATCTCGGCTTCGCGAGTCGCCACCAGCCGGCCCTTGACGCGCTCGAACAGCTTGAAGCCCAGCTGCGTCTCGGCGTTGGCCAGCAGCTTGCTGGCGGCCGGCTGCGTGATGTGCAGCGTCGCCGCGGCTTCGGTCAGGGAGCCGGTGCGGCGTATGGCCTCGAAGATTTCGATGTGGCGCAGGCGCATGGGTGTGAGGGACGGACCTGGAGAAGCCTCGATTCTATGCCGGGTGGAGGGCTATGATGGGCGCTTGATACCCCTCGGGAGACGATCATGAAGATCGTAACCAGCTTGAGTTTTCAAGGGCAGTGCCGCGAGGCATTCGAGTTCTACGCCCAAGTCCTCGGAGGCAGGATCACCGCGGCCATTCCCTACGCCGATGCGCCGCCGGGCATGCCCGTCGAGGAAAAGTGCAAGGCCTGGCTGATGCACTGCTGGCTCGAGGTCGGCGACCAGGCGCTCATGGGCGCCGACATGGATGCCGGATGGGCGCCCAATATCGCCAAGCCCAAGAACGGCTTCGACGTCACCTTGCATACCCAGGATCTGATCCAGGGCCGGCGCTGGTTCGACCAGTTGTCGGCAGGCGGCAAGGCGGTCATGCCGTTCAACCAGACCTTCTGGTCGCCCGGCTTCGGCTCGCTGATCGACAAGTTCGGCATCCCCTGGATGATCAACGTGGTGCCCGAAGCCGGCTGGAAGCCCGCGCAAGGCTGATTCGCCGGTCATGAGTCCCGCTTATCGCTGGGTCATCGTCGCAGCCGGCGGCCTGCTGGGCTGCGTCGCCGTCGGCGCCATGTTTTCCCTGCCCGTGTTCCTGCTGCCCATGGCGCAGGACACGGGCTGGTCGGTGACGGGCATCTCCACCGCGATGACGGTGGGTTTCCTCGCCATGGCGCTGGCCAGCATGGCCTGGGGCAGCCTGTCCGACCGCTATGGGCCGCGCCTGGTCGTGCTCACCGGGTCGGTCGTGCTGGCGGCCAGCATGGCGCTGGCCAGCCGCGCGGCGTCGCTGCTCGAGTTCCAATTGCTGTTCGGCCTGTTGATCGGCGCGTCCACCGCGGCGGTCTTCGCGCCGATGATAGCCTGCGTGACCGGATGGTTCGAGACGCAGCGCGGGCTGGCCGTCTCGCTCGTCTCCGCCGGCATGGGCATGGCGCCGATGACCATGTCGCCGCTCGCGGCCTGGCTGGTCGAGCATCACGGCTGGCGCGGCGCCATGATGATCATCGCCGGCATCGCGGCGATATCGATGATCCCCGCGGCGCTGCTGGTGCGTCGTCCGCCGGCCATGAGCGGCGGGGGGGCGGCCGCCATGGCGGCCGAGCCGCGCTCGGGCATGACGGTCAGGCAAGCCGTGCGCACGCCGCAGTTCGTCGCTTTGATGCTGGCGAATTTTTTCTGCTGCGCCACCCATTCGGGCCCGATCTTCCACACGGTGAGCTATGCGCAGACCTGCGGCATTCCGATGGTCATGGCCGTGACCATCTACAGCGTCGAAGGGCTCTCCGGCATGGGCGGGCGCCTGGCCTTCGGCATCCTGGGCGACCGCTACGGCGCCTTGCGCGTGCTGGTGCTGGGGCTGCTGGTGCAGGCCTTCGGCGTGCTGTCCTATGCCTTCGTTTCGACGCTCGAGCCTTTCTACGCCGTGGCGGCGGTGGTCGGCTTCGTCTACGCCGGAACCATGCCGCTCTATGCCGTGCTGGTGCGCGAGAATTTCCCCTTGAAGATGATGGGCACTATCATCGGCGGCACCGCCATGGCGGGCAGCCTGGGCATGTCCACCGGCCCGCTCGTGGGCGGCATGGTCTACGACCATTTCGGCAGCTACGCGCCCATGTATATCGGCTCGTGCGGCATGGGGCTGGCGGCGACGCTGGTGCTGGTGGCATTCCGCTCGTCCCTCGGCGGCCTCGCTAGAAGAGCGGTGGCATAAAACTCGAACAAAGGAAAACAAACAATGCGTGGAATCGCACGTGCAGGCCTGTCCTTGATCCTGCTCGCTTGCATGACGGCCGCGCGAGCGGCGCAACCCGGGCTCGTGGCGGCCCACTCCCACCCGGACTCCAATCCCGAAGCGGCCACCGGCTACACGCCCAAGCCCCTGGTCCGCGCCAAGCACTTCATGATCGCCACGGCCAACCCCTTGGCCAGCGAAGCGGGCTACCGGGTGCTCAAGCAGGGCGGCAGCGCCGTCGACGCGGTGATCGCCGCGCAGCTGGTGCTGGCCGTGGTCGAGCCGCAGTCGTCGGGCCTGGGCGGCGGCGCTTTCATGATGAGCTACCAGGCCAGCACCGGCGACCTGCAGAACTACGACAGCCGCGAGACCGCGCCGGCCGCGGCGCGCGAAGACCGCTTCCTGCGCGACGGCAAGCCCATTCCCTTCCATGACGCGGTCAACAACGGCCGCGCGGTGGGCACGCCCGGCCTGTTGCGCGGCCTGGAGCTCGCGCATCGCGACCACGGCAAGCTGCCCTGGAAGACGCTGTTCGAGCCGGCCATCGCCTTGTGCGAGCAAGGCTTCGCGGTTTCGCCGCGCCTGCACGGCGAGTTGGTCGAAGAGCGCGCCGATCTGCTGAAGCAGCCGGCCGCCGCGCATCACTTCTTCGATGCCCAGGGCAATGCCTGGCCCGCGGGCCACATCCTGAAGAATCCTGCGATGGCCGCCGTGCTGCATCGCGTGGCCGACGAAGGTCCGGACGCCTTTTATCGCGGCAAGATCGCGCGCGACATCGTGGCGGCGGTGCACGCGCATGCGCAGCCGGGCGACCTGAGCCTGGCCGACCTGGCCAATTACAAGGCCGTGGTGCGCACGCCGGTATGCGGCCGCTATCGCGGCTATCTGCTGTGCGGCGCGCCGCCGCCTTCCAGCGGGCCCATGACCATCCTGCAGATACTGGGCGAACTGGAGCAGTACCCCGTCGGCAGCATGGGCCCCGAGTCGCTGCGCTTCGTGCATTACTTCGCCGAGGCGGGCAGCCTGGCCTATGCCGACCGCCAGTACTACGAGGCCGATCCGGCTTACGTGCATGTGCCGGTGCAGGCCTTGCTCGACCCGCGCTACTTGCACGCGCGCGGCGCGCTGATACGCCCCGACCGCAGCATGGGCGTGGCCAAGCCCGGCGATCCGGCAAACCTGCTGATGGCGCGCGGCCGCGACAATTCCTACGAGATTCCGTCCACCTCGCACCTGGTGGCGGTGGACCGCGAGGGCGACGTGGTGTCGATGACCACGACCGTCGAATCGGCCTTCGGCAGCAAGATCATGGTGGACGGCTTTCTGCTGAACAACGAGATGACCGACTTCTCGGCTTCGCCGCGCGACGCGCAGGGCCGCCTGGTGGTCAACCGCGTCGAGCCGGGCAAGCGGCCGCGCAGCGCCATGTCGCCCATGATCGTGTTCCACCAGGGCAAGCCCTATCTGGCCGTGGGCTCGCCCGGCGGCAGCACCATCATCAATTACGTGGCCAAGACCTTGATCGCCGTGCTGGACTGGCACATGGACATACAGCAGGCGGTCGCGCTGCCTAACCTGGGCAGCCGCAACCACGGCGTCGAACTGGAACGCGGCACGGACCTGGCCAAGCTGGAGCCGGGGCTGCGCGCCATGGGGCACAAGGTCGAAGAGATGGATTTCCCCAGCGGCCTGCAGGGCATCGTGATCGGGCCGGACGGCTTGACCGGCGGCGCCGATCCGCGGCGCGAAGGCGTGGCGCTGGGCGATTAGCGCCACTGCTTACTTCGGCACGGTTCCGGTCATCCTCGCCGCGCGCAGAAAGTCGAAATCCACGCCCTGGTCGGCCTGCGTGACCGTTTCGAGGAACAACTTGCGGTATCCGCGCTCGGCCGTGGGAATCGCAACGGGCTGCTCCCGCGCGCGCCGTTCGAGTTCTTCATCCGAGACGAGCAGCGATATGTCGCGGTTCTTGACGCTCAGCCGTATGCGGTCGCCATTTTGCACATAGGCCAGCGGTCCGCCGATGGCCGACTCGGGCGTGACGTGCAGCACGATGGTGCCGAACGCCGTGCCGCTCATGCGCCCGTCGGAGATGCGCACGATGTCCTTCACGCCAGTGCGCGCCAGTTTGCGCGGAATGGGAATGTAGCCCGCCTCGGGCATGCCCGGTGCGCCCTTGGGGCCGATGTTCTTGAGCACCAGGACGTCCTGGGCGTTCACGTCCAGGTCTTCGCTGTCTATCCGCGCGACGAGATCCTCGATGTCTTCGAAGACGACGGCGCGTCCTTCATGCTCCATGAGTTTCAGGTCGGCCGCCGACTGCTTGATGATGGCGCCGCCCGGCGCCAGATTGCCCCGCAGCACGGCGATGCCACCCTGGGGATAAATCGGATTGTCGAACGGACGGACCACATGCTGCTTGAAGCCGGGCCCCGCCAGCTCCAGTTCTTCTCCCAGTGTGCGGCCCGTGACGGTCATGGCTTCCAAGCGCAGCAGCGGCTTGAGTTCGCGCAGCAAGGTAGCCATGCCGCCCGCGTCGTGGAAATCTTCCATGTAGTGATCGCCGGAAGGCTTCAGATCCAGCAGCAACGGGGTTTCGCGCCCCATGCGGTCCAAGGCCGCGAGGTCGACCTCCAGCCCCATGCGCCCGGCGATCGCGGTGAGATGCACGATGCCGTTGGTTGAGCCGCCTATCGCCAGCAGCACGCGCATGGCGTTTTCAAAAGCGGCGGGTGTCAGCACCTTGTCTATCGTGAGGCCTTTGCGCGCCATTTCCACGGCCTGCGCCCCGGTCTGCTCGGCGATGCGTATGCGATCCGCCGTAACCGCCGGTGGGCTGGCCCCGCCAGGGACCGTCATGCCCAATGCCTCGGCGAGGCAGGCCATGGTGCTGGCCGTGCCCATGACCGAGCAGGTGCCCACGCTGGCGACGAGCTGGTTGTTCACGCCGGCGACTTCTTCCGCGTCGATCTCGCTGGCACGGTACTTGCCCCAATACCGACGGCAATCGGTGCAGGCGCCGACGCGCTCGCCGCGATGATTGCCGGTCAGCATGGAACCGGTGATCAGCTGAATGGCTGGCAGGCCCGCCGACGCCGCTCCCATGAGCTGAGCCGGAACGGTCTTGTCGCAGCCACCGATCAGCACCACCGCGTCCATGGGTTGCGCGCGAACCATTTCTTCCGTGTCCATGGACATGAGGTTGCGCAGATACATACTCGTCGGCGCCGCGAAGCTCTCATGGATGGAAATGGTGGGAAAGTCCATGGGTAGCCCGCCAGCCAGCATGATGCCGCGCTTGACCGCCTCGATGAGCTGGGGCGCGTTGCCGTGGCAGGGGTTGTAGCTGCTGCCGGTATTGCAGATGCCGATCACGGGACGGTCGAGCGCCTTGTCGGTGAAGCCCGCTCCCTTGATGAAGGCCTTGCGCAGGAACAGCGAGAAGCCCTGGTCGCCGTAGCTCGTAAGCCCGCGGCGCATGCCCGTGACGGCGTCGGACTTATCGGGCTCGAAGGGAGACTTGGGTTGGGACATTTTTCATTGTTTCCGGAGAATTGTTGATAAGACCTTGATAAGCGGCCCGCAGGCGCTTGGCGTTTTCCAACGGCTCCTGCTCGAACACGTCCAGCGCCGCCCATGTCCGCACAAAGCCGTCCGCCCCGGGGAGCTTGCGCAGCAGCGCCGACTCGATTTACTGCGCGGCGATATGTCCGGCCTGGGCGATCTTGGCGAATTTCGTCGCGTCCTCCGCGATCAGCTTAGCAAAGTCCTGCGGGGTGCTTCCCATGGTCCCGCAGCCGGCCGCACGCATCTTTTTCGCGAACGCATCGCTCTTGATGATCTTCAGGTTCGCTGTATTGAGCTTGCTGATGATCGCCTTGGGCGTGCCTGCGCGTGAACCTCTGCATGTCGTGTCTCCTTTGTTTTCTGCTTTGTCTTCGAAGGTCACACGATCGAGGCGCACACCGCCGCCGTGACTTGCGCCGTGGTGGCCTTGCCGCCCAGGTCGCGGGTATGCAGCGAGGCGTCGGCCGTCGCCTTTTCGATGGCGCTCATGACGGCCGCCGCGGCCTGCGCCTCTCCCAGGTGCTCGAGCAGCATGACGACCGACCAGAAAGTGCCGATCGGATTCGCCAGCCCCTTGCCCATGATGTCGAAGGCCGATCCATGGATGGGCTCGAACATCGACGGATAGCGCCGCTCGGGAT
>Ga0209455_1000843_pt1 | contig 16432 bp, 16 predicted proteins | sample AraplaCol_mCL_r2_FD_184275 | JGI IMG/M metagenome (GOLD analysis project Ga0209455, IMG submission 184275) | Arabidopsis root microbial communities from North Carolina, USA - plate scrape CL_Col_mCL_r2 (SPAdes) (version 2) | ecosystem: Host-associated > Plants > Roots > Endosphere | place: USA...
GCCTCCGTCATGTCACCGCCGGCCGGGTTCGCGGTGCCGTCGACGAAACCGAGCAGGTCCCGCGCGTCGAAGTAGCGGAAGCCGGTCACCTCGTCCACGACCTCCACCGCGTCGCCGAGCGCGTCGAGGAGCTGACGCTCCAGCTCGAACGTGAAGTCGTCGCGCTCCGCCCGGATGTGGAACAGCAGGTCGCCCGGCGTCGAGACGGCCGTGTGCACCGGTCCCGCGATCTCCCGGAACGGATGCAGCTCGCGGGGCGGCGGCGCGTCGGTCAGGCGCGACCAGAGCGCGGCGCCGATGCCGACGTTGCACGAGAGGCGCGCGCCGAGGTCGCGGAAGCCGACGGTCTTGACCTGGTCGGTGATGCCGCTGAGCACATCCTTCACGGTGGCCAGGGCCTCGTCGGAGTCGCCGACCGTGACCACGAGGAAGACCGCTGCGCGCGACAGGGGCGCGTCGACGCTCTGCGGATCGATGGGGACGCGCTGCCAGGGCTGGTCGCCGGTGTTCGCCATGCCGCCATGCTGCCGTACCGGGGCGGCGCTTCGCCACTCGCGATGCGCCGCCCGTTCTCGACCGTAGGCTGGGTGGATGACCTACCCCGCCACCGACACCGTCGTCACCTACCCCGACGGCGACCTCACCTCGATCGGCATCGTGCTCCACCTGGAGCCGCTGGAGGACGGCCGCACCGCCGTCGTTCTGGACCGGACGGCGTTCCACCCGGTCGACCCGGTCTGGCCCGACCAGCCGGCCGACGCCGGCTCGCTCTCGGTCGACGGCCGCACCTACGACATCGTGGACGCGGTGGTCGGCGCCACTGACGGAACCGCGCTGTACGTCGGGAACGCGCCGGTGCGCACCGGCACCGAGGGCTGGGCGTTCGTCGTCTGCCACCTGGTCGAGGACGCGTCCGGGCTCGAGCCCGGCGCGACGGCGACGGTGACCGTCGACGCCGAGCGGCGGCGGGCGCTCTCCGCCGGGCACACCGCCTGCCACCTGGCCTCGCTCGCCCTGAACGACGCCCTCGCCCCGCTGTGGACGAAGGACGCGCCCGTGGATGGACGCGGCCGCCCCAACTTCGACCAGCTCGCCATCACGTCCTCCCGCATCCTGCCCGACGGGTCGCTCGACGAGTACCGGATCGGCAAGAGCCTGCGGAAGAAGGGCTTCGCCGCGGCCGAGCTCGCCGGGCGGATCGAGGACGTCTCCGGGACGATCGACGGAACGCTGGCGGGATGGGTGACGGCCGGTGCGCCGATTGCCATCGTCCGCGACGGGGACGGCCACGGGCTGGGGGAGCGCCGCCGCTGGCGCGCCGAGCTGCCCGACGGCGTGGTCGAGATCCCGTGCGGTGGCACGCACCTGCGTTCGCTGTCCGAGCTCGCGTCCGTCACGGTCGGCCTCGAGCTGTCGGAGGCGGAGGGAGCGCTGGGCCTCACCATGCGGACCGCGGCGCAGCCTGCCTGAGACGCTGCGGCTCGGCCCTGCTCAGTGCGGCAGGAACGGCAGCGCCACCGCGACCATCCCGAGCGCGGCCGCCAGGCCCCAGCCGAGGCGCACCCACTGCGCGCTGCGCACCTCCCGCTCGATCGCGCCGAAGCGCTCCAGGGTGTCGTCCGGGGCTGCGACCGGCCGCCAGGTGGCGGGGTCGTCGAAGAGGGAGGCGGCGCGAGCGACGGTCTCCGCATCCAGCCGGGCCGGGCGCCGTGAGAGCCAGCGCAGCAGGCCCTCCGAGCGGAGGACGGCCACCCGCGCGGGCTTCTGCCGCATCCGCAGCTCCTTGGCGCCGACGACGACGATGACCGGCTCGACGGGCGCCTCGATGCCGGCTCGGAGCAGCAGGCCGCGGACGCGGGACGCCTCCAGGTCGGAGTTGCGGAGGTAGGGCTGCTTGACGCCGTTCACGAGGACAGACCGCTCGTAGACGGTGAGCGCGGCGCCGCGGTGGTGCTTGGTGTTGATCACGAAGACACCGCCCGGCCCGACGACGAGGTGGTCGACGTCGGCGTCGCCGGAGCCGACCGGCACGGCGTGGAACGCGCTCCAGCCCTGCGGCAGGCGCGACAGCAGAGCCCCGACCTCGCGCTCGCCGAGCGCCCCCGTGAACCACGGCTGCGCGTCGTCGCTGAGCGGATGGCGCCCCAGGACCCGCGCGACCGGCGAGCGGGGCGGGGTCTGCGCGTGGAGCCGCACGACCTGCTCCATCACGGCCGCTCCGGGGGCCCTGTCGCGCATCCGCTGTCCACTCACCCGGCCACCATACGGAGGTCTCGGGCGGCGCCCCAGTCCCCAAGGCTGGGACGGAGCGAGGAGGCTACCCCTGTTCCGGGGACCCGTGTGTGCGGGGCAGGTCGTCGTCGCTCGGCAGGCGCTCCTCGAGGGACTCGTTGTGCTCGCGGACCGCCTCGAGGCGGTCCTCGTCGGTCTCGCCCAGCTCGCTGACGGCGTCGGTCAGCTCGTCGGCGTCGCGGGGGGCTGCGGTGTCGTCCGGTCGATCGCTCATGGCCCGCACTGTACGCCGAGGTGAGGGGATACCATGCGGGCATGAGCCGCATCGAAACCGGGATCGTCTCCTACACCCTCTCCGGCGACTACCTCGCCCGCGTCGGCGCCGACTTCGACACCGAAGCGGTGGACGACGCCATCCTCGCCGAGCTCAACCGGATGCTGCCCGCCGGCGTCGTCGTCGAGCGGAGCGGCAAGGTGTTCGCCGAGGAGGAGGCGGCCGACGAGGCCCGGTCGCTGGACTGGGACGCCCTGCTGCAGCGCATCGACGTCGACCAGATCCTGGCCGAGCACGGGCGCTGATCCGTCCGTCAGCGTGACCGCTTGACCGTGTCGTAGGCGGCGAGGGCGGCCTGGCGCGTCTCCTTGAGGTCGACGATCGGCTCCGGGTACTCGTCCGTGTCCCACTCGGGGACCCAGCGGCGCACGTAGTCGCCGTGCGCGTCGAACTTCTCGCGCTGCAGCTCGGGGTTGAACACCCGGAAGTAGGGCGCCGCGTCCGCGCCGCTGCCGGCGACCCACTGCCAGTTGAACGGGTTGTTGGCCGGATCCGCGTCCACCAGCGTGTCCCAGAACCACTGCTCCCCGTGCCGCCAGTCGATCAGCAGGTTCTTGATCAGGAACGACGCGGTCACCATGCGCACGCGGTTGTGCATGACTCCCGTTCTCCACAGTTCGCGCATCCCGGCGTCCACGAGGGGGATCCCGGTGCGACCCTTCTGCCAGGCCCTCAGCGCGGACGGATGCAGTCGGGGCCACGGGAAGGAGTCGTACTCGCGATGGATGTTCACGGTCGCCATGTCGGGGTGCTCGAAGAGCGTGTGGTAGGCGAACTCGCGCCAGCCGAGCTCGGAGGCGAAGGTGGCGGCGCCCTGCGCGGTCGCTTGGTCGCGGCGCTCCTCGGTCGCGTGCCAGACCTGGTGCGGGCTCAGCTCGCCCCAGCGCAGGCGCGGGGAGAGCCGCGAGGTGGCGTCCACGCCGGGGACGTCGCGCTCCTTGCGGTAGGCGCCCAGGTCGTCGGCCAGGAACTTCTTCAGCTGCTGGTGCGCAGCCTTCTCGCCGGGCTCCCACGCCTCGCGCAGGCCATCGGCCCAGTCCGGATGCGTCGGCAGCAGGCCGAGGGCGTCCAGCGTCGTCGCCTTGACGGTCCCTGGGAGCGCCGCGCCGTGGAGGCTCCGCGGCGCCGGACCGGGCTTGCGCGGTGCCGGGGCCGCCAGGCACGCGCGCCAGAACGGCGTGTAGACCGAGAACGCCGTGCCCTGGCCCGTGCGGATGGTCCACGGCTCGAAGAGCAGGTTCGCGCCGAAGCTGGTCGCCTCGCGCCCCTCCTCGCGAGCCGTCGACTTGACGGCTTTGTCGATGCGGCGCTCGACGCCGCCGTAGCGGCGGTTCCAGAAGACGGCGGCGGCGTCGGTGTCCCGCAGCAGGCCGGTGATCGTCGGCTCGGACGGTCCGCGCAGGATGCTCAGGCTCGCGCCCAGGTTCTCCAGGTCGTCCGCGAGGGACACCAGGCTGTGGTGGAGCCACCACCGGCTCGCGGCGCCGGGCGCCCGCAGCCCGGGCGTCTCGTCGTCCCAGACGAACACGCACAGCACGGGCCGGCCGGTCTCGGCGGCCGCGTGCAGCGCGGGATTGTCGGCGATGCGGAGGTCGTCGCGGAACCAGACGACGGCGGGGCGGTCCTGCTCGCGGGGCTCGCTCATCCGGTCGCGGTCACAGGTCGAGCGAGTCGCCGGGCTCGAGCGCGTAGAACGTGCCGCCGCCCTGTTCGGTCGCCCACTGCAGGCGCGCGTTCGCCATGTCCTTGCCGGCGCGCGCGAGCACCATCTCGTGGATGGGGAAAGCGCGCTTGGGCTTCACGGCCAGCACGTAGTCCATGGTCTCGGAGATCTTCATCCACGGGGCGCCGGCAGGTGCTGCAAGAACGTCGACCTCGACGCCCTCCGGGATGAAGAACGAGTCGCCGGCGTAGTAGAGCTGGTCGTTGATCAGCACGCCGAGGTTGTCCACCACCGGGATGCTCTCGTGGATGACGGCGTGACGTCCGCCGAACAAGCGGAGGGTGAAGGGCTCGACCTCGACGGTGTCGCCTGCGCTCACCACGGTGATGTCGAAGTCGGAGGCCGCGCGGGCGACGCCCTCCGGCGCGAAGATCTTCACGCCGGGGGAGAGGTCGAGGACGCGGTTCAGCTGCTCCGGCGTCCAGTGATCGGCGTGCTCGTGGGTGATGACCACGGCGACGGCGTTCGCGGTGTCGGTCAGCGGCGAGGTGAAGCTGCCCGGGTCCACGAACAGCTTGCGTCCGTCCTCTTCGAGGAGGAGTCCCGAGTGTTCGAACTTCGTGAGTCTCATGGGTCCCAGGAAATACCGGATGGGATGCGCACGCAAGCGCGGAACGGTTGAGGAATATACCCCTAGGGGGTACCGTTGGAGGCGTTATGGACGAAAGAGAACAGCACGCACCGGTCGCCGAGCACGAGCACGCGCATGAGCACCACGCCCACGAGCACCACGACCACGGTGAGCACGACCACTCGGGTCACGCCGGGCACGACCCTGCCATCTTCAAGCGCAAGTTCTGGCTCACGCTCGTCCTGACCATCCCGACCCTGGTCTTCTCCCAGGGGCTGCAGGAGATCCTCGGCCTCAGCGGGCCGCGCTTCCCCGGCAGCCAGTACATCCCCGCCGTCTTCGGCGTCGCCATCTTCTTCTACGGAGGCCTCGTCTTCCTCCGAGGCGCGGTCGACGAGCTGAAGGCGAAGCAGCCGGGCATGATGACCCTGATCTCGCTCGCCATCGTGGTCGCCTTCGGCTACAGCATCGCGGTGACCCTCGGTCTCCCGGGCATGGACTTCTGGTGGGAGCTCGCGACCCTCATCCTGATCATGCTGCTCGGCCACTGGATCGAGATGTCCGCCGTCATGGGCGCACAGGACGCGCTGGGCGAGCTGGCGAAGCTGCTCCCGGACACCGCGGAGCGCGTCGCGAACCCGCACGCCGAACCGCAGACCGTTCCGGTCTCCGAGCTCCGCGTCGGCGACCTCGTCCGCGTCCGTCCGGGCGCCGCCGTCCCCGCCGACGGCGAGATCGTCGACGGCCGCAGCGACATCGACGAATCCCTGTTGACCGGCGAGTCCGCCCCCGTCACGCGCACGACGGGGGAGCAGGTCGTCGCCGGCAGCATCTCCGGCAGCGGGTCGCTCGTCGTCCGCGTCACCCGCACCGGCGGCGACACCGCTCTCGCCGGCATCATGAAGCTCGTCTCGGAGGCGCAGGCCAGCAAGTCCGGAGCGCAGATCCTCGCCGACCGGGCGGCCGCCTGGCTGTTCTACGTCGCGCTCGCGGTCGCCGTCGTGACGCTGGTCGTGTGGACCATCCTCCGGCCGGGCGACCCCGCGTTCATCCTCGAACGGGTCGTCACCGTCCTGATCATCGCGTGCCCGCACGCACTCGGCCTCGCCATCCCGCTGGTCGCCCAGATCTCCACCGCCCTCGGCGCCCGCAACGGCCTCCTCATCCGCGACCGGCACGCCATGGAGGACGCCCGCCGCATCGACGTCGTCCTGTTCGACAAGACCGGGACGCTGACCGAGGGGCGACAGGGCGTCGTCTCCGTCGTCGCGGCCGACGGCGACGCCGACCGGCTGCTGGCGCTCGCCGCGGCCGTGGAGGCGCCGGCCGAGCACCCGATCGCGGCGGCGGTCGTCCGCCAGGCGCGCGAGCGCGGCCTGACGGTCGTGCCCGTCGCCGAGTTCGAGGCGCTCGGCGGACGCGGTGCGTCCGCCAGTGTCGCGGGCGAGACCGTCACCGTGGGCGCGCCGCGCCTGCTGGTCGAGCGCGGGCTCGAGCCCTCCGCCGAGCTGCGCGAGGCCGCCGACGCGGCCGCACGCGAGGGCCGCACGGTCGTCTACGTGCTCGCCGACGGCCGCGTCCTCGGGCTGATCGCCCTGGCCGACGTCGTCCGTCCCGAGTCGCAGGAGGCGGTGCGGTCGCTGCGCGACGCCGGCGTCCGCGTCGCGATGCTGACCGGCGACTCCCGAGCGGTGGCGGAGTCCGTCGCGGCGCAGCTCGGGATCGACGAGGTGTTCGCGGAGGTGCTGCCGGGCGACAAGTCGGCGACCGTGGCGCAGCTGCAGGCCGACGGCTCCCGAGTGGCGATGGTCGGTGACGGCGTCAACGACGCCCCCGCGCTGGCGCAGGCCGACGTCGGCATCGCCATCGGCGCCGGAACGGACGTCGCCATCGAGTCCGCCGGCGTCGTGCTCGCCTCGAGCGACCCGCGCGGCGTCGCTAAGGTGATCACGCTGTCCCGGGCGACGTACCGCAAGATGCTGCAGAACCTCGGCTGGGCCACCGGCTACAACGTCATCGCGCTGCCGCTCGCGGCGGGCGTAGCCATCGGCCTCGGCATCCTGGTGTCGCCGGCGTTCGGCGCCGTGCTGATGTCGGTCTCCACGATCGTTGTCGCGCTCAACGCCCAGCTGCTCCGCCGCCTCCGCCTCTGACGTCGGCGCTGCATAGCCGGGGTATCGGCGGCGCGTGTGTCATCATCGTGCACTGTGACCGTGACTCCGCGGGCCGTGGTCGTCGCGGTCAACCCGATGGCCTCCTTCGGCCACCGCCGTGACGTCGGCCCGCGCGTGGTCGAGCGGCTGCGGGCGGCCGGCCACCGTGTGGTTGCGATGGATGAGGCGAACATCGAGCTGCTGCGCCGCGAGACCGCCAAGGCGATCCAGGATGGCGCCGACGCCCTGGTCGTCGTCGGCGGCGACGGCATGGCGAACCTCGGCATCGACCTCGTCGCCGAGACCGGACTGCCCCTCGGCATCGTCCCGAGCGGAACCGGCAACGACCTCGCCGACGGCCTCGGCATTCCCGTCGGCGACACGGAGGCGGCGATCGACCTGCTCCTGGCGGCCCTGCAACGGGAGCCGCGCACCATCGACGCGGGCACGATCCGCCACGGTGAGCTGACCACCTGGTTCGGCTGCGTCGTCTCGGCCGGATTCGACGCGACCGTCAACGAGCGCGCCAACCTCATGACGCGCCCGCGCGGCCGCAGCCGCTACGTCGTCGCTCTAATCCGGGAGCTCGCGACCCTCCACCCGCGTCCCTACCGCATCCAGGCCGACGGCCGCCTCATCGAGGTCGACGCCATCCTGGTCTCGGTCGCCAACAACCGCTCGCTCGGCGGCGGGATGCGCATCGCCCCCGACGCGGATCTCTCCGACGGGATGCTCGACCTGTTCATCGTCGAGCGGATGTCGCGCCTCCGGTTCTTGCGCATGTTCCCGAAGGTCTTCCGCGGCGAGCACACCGACCTGCCCGAGGTCACCCTGCTTCGCGCCGCTTCTGTCCGCATCGAAGCGGACGGGATCGTCGCCTACGCGGACGGCGAGCGCATCGGCCCGCTGCCGATCGACGTCACGGTCGCGCCGGGCGCCCTCCGCGTCCTCGCGTGAATCCTGCCGAACACCCCCGCGCGACGCGCCCGGGACGCCGCCCTCGTTTTGGCACCCGCATCCCATCTGTGGCATGATCTTCTAGTTGCAAGACGGCCCCATCGTCTAGCGGCCTAGGACGTCGCCCTCTCACGGCGGTAACGCGGGTTCAAATCCCGCTGGGGTCACCATCGCCCGCTTCCCTTGTCTTTCAAGGGAAGCGGGCCTTTTTAGTTTTCCACTCTCCATTCCTGTTCGGCTGGCTCCTGCAACTTAAGTCGGTTTCGTGTAAAAGTAGACCGAAATTGGACCACACGGACGGAGCCGGAATGACAGCATCGTTGGTCGTCGATGGACGCCCTTTTCTCGCCATCGGTGGAGAGGTGCACAATTCGAGCTCGTCGGACGCCGCCTATCTGGCCACAGAGTGGGGTCGGCTCGCACGCACGGGAATCAACACGGTGCTGGTCTCCGTTGCCTGGTCCGAAGTGGAGCGTGCGGAGGGTGAATTCTCATTCGAGATCGTGGACGAGCTGCTCCGGTGCGCGCGCGACGCCGGTCTGCGGCTAGGAGCTATTTGGTTCGGTGCATTCAAGAACGCGCTCTCGACCTATGCACCGAGTTGGGTCAGGGCCGACACCGACAGATTCCCGCGCACTATTCCGCAGCGGGACCCGCTGCCCACGCCGTTCAATTACGACGGCGCCACGGCGAAGCCCGCGCTCTCGGTGTTCTCGCCGGAACTCGCCGCGGCGGATGCGCGGGCGTTCACGGCGTTTGTGGAGCACCTTGCCATGGTCGACGACACAGGCACGGTGATCATGATCCAGATCGAGAACGAGATCGGGCTGCTCGGCTCTTCCCGGGATCATTCTGAATTGGCCGCGGCAGCCTGGCGGGGTCCTGTCCCTGCTGCGCTGATCGCTTTGGCGCACGAGGAGCCTGAAGCCCTGCCCGCCGGCCTTGCCGCTGCTCTCGCTGACTCTGCTCAGGGTGTGACGTGGGCCTCGCTCGCCGGGTCGCAGGACGACATAGACGAGACGTTCATGGCATGGGCGTTCGCCGAATACGTCGAACGGCTCGCCATGTCGGCGCGCCCGGCGACGCACGTCCCGTTCTACACCAACGCATGGCTCGGGCCGCTGGCCGGCCAGGACCGGCCCGGTCAGTATCCGAGCGGAGGGCCGACCGCCCGGATGCTCGGGCTTTGGCAGGCTGCCGCGCCCTCGCTCGACTGGCTGTCGCCGGATATCTACATCGACGACACCCGCGCCGTGCTCGAGGCCTACGCGCAGCGCTCCAACCCTCTGTTCGTTCCCGAGTCGCGGTTCTCCGCAGGCGACCTGTTCGTGGCTGTCGGAGCCCTGAACGCGATCGGCTACTGCACCTTCGGGCTGGAGGACGGCCGCGACGACGCGTTATTCTTCCGGGCCGCTCGCAGCCTCCTCGCGTTGTGGGATCTGATCACCACCCAGCGTGACAGCGCGGGCGTTTGGGGATTCGCCCTCGACGCGGACGAGGAGTCCGCGAGGCACGATTTCGGCGACGTCACCGTCACCGTTCGGAACGGCCCAGCCCTTTTCGCCAGGATGCTGCTCGATGTGGGAGTGCAACTCCCTGAGCCCGCGCCGCCGGCGTCCGAGACGCTTCCCGGCGCCATCCCCGTTCCCGCCGACTCGCGTCCGTTCGGCATCGTCATCCGGACCGGAGCGGACCAGTTTGTCGTCGCCGGTCAGGGCGCGCTTTTCGATTTTGACTCGGAGAATGGGCTTGTGGAGATCGACGAGGTACGCGAGCTCATCCCGGAGGGCGGCACCCTACGACCGGCGCGCTTCCTGAACGGCGACGAGCGTCTAGAGGTGGTTCCGCAATCGGGAATCGGGATCGCCGAGATCACACTCGTCCGGCCAGTCCCGGCACCGATAGGGGTCTCAGCGTGAAGCCCGGGCCGTCCTGATCACGCGTCGGTGGGTCCGCTCTTCGCTGCCCGCGCAAGCATCCTCGCGCCGTGAATGCCCGCGTCAAGGGTGCAGCTCCGCTGGATCGCGAAGCGACGCGCAGCGCCCTTGACCCGGTCACTCACGGCGCCATCATCAGCTGTCGGGCCGCCGGGGAATTGAGATTTCTGGGGCCACGGCTGGTGGTCGCGCCCATGAGGCGCCAACAAAGGGCGCTAACGCGCAGCGGCAACAAAATGGCAAAAAATGAATGAGTTTGGTGCGATCTTGGTGAATCATCGAGATCTCAAATTCCGCCAATTTACTGGGATCCAGGCCGGGCTCGGCCAAGAATCTCAGCCTTCTTTCGCCCTCTCACGGCGGTAACGCGGGTTCAAATCCCGCTGGGGTCACCAACAGCCCGGATACCAGTCATTCACTGGTGTCCGGGCTTCTTCGTTTCGCCGTTGCGGCGCGCGCCATTCGGCCCGCTGGCAACACTTTGCAAAAAGTTGATTTCGTCACCGCGTCATTTCGCCCAGCCGATTCGCCCCAGCGCAGCCCGCAGTAGACGCGTGTGAGGACGAGGGTGTCGTAGCCGTACTCTGCCTTGGAGCGTTCCCCGACGGCCTGCGAGCGCAGCGACCTGATCATGAGTGAGATAGCGCCTGCCCCGGCAAAGGGTGCGACTGACACGGTCAAAATCGTTATGGATAGTCGGACTGGGCCCGAATGAAAACCATGGTTTTCCAGCCATCCAGCGAACCGCACGCAAACGGATCTCTCATCGTTCGATGCGCTCGTCATCGGTGTCGGTACCGCAGTACTCAGACTGTGGTCTCGGAATAGATGCTCGGGGTTGCGCCTTTTATCGAGTGCACTCAAAATAGAGTGAACTCGAAAAAAAGGATATTCATGAAAGCCATCGTTCTCTCGTCGTACAAGAAGCCGCTTGCCGTGGGCGAGCTTGCTGAGCCGGTTATGGGACCGCATGATGTCCTCATCGACGTGCACGCGGCTGGTTTGAACCAACTCGATGAGAAGCTCCGCGCGGGCGAGTTTGCGCAGGTGGTTCCGCTCCGATTACCGGCAGCGCTGGGGCACGATGTGGCCGGAATCGTTCTCGATGTCGGATCGGAGGTGCGGTCGTTCCAGGCTGGCGACGCCGTGTACGGGCGGGCGCGAGACGGGCGCATCGGAACCTTCGCCGAACGGATCGCCGTCGACGAGGACGACCTGGCTCCGGTCCCTGCTGCGCTCACGATGGTGGAAGCCGCGTCCCTGCCCCTGGTTGCGCTGACTGCGTGGCAGGCACTTGAGGTGCGGGCGAATGTGCGCCCGGGACAGAAGGTGCTCATCCATGCGGGAGCCGGGGGAGTGGGTTCGATTGCGATCCAGCTCGCCAAGCACCTGGGTGCCACGGTCGCCACGACCGCGAGTGCCGGCAACGCCGAGTTCGTGGCGTCGCTCGGTGCCGACGTCGTCATCGACTACCGGACCGACGATTTCGAGAAGCAGCTCAACGGCTACGACGTTGTTCTCGACAGCGTCGGCGGTGAAAACCTGATGAAGTCGCTGCGCATCCTCCGGCCCGGGGGTCGAGCGATCGGCATCGCGGGACCTCCCGACGCGGCCTTCGCCCGTCAGCTCGGCCTGAACCCGGTGTTGCGGGCCGGCATCGCGGCGATCAGCCGCGGAGTGCGCCACGCGGCGCGGAAGTCGGGGGTGGACTACTCCTTCCTCTGGATGTCCGCGAGCGGCGATCAGCTGCGCGAGATCTCGGCGCTCACGGAGTCGGGTGCGATCCGCCCGGTCGTCGGTCGTGTGGTCCCGTTCGACGAGATCCCTGACGCGCTCGGAACGAGCGGGGCCCGCGGCAAGACCGTCGCCGCCATCCACCGCGATGCTGCCCGTCCATGACCCTGAGCGCCGACGCCGATGGCCGTGCGCACCCTCAGCCCGAATCACACAGAACGGAATCATCATGAACACACAGAAACCGATCATCACCTCATACGCGCAGGCACCGACCCGGAGCGTGAGCACGGGCGGAGTCACCTTCGCCTACCGTGAGCTGGGCCCGGAAGGCGGCATCCCCGTCGTCTTCTTCGTCCACCTGGCGGGCACGCTGGACAACTGGGACCCGCGGATCGTCGACGTGATCGCCCGTGAGCGTCACGTCATCACCTTCGACCAACGTGGCGTGGGGGCATCATCCGGCACCGTCCCGCGGACCATCGAGGAGGCAGCTGACGACGCTTACACCTTCGTCCGTGCGCTCGGACTGGACCGGATAGACGTCTTCTCGTTCTCGATGGGCGCCATGATCGCGCAGGACCTGGTGCTGAAGCACCCGGACCTCGTCCGCCGACTCGTCCTCACCGGCACCGGACCCCGCGGCGGTAAAGACATGGACAAGGTGGTGCTCACCACTTACCTGGACGTCATTCGGGCCGCTGTGCGCCGCACCGATCCCAAGGAATTCCTCTTCTTCAACCGCAACGAGACAGGGAAACGCGCCGCGAAGTCGTTCCTCGCCCGCCTCCAGGAGCGCACGAGCGACCGCGACACGGACATCGCGCTCCGGGCGTTCAACACCCAGCTGCTCGCGATCCGGAGGTTCGGCCGCGCCGAACCGGCCGACCTGTCCGCGATCACCCAACCCACCCTCATCGCCAACGGCGACAACGACCGCATGGTCCCATCGAGACTGTCTGAGGATCTGCACCGTCGGATCGCGGGGTCACAGCTGGTCATCTACCCGGACTCAGGGCACGGTGGCATATTCCAGTACCACGAAGAGTTCGCCCCGCTGGCGGCGGCGTTCCTGCGAGAGTGAACGGCACGGGCCCAGCGGGTTATGGTGATCACCTGTCGTTCCGCGAAAGGGATGAAATGACCGCCACCCCCGCCGTCCCCGGCCGGCGAGAGCGCAACAAGCAGGAGAAGCTCGACCGCATCATCGCGGCCGCGAGCACGCTCTTCGCTGAGCGTGGCGTCGACGACGTCACAACACAGGAGGTGGCCGAGGCCGCGGACATCGGGGCGGGCACGCTCTTCTTCTACGCGCGCACCAAGGGCGAGCTGTTGCTGATGGTGCAGAACGCGCTTTACGCCGATGCTCTCCAGGAAGGCCGGCATGCGGCCCAGGCGCTGGACCAACCAGTTGACGCGCTCCTCGCTATCGCGGCGCCGATCATCCACTGCAACCGCACGCAGGTCGAGAACGGGCGTACCTACCTCCGCGAGATGGTCTTCGGCGACCCGACGGAGCCCCACCATGCGAAGGCGCTCGAAATCGCCTCCGAGACCGAGCAGGTCATGGCCGAGACGATCGCACGCACAACCGGTGTAGCCGCCGACCAGGCCGCGGTCCTTGCCCACATCGCCTCCGCGGTCCTCTTCCTCGCGATGTCCACCAGCCCGGCCGACACCGACATCGGAATCATCGCAAAGGACATACGCCGCCAGATCGCCGCCCTTTTCGTACCGGAACGCCCGTGATCCCGTGCTCCACTCATCCCGGTAAATCTGGTCGGCCATGTCGCCCTCTCACGGCGGTAACGCGCGTTCAAATCCCGCTGGGGTCACACGGAGAAATCAGCCGGGAGCGGGCTTTTTTCATGGGCTGACCGGTCCGTCGGTCACATCCCAGGAGTGCTGCTGCGGCCAGCTCGATGGGATCATCCCTGTCGTGCGTCGATGCAGACCGCCCGCTTCATCGACCCAGATGTGCATCCGCCGGTGGACGGTCGGGTAGGTCGGCCCCAGGAACCATGCCACCGGGTTCACCAGTTCGAGCGCGATACGCCACGCGGGCGGCATGACGAGGTGAAGCATCCACATCTCCGTGGGGCCGATGTCGCCGTCGAGATGCCAGTCGTCGTTCATGCGCCGCATCATCTCTGTGCGGAGTCTCTGGCCCGCGATCGTGTGCACGCCACCAATCATGACTGGTGCGGGGTCGCGCCACGTACGGCGGCGCGCATGTGGACGTCACCCTCGGCGACGTCTACGACGGCCGCTGACACTCGCCCTCACCGCGTCCCGCCCTCCGGCATCCACTCCTCCGGGTACCGGCCGCGGATCGCCGCCCCGAAGTAGCCGCCGGCCGACTCCGCCGCCTGCAGCTCCCGCCACACCCGCGCCGGCACGAGGAAGTACCGGTACACCGCCCCCGAGGTGAACTCCACCTCGAGCATCCGCAGACCGGCGTCGTAGCCCGCCGACGCGATGACCGTGCTGTCGAACCCCACCCGTTGCACACCCGCACATTACGCTGTCCCGCGCGGCGACCCGGAGCCGACTAATATGGCCGAAGCGAAGGGGAGTATCCCGGACGGGCCCGCAGGGTTCCGGCGCTGCGCACGTCATCACGGCCCTCCATGTCGGCGGACCCGGGCGCAGGGGCACCGCGAGGTGCGGGAGAGACTTTCGGCCATGCCGCACGCCCTCCGAAAGGTTCCCCCGTGGAAGTCGCTTTGCCCCTCTGGTTCGAGATCGGCTCGTTCGTCGTCCTGCTCGCCATCCTCGCGTTCGACCTCATGATCATCTTCAAGCGGCCGCACATCCCGAGCCCGAAGGAGGCGGCCCTGTGGGTCACCTTCTACGTGGCCCTCGCGCTGGTGTTCGCGCTGCTGATGCTGCTGATCGGGGATGCGGAGCACGCCGGGCAGTTCCTCGCCGGATGGCTGACCGAGTACAGCCTGAGCATCGACAACCTGTTCGTGTTCGTCATCATCATGGCCAGGTTCCAGGTGCCCCGGAAGTACCAGCAGGAGGTGCTCATGGTGGGCATCATCCTGGCGCTGATCTTCCGCGGGATCTTCATCCTCCTCGGTGCGGGCCTCATCGCCAGCTTCAGCGCGATCTTCTACTTGTTCGGCGCGTTCCTGCTGTGGACGGCGTTCAACCAGGCCTTCCGCAGCCACGACGACGAGGGCGAGGAGGACTCCTGGTTCATCCGGTTCGCCCGCCGTCACCTCAAGGTCTCGAACCAGTACGAGGGCAACAAGCTGCGCACCACGGTGAGCGGGCGGAGGATGTTCACGCCGCTGATCATCGTGTTCCTCGCGCTCGGCACCACCGACCTGCTGTTCGCGCTCGACTCCATCCCGGCGATCTTCGGCATCACGCAGAGCCCGTTCATCGTCTTCACCGCGAACGTGTTCGCCCTGATGGGCCTCCGGCAGCTGTACTTCCTGCTCGGGCACCTGCTCGACAAGCTGGTGTACCTCAAGTACGGGATCGCGTTCATCCTCGCCTTCATCGGCGTGAAGCTCATCTTCCACGCCATGCACGAGAACGAGCTGCCGTTCATCAACGGCGGCGAGCACATCGAATGGGCGCCCGACATCAGCACGTGGACCTCGCTCGCGGTGATCGTCGGTGCGATGCTTGTCGCTACGATTGCAAGTCTGGTGAAGCTGCGGATGAGCGGCATCACCGTCGCCGAGGCCATGCACGACGGCGACACGGAAGACACCAAAGAGGACGAGACCGAGACCGCGGCCGTCGACGGCATCCAGGAGGACCCCCGCACATGAGCTCTCTCGTCGGCGTGAGCGTCCGCAGCGACACGGGTGCGGTGCGGCACGTCAACGAAGACAGCGCCCTGGCGCAGGACCCGGTGTTCGTCGTCGCCGACGGCATGGGCGGCCACGCGCGCGGCGACCTGGCGAGCAGCACGGCGGTCGAGAGCCTGGCGCGCACCCTGCAAGCGGGGACGCGGCCCACCCCCGACGAGGTCATCCGCGCGATCGACGAGGCCAACGCGGCCGTCCGCGCGCTGTCGGGCGCGGACGAGTCCGGGGCCGCGGTCGCCGGCACGACGCTGACCGGCATCGTCCGGGTGCGCGTGCCCGAGCTCGCCGCCGAGCAGTGGATGGTCGTCAACGTCGGCGACTCCCGCGTCTACAGCTGGGACGGCCGGGCGCTGCGGCAGCTGACGGTCGACCACTCGGCGGTCCAGGAGCTGGTGGATGCGGGACTCATCTCCGAGGCGCAGGCGGCCGTGCATCCCGAACGAAACGTCATCACCAGGGCGTTGGGCGCCGAGGACTTCGTCGACACCGACAGCGCCCTCATCCCCGAGCAGGGGCGGCAGATCTTCCTCATCTGCTCCGACGGACTGACCCGCGAGCTGAGCGATGCGCAGATCGCCGCGATCCTCGCCGAGGGGCCGGCCGACCCGGCAGCGGCGCTGGTGGCGGCCGCGAACGCGGCAGGCGGCCACGACAACATCACCGTGATCGTGGTTGAATCGGTGACCGGGGAGGATGCTCCGGCTCCCGTCGACACGCGCGAACGCGTGGACGGCGCAGGCGGTCGAGAGCTCGAAGACACGCAGCCGAGGGAGTAGGTCGTCCGTGTTCGAGGTTCAGCAGACGGCAGCAGGGGAGTGGGCGGTCGTCGCGGGCGGTGGACGCGCGCTTCTCGTCGCCGAGACCGACGCCGACCGGCTGCGCGCCCTGCTGGACGCTGTCCGCGCGGGCTTCGCCGAGTCATTGGATGCGCTGGTCGCGCGGGGACTGAGCCGCACGCCGT
>Ga0209455_1000848_pt1 | contig 16337 bp, 20 predicted proteins | sample AraplaCol_mCL_r2_FD_184275 | JGI IMG/M metagenome (GOLD analysis project Ga0209455, IMG submission 184275) | Arabidopsis root microbial communities from North Carolina, USA - plate scrape CL_Col_mCL_r2 (SPAdes) (version 2) | ecosystem: Host-associated > Plants > Roots > Endosphere | place: USA...
GGCGGTGGTGGCGGCGGCTTTGGCGGCGGCGGTCGCGGCGGCATGCCGGCGCAGGTCATCGGCGAAGCCAAGGGCACCGTCAAATTCTTCAATGGTCAGAAGGGCTTCGGCTTCATCGTCCGTGACGACGGCGGCGAGGATGTGTTCGTGCACATCTCGGCGGTCGAGCAGGCTGGCCTGTCCGGTCTGGGCGAAGGCCAGACGCTCTCGTTCAGCCTCGTCGATCGTGGCGGCCGCGTCTCGGCGACCAACCTGCAGCTTGAGGGCGACATCGTTCCCGTCAGCGAAGGGCGCGCGCCTCCGGCGGGTGGCCCGGGTGGCGGCGGCGATCGCGGCGGCCCGCAGCGTCAGCTGACGGGTGAGCGCGCGAGCGGCGTGGTCAAGTTCTTCAACGCGATGAAGGGCTTCGGCTTCATTCAACGCGACGACGGTCAGCCCGACGCATTCGTGCACATCTCGGCGGTTGAGCGCGCGGGCATGCCCACGCTCAACGAAGGTGACCGACTCGAGTTCGAGCTCGAGGTGGATCGCCGCGGCAAATATGCCGCGGTAAATCTGGCCCCGCCGACGTCCGAAGACTGATTCGCTTCGCGAATCGCTCTGAAAGGCCCGGTCGCAGCAATGCGGCCGGGCTTTTTCGTACGTGAGAAAGATTTGATTCGTTTGGTCGGTGCGCGGGTTTACGCCCTGAGCATTATCGATTCGGAGATTCCCAGATGCGCGGCCCTGCCTTCCTTGCTGCCCTCACGCTTGCATTGCCCGCGATGGCGGCGGTGCCCGCGCCGCACGTCCGCGCGCAGAGCTTCAATGAACTCGCCCAGCCGTTGCCGCTGCCTTACGAAGAGTCTGCCGACGCCAAAGCGGTGGTTGCAAAGGCGCGCGTCCGCGCCAAAGCCGGTCATAAATTGCTGCTGATCGACCTTGGCGGCAATTGGTGTCTCGATTGCCGGATCCTGGCGGGCACGATGGATCTGCCCGAGGTGAATGCCTTCGTGCGGCGGCATTACGAACTGGTCACGGTGGATGTCGGCCGCTTCGACAAGAATCTCGACGTGCCCGCGCACTACGGCATCACCCGGCGGCTCGCAGGCGTGCCCGCCTTGCTGGTGGTCGATCCGCGCACCGACAAGTTGCTTGATGGCGGGCGCGTCTCCGCGCTGGAGGATGCGCGCAGCATGAACCCGCAAGCGCTGGCCGACTGGCTCGCGCAGTGGGTCCGTTGATCTAGCTTTGGCTCAGATGTGGACGCGCTGGTCTTCGGCGAGCGCGTTCGCAAGCGTATCGCGAATCCCGATCAGCGCTTCCCGGTTGCCGATGGCGGCAGCAGGAGCGGCCGCCGCCGGCGTGGATGCCGGAGCAGCGGCGGGCGTTTCGCCCGCATCGCCCTGGGCAAGCAGTTTCTGCACACCGCGCATCGTATAGCCCTCCTGGTTCAGCAGGCGGTCGATGCGGCGTGCGAGCGCAACGTCGGCGGGACGGTAATAACGGCGATTGCCCGCACGCTGGAGCGGGCGAAGCTGGGGAAAGCGCGTTTCCCAATAGCGCAGGATATGCTGCGGCAAACCGAGTTCGGCCGCCACTTCACCAATCGTACGAAAAGCGCCCTCCGCCTTACCCGACGGATCGGCCATTTCAGCCCGCGCGGACGATACGATCGCGCAGCGTCTGGCTGGCGCGGAAGGTGAGCACCCGGCGCGGTGCGATCGGCACCTCGACCCCGGACTTGGGGTTGCGGCCGATGCGCTGCGCCTTGTCGCGCAGCACGAAAGTGCCGAATCCCGAAATCTTGACGTTCTCGCCCTCGGCGAGCGCCTCGCACATATGCTTGATCACCTGTTCGACCAAGCTTGCGCATTGCGAGCGCGGAAGGCCGATCTCACCGTGCAGAATCTCCGAAAGATCCGCGCGGGTCAGAGTATCCGCCGCCATCATATCTGCTTCGGCCATGTTTTCCCCCCACGCCCGATCCTGTTGAAGCTGCGATTCTTAAACCAAATGGCCCTAAGAAAACAAGTCGTTGGACAAGGCTTTGCGCAGCTTCGGACAGGTTTGCCGCAAGTCCCGGGAAACGCCCGCGACTTGAGGGCCAATTGTTACATCGCCTGGGTCTTCAGCACGGCCGGATCGGTTCCCAGCTGAAAGAGATAGATATGCCTTTCGGCCGATCCGAGGTGCAGGTGGCCAAGATGCTTGCGCTGCGAATCGGTCAGCTTGAAATGGACGTAGCCGCGGCCCTTGAGGCAATCGTCGACCTTGGATTGCATGATGTCGCCGACCTCCTTCATCCTTTTTGCCGGGCGTGCGCCTTCGACGATGTGCGCGGAGCGGTTGACGATATCGCCTAACTCCATCACGGCAGCCCGCCGCGTCTCCGGCGGCCCACCGCCCGCCAGCATCGCCACCGACGACAGATCGCTCTCATTGGCCTCGAGCTGGCCGGTCGCATCCTTGAAGACGTGCGCAGCTTCGGTGTTCGAGACATCCATATAATAACCACTGCGGCCGCAGGTAATGGCGTCGGTGCGATATTGGTCGATCGAAACGCCAGCTTTGCCCCAGCTCGTCGCCTCGGTCTTCGCGGCGGCAAGGGGAGTGGACAACAGGCACACAACGACAACCGCACTCGAGAAGGATTGGCGCATGGTCGCCTCCCTGGACGGATTGCGTGGAAAATAGACGCCAATCAGCGCCGCGCAAAGTCTTCCATCCCATGCGGATACATTGGCGGACCCCCAGGACCTGCCGCGTCAGTAGCGCGCGACCGCGGCGCCCCAGGTGAAGCCGCCGCCCATCGCCTCAAGCACGATCAGGTCGCCACGCTTGATCCGCCCGTCGCGCACCGCGACGTCGAGCGCTAATGGCACGGACGCGGCGGACGTGTTGGCATGCTCATCGACCGTAATCACCACGCGCTCGGCAGGAAGCCCGAGCTTGCGCGCGGTGGCGTCGAGGATCCGGCGATTCGCCTGGTGCGGCACCACCCAGTCGATGTCCGCGGTGGTGAGGCCTGCTTTCTGGATCGCCTCCTCCAGCACGGCGGCGAGATTGACCACCGCGTGGCGGAAAACCTCAGAACCCTTCATGCGCAGCTTGCCGACCGTGCCGGTCGTGGAGGGGCCGCCATCGACATACAGCAACTGATTGTGCCGGCCGTCGGCGTGGAGTGCGGTCGAGAGGATGCCGCGCCCGTCGGAACCATTGGCGCCCTCTTCTGCGGTGAGCACGACCGCGCCCGCGCCGTCGCCGAACAGCACGCAGGTGGCGCGATCTTCCCAATCGAGGATTCGGCTGAATGTCTCCGCGCCGATTACCAGCGCGTTGGTGCTGCCGCCGCCGCGAATCATGCTTTCCGCGACCGAGATCGCGTAGAGGAAGCCCGAGCAGACCGCGGCGACGTCGAACGCGACGCAATCGAGGATACCGAGCGCGTGCTGTACCTTGGTCGCGGTGGCGGGAAAGGTCTGGTCGGGTGTCGCGGTGGCGAGGATGATCAGGTCGATCTCGCCCGCGTTCATGCCGGCGGCCTCAAGCGCCCTCCGCGCGGCTTCGGTCGCGAGCGTCGCGGTGGTCTCGCCTTCGCCCGCAATGTGGCGCGCGCGGATGCCAGTGCGCTCGACGATCCATTCGTCCGACGTGTCTACCGTTTGCGCGAGCTCGTCATTGGTGACGCGGCGCGGCGGCAGGAAGGAGCCGGTGCCGGCGATCGTCGCACGGCGCGTCATGCCTCTGTCGTCTCGGGCACGGTGATCGCGGCGAGGTCGGCGGCAATGCGGTCGGTGATGCGGCCGCGGGCGAGCTTGGTCGCGACCTCGATCGCGTTGGCGAAGCCTTCGACCGACACATGACCGTGGCTCTTCACGACCGTCCCATTGAGGCCGAGGAAGACCGCACCGTTGCGCATATTGGGATCCATGCCCTTGCGTAGCAGGGTGATAGCCGGCTTGGACAGCATGAAGCCGAATTTGGAACGCAGCGAACTGGTAAAAGCGCGGCGGATCAGGTCGGCCAGGAAACGCGCAGTGCCTTCGGCGGTCTTGAGCGCGATATTGCCCGAGAAGCCGTCCGAAACGATCACGTCGGTCTCGCCCCGGCCCAGACTATTGGCCTCGGCAAAGCCGTCGAAACGCAGCGGCAGATGATCGGCGGCGCGCAGCATGGCGGCGGCGCTGCGCAATTCCTCGGTGCCCTTCAATTCCTCGGTGCCGATGTTGAGCAGCCGCACGCTCGGCAGCTCGGTATCATGAAGGATACGAGCATATGCCGCACCCATCACCGCGAACTGGAACAGGTTGCGCGCATCGCATTCGGTGTTGGCGCCCAGGTCGAGCATGACCAGGTCATGCGCGCCGAGCGTTGGCAGTAAAGCCGCGAGCGCCGGGCGGTCGATACCAGGAATGGTGCGTAGCGCAATCTTGGCCATCGCCATCAGCGCGCCGGTATTGCCTGCCGAGATAGCGGCGTCGGCGAGGTTTTCCTTCACCGCGTTGATCGCCATGCCCATCGATGTCGTCTTGGCGCGGCGGATCGCCTGGCTCGGCTTGTCCTCGCCCGAAATCACATCGGGCGTGTGGACGATCGAGACATGATCGGCGAATTCGGGATGGCGCGCGCATTCGGCACGCACGAGTGCGTCATCCCCGAACAGGGTGAAGCACAGACCGGGATCGCGCTTAAGGGCCAGCGCGACACCGGCGACCGCGATCGCCGGACCGCCGTCGCCGCCCATCGCGTCGATTGCGAGACAGGGACCCAAGTTCAAACCCCCGCCTTACCGCCGGTCAGTTGCCGACCGGCAGAATCTCGCGACCGTTATAGTGACCGCAATGGCCGCAGAGATTGTGGGGGAGCTTCAACTCGCCACAATTCGGGCATTCCTGGAACGATTCGGCGCTCAGCGCATGGTGGCTGCGACGCATGTTTCGCTTGGACGGCGAGGTTTTTCTCTTAGGGACTGCCATCTCGGCACCTGTTCCATATGTATAAAAAACGATAGGACGCGCTTCGCCGTTGGCCGGTGCGGCATTTTTGTGCCGCGGGCCTCCGGTTGGGCGCGTCGCGAAGGCGCTGCCCTATAGCGAATTCGGCCGACGTTGCAAGGCCGTGGGGAGGAACGTTTCGATGCATATTGCCGCCGCACCACAGATCACGCTCATCATTGCCGCCGCTATGGGTCTGCTCAACGTCTGGCTGGGCGTCCGCGTGAGCCGCGGCCGCGCCGTACACAAGGTTTCGCTCGGCGACGGCAACGTGCCCCAGATGCTCGCCCGCACCCGCTCGCACGCCAACTTCAACGAATATGTCCCGATCGCCCTGGTCTTGATGGGCCTGATCGAGATGAATGTCGGCGCGTCGCGCTGGCTGTGGGGCGTCGGCGCGCTGCTGGTGGTAGCACGCGTCTTTCACCCCTTCGGCATGGATCGCCCGGCACCCAATGCCTATCGCGCGATCGGCGCCGGGCTGACTTATCTCACGCTGTTGTTTCTGGTCGGCTGGGCAATCGCGATCGCCTACGGCGTGGTGCGCTAACGTTTCTTTGGAACGCGCCGCACCGGCCCGCACCCCCACCCGGCCTCCCATAAAATAACCTTTCGGAAGGCCGGGCGGGGGTGCGGGCCGGTGCGGCAAGATTCGGCGGATGCCGAGGCGCACTACGAACGTCCGCCACCCAGAACCTTATCCCCCACGAACGGATTGTTATGCCGTTCGTGGGCGAAGCTCGACATCGGGCCGTGCCCGCAGATGAAGCTGGTTTCGTCGCCCAGCGGCCAAAGCTTCTGCGTGATCGAGGCGATCAGGTCGGCGTGATTGCCGCGCGGGAAATCGGTGCGCCCGATCGATCCCTGGAACAGCACATCGCCGACCTGCGCCAGCTTCGATTCTTTGTGATGGAAGATCACATGGCCGGGCGTGTGGCCGGGGCAATGATAGACGTCGAGCACCAGTTCGCCGACCGTTACCTGATCACCGTCCTGAAGCCAGCGGTTGGGTTCGAACGGCATTGCGTCGATTCCGAAGCGCGGCCCGTCCTCTTTCAACCCAGCGATCCAGAAGCGGTCGTCCTCGTGCGGGCCCTCGATCGGTACGCCTAGCTCTTTGGCCATCGCCGCCGTGCCGCCGCAATGATCGGCATGGCCGTGCGTCACCAGCAGTTTCTCGATCGTTACCCCCACCTGGGCGGCGGCCGCCTTCAGTTTCGGCAGTTCGCCGCCGACGTCGATGAAGGCGCCGCGCATCGTTTTCGTGCACCAGATCAGCGTGCAATTTTGCTGGAAGGGGGTGACCGGAAGGATCGCGGCGCGAAGGGGCGGTTCGGTGGCCATGCGCCCAAGATGGCCGCGAGCCACTTTCCGAGCAAGCGGAGACGAACCTTCCTCGTTGCCGATCGTTATCGGGCCAGCCTGATTCCAGGCTAAAAAACAAAAGGAATTACACATGTTAGGAAGGACAAAGGCGGCCCTCGCCGGGGCGTGCGCAATTATCTTCGCGGGTGCTCTCCAGGCCGCTACGCCGACGCCCATCTTCCTGGCGAAGGCTGGCGCAAGCGACCTCTACGAGCGCCAGGCGAGCCAGCTCGTCCTGTCGAGCACGCACGACAAACAGATCCGCGACTTCGCAAGCGAGATGATTCGCGATCACACCAAAAGCACGCAGATGGTGAAATCGGCCGCGATGCGATCAGGCCTGCATCCCCGCCCCCCGATGCTCGATCGCGCTCAGCAGGGCATGCTGGCCGCGCTCCGCCGCGCGCATGGCGCCGACCGAGACCGCAAATATCTCGATCAGCAGCGCAGCGCGCACAATCAGGCGCTCGGCCTGATGCAGGACTATGCCGCCAGCGGTTCCGCGCCCGCCCTCAGGAAGGCCGCCGCTGATATCGCGCCCGTCGTCCAGCATCATATCGACATGCTGAGCCGTATCCGCTGAGCCGGATCGGGTGCCGCCATCGCGCGGCGCCCGCCCGGTTGCGGCGGCGCGCCCGAGCGGGCAAGGCGCGGCCATGCTTGCTGCCGGCGCCCCCTTTGTCCTGCTCGATGATGCCCGGCCCGGTGGCCCGCGCATCCTCTACCGTGAACCGCTCGACATCATCGCCGCGCGCCGCCCGGAAGACGTCGGTCCCGCGCTGGAACAGGTGCGCAAGGCGCTGGCCGACGGGAAGCACGCCGCAGGCTGGATGAATTATGAGGCCGGGCACGGGCTCGAGCCGAAACTCGCGCCGTTGGCGCAACCGGGCGAAGACCTGCCCTTGCTCTGGTTCGGTGTGTTTTTTGAAGCCGAGCCTATCGATAAAGCTGCTTTGGCCGATCTGCTCGGCGATCCCGCTGGCGCCTGGGTGGGGCCGCCGCGACCCGGCATTTCGCGTGCCGCTTATGAACAGGCGCATGCCCGCGTGCAGGACTATATCGCGGCGGGCGACATCTATCAGGCCAATCTCAGCTTCCGCGCCGATGTCGCGGTGCGCGGCAATCCGCTCGCTCTCTATGCCCGGCTGCGGCGTAACGCGCGCGCGGGCTGGGGTGGGATCGTACATGACGGGCGCAACTGGCTGCTCTCCTTTTCACCCGAATTGTTCTTCAAGAGCGATGGTCGCCATGTCGAGGCGCGACCCATGAAGGGTACCGCACCGCGCGCGCAGGACCCGGCCGAAGACGAAGCGCTGGCGCGCGCTCTCGCCGCCGATCCCAAACAGCGCGCCGAAAACCTGATGATCGTCGATCTGATCCGCAACGATTTGTCGCGCGTCGCGCAGGCCGGGAGCGTGGTCACCCCCTTGCTGTTCGCGGTCGAGCATTATCCGACCGTCCACCAGATGGTATCCGCGGTCGAGGCCGATCTCGCGCCCGGCCGCGATGCCGTCGATCTGGTCCGTGCATTGTTTCCGTGCGGATCGGTCACCGGCGCGCCCAAGGTGCGGGCGATGGAGGTGATCGCGGAGGTGGAGGCGGATGTGCGCGGCCCCTATACCGGGGCGATTGGCGCTTTCGCCCCCGATGGCGGCGCGGCGTTCAACGTGGCGATCCGCACTCTGGTGCTGGAGGAGGGACGGAATGACGCGCGTATCGGGCTTGGATCGGCGGTGGTGGCAGACTCGACCGTCGAGGGCGAATGGCAGGAATGCCTTGCCAAAGGCGCGTTCCTGACGATGGACCAGCCCCGCTTCGACCTGTTCGAAACGATGCGGTTCGATCCCGACGAAGGGATCGTCCGGCTTGAGGAGCATGTCGCCCGGCTCGGCGAAAGCGCGCGCGAATTCGGCTTCTCGTTCGACCGGCACGAAATCCGCAACGAGATGCATGCCGCCACCTTCCGCCTGACCCAGCCTTCGCGCGTGCGGCTGATGTTGAGCCAGAGCGGTGCGGTGTCGATCGAAGTGACCCCGATTCCCGCGACCCCGCCCCAGCCGGTGGTGGTGCGGGTGGCGCCGTTGCCGGTCGACCCGGAGGATTTCCGGCTGCGCCATAAGACCACCGATCGCGCTTTCTACGCTGCCGCGCGGGCAAAGGCCGGATCGTTCGAAGTGTTGTTCGAGCGGCCTGATGGGCTGCTGACCGAAGGCAGTTTCACCACGTTGTTCGTACGCAAAGGCGAGAATCTGGTGACGCCGCCGCTGAGCCTTGGGCTGTTGCCGGGTATTCAACGCGCGCTTTTGCTCGAAAGCGGTGAAGCGATCGAAGGCGAACTCACGATCGCGGACCTGGGTGGTGAATTCTATCTCGCCAACGATCTGCGCGGGCTGATGAAGGCACATTTGGGCTGAGCAAAGGCTTTTGGCTGGTTCAGTTGCGCTGACGGCACCGGCCCGCACCCCCACCCGACCTCCCATAGAATAGGCCGTTGGGAGGCCGGGTGGGGGTGCGGGCCGGTGCCGCCTCGTCCAACTTTGCTGCACTAAAGACTAACACGGTTGAAGCTGGCGAAGGGCAGGGTCTATAGGGCCCGCGCCTTCTCTACCCTTTGGCAGAAAGACCCACATCGATGAGCCTCCTCTCGGCCGCGCTTGGCCGCATCAGCCCTTCGCCCACGATCGCCATGACCGGCCGCGTGCTGGAACTGAAAGCGCAGGGTGTCGATGTGATCGGCCTGTCCGCGGGCGAACCCGACTTCGACACGCCCGATTTCGTCAAGGAAGCCGCAATCGAGGCGATCCGCGCAGGCAAGACCAAATACACAAATGTCGACGGCACTGCGGAGCTGAAGGCCGCGATTGCCGCCAAATTCAAGCGTGACAACGGCCTGGTCTACGAACCCGGCCAGATCAGCGTGAATGTCGGCGGTAAGCACACGCTCTTCAATGCTTTGGTCGCGACGGTCGAGGCTGGCGACGAGGTAATCATCCCCGCGCCTTACTGGGTGTCTTACCCAGACATCGTCCAATATTGCGGCGGCACGCCCGTGATCGTCGCGGCGGGCGCGGCGCAGAATTACAAAATCCAGCCCGAGCAGCTGGAAGCGGCGATCACACCGCGCACCAAATGGCTGATCCTGAACTCGCCCTCCAACCCGACCGGTGCGGCTTATACCGAGGCCGAGTTGAAGGCGCTGGGCGAGGTCCTGCTCAGGCATCCCCACGTCTGGGTAATGGCGGACGATATGTACGAGCATATCGTCTATGGCGACTTCGAGTTCACCACGATCGCGCAGGTCGTGCCCGCACTTTATGAGCGTACGCTCACCGTCAACGGTTGCTCCAAGGCCTATGCGATGACCGGCTGGCGCATCGGCTTCGCCGGCGGCCCGACCCAGCTCATCAAGGCGATGGCCAAGCTGCAGTCGCAGTCGACCTCCAACCCCTGCTCGATCGCGCAGGCGGCGGCTACCGCGGCGCTCAACGGCCCGCAGGATTTCCTTGCAGAGCGCAATGCCGCGTTCGAGCGGCGGCGCGATCTCGTCGTGTCGATGCTGAACCAGATCAACGGGCTGCACTGCCCGCGCCCAGAAGGCGCCTTCTACGTCTATCCCGATGTGTCTGGCCTGATCGGAAAGCAGACACCGGGCGGGAAGGTAATCGACACCGACGCCGCGTTGATCGATTACTTCCTCGACGATGTCCGCGTGGCGGCGGTCCATGGCGAAGCCTTCGGCCTCTCGCCCGCCTTCCGCATCAGCTATGCGACTTCGGAAGCGGTGCTGACCGAGGCCTGCCAGCGCATCCAGACGGCCTGCGCGGCGTTGCGCTAGTTCGGCTCACGCCGAAGCCGCACCGGCCCGCACCCCCACCCGGCTTCCCATAGAATAACCTGTTGGGAGGCCGGGTGGGGGTGCGAGCCGGTGCGGCTGTTCGTCACGAAAGCGTGTGCTGGAGCGTGATCTCGCAGTTCAGCAACTTCGAGATTGGGCAATTCGCCTTTGCGCCCGCTGCCACCTCGGCGAACTTGTCGGCATCGATTCCAGGCACCGACGCCTTGAGCGTCAGGTCGGAGCGCGTGACCTTGAACCCGTCGCCATCCTTGTCGAGTGTCACCGCCGCTTCGGTCTCCAGCGTGCCATCATTGAAGCCTTCGCCCGCCAGCGCGAACGACAGCGCCATCGTGAAGCAACTCGCATGCGCCGCTGCGATCAGCTCCTCGGGATTGGTGCCCTTCTCATCGCCGAAGCGCGTGCCGAAGCCGTAGGGCGTATTGTCCAGCACACCCGACTGGCTGGAGATATGGCCCTTGCCGGGCTTGCCCATGCCCTCGTAACGCGCGGATGCTCTGCGTGTCCTCATGATGATTATTCTCCCTGCCAGTAACCGGGCCAACGTCTGCCGCGTATATTCGCTGCGCCTCTAACCATTCCACTAGGCGCACCTATATGATGAGCCTCCTTTGGAGCAGAGTGATGACACGCTTTTCCTCCCGCTTGTTCGCCGGTGCCGCCGCGCTCGGCCTTGCCCTCACCCTCGTTTACGGCACCGAGAGTGCTGCTGCTGAAAACGCCGTTCACGCGCCTGCGCCGATCGTGACCGTGCCGAGCACCGCGCATTCCGAAACCGCGATCTTCGCGGGCGGTTGCTTCTGGGGCGTGCAAGGCGTGTTCCAGCACGTGAAGGGCGTGAAGAGCGCGATCTCCGGCTTCACCGGCGGCGGCAGCGACACCGCCCATTATGAGCGGGTGTCCGACGGCGACACGGGCCATGCCGAATCGGTGCGCGTGGTCTTCGATCCGAGCCAGGTCAGCTATGCCCAGCTGCTGCGCGTCTATTTCTCGGTGATCACCGACCCGACCGAGCTCAATCGGCAGGGCCCGGATACGGGTACACAATATCGCTCGGCCTTGTTCCCGACCAACGAAGCGCAGCGCAAGGTCGCGGCGGCCTATATCGATCAGCTCCGCAAGGCGAATGTCTGGAAGGCGCCAATCGTAACGCGGATCGAACGCGCCCAGCCTTTCTACCCGGCCGAGGCCTATCATCAGGACTATCTGACGCTGCACCCGGACTCGGGCTATATCCGCTATAACGACCTGCCCAAAGTGGCGGCGCTGAAGGCGATGTACCCGCAACTCTGGCGAGAACACCCCGTGCTGGTGAATGCCAGCCGGGGTTAATCAAGCCGCCAGCGGAAAGCGGAGCAGCTTGTTCTCGACCGGCACCAGGGCCTGGGCCGGTCCGCCGACCGCGCGGATGATTACCGGGTCATCCGCGTCCATGCCGCCTGTGAGGGCACCGAAGGCCGGCAGGATCAACTTGGTTCCGCTTGCGACGAAGCAGCGCCGCGCGACCCGGCGGCCGCGCACGCTCAACCGCAATTTGGGATGGAAATGCCCCGACAGTTCGGGGCGCACATCGTGCGGATCGGCTTCGTGGCGCAGGACGAGCCCGTTGACCGCCGCTTCCTCCAGCACCACGCCGCCGCAATGATCGGTCAGTACGCTGTCGTGATTGCCGGTGATCCAGGTCCAGCGCGTCGCGGCGGTGAGCGCGATCAGCCGTGCGCGGGCGTCGGGGGGCAGGCGGTCGCAGCCCTCCTTGTCGTGAAAGCTGTCGCCCAGGCACCAGATTTCCCGCGCGCTGGTTTTCTGCTGCAAGATCGCCAGCTCGCTCAAGGTCGCGATCGAATCGTAAGGCGGCAGCATCTGTCCACCGCGCGCATACCAGCTCGCTTTTTCCAGATGCAGGTCGGCGACCAGCAGCGCCTCGCGCGCGGGCCAATAGAGCGCGCCCGGGCCCAAAGCGGCCAATTCGACGCCGCAGAACGAAAAGCGAACCATGCCTTGCTATAGGCATGGCCCCAACCCTCACGCAACGGCTAAGGAGGCCGCATGGGACTCACCGGAATCGACCATGTCCAGCTTGCCATGCCCGCGGGCGGCGAGGAACACGCGCGGACTTTCTATCGAGACCTGCTCGGCCTTCCGGAGTTGGCCAAACCCGCCGCGCTCGCGGTCCGCGGCGGCTGCTGGTTCGAGGACGGCCCGCTCAAGGTTCATCTCGGGGTCGATCCCGATTTCCGGCCCGCGCGCAAAGCGCATCCGGCTTTCCTGGTAGACGATCTGGCCGGCCTGATCGCGCGGTTGGCGGCGGGAGGCCATCCGATTGTCGAAGACATACCGCTCGACAGCCTAACACGCGTCTTCACCCAGGATCCGTTCGGCAATCGGATCGAGCTGATCGAACGCGTTTAGCGGCAATCATAATGTGCCGCGGCCATTCCATATCGCCCAGCGCCACGCGCTTCCCTTTTTGACCTTCAAGGGCTAAGGGGGCGCACTTTTTCGGTACATCGCAAGATTGAGGACTTCGCTTGGCGAAAGAAGAACTGCTGGAAATGCGCGGTCAGGTAGTTGAGCTGTTGCCCAACGCCATGTTCCGCGTGAAGCTCGAAAACGATCATGAGATCCTGGGCCATACGGCCGGCAAGATGCGCAAGAACCGCATCCGCGTGCTGGTCGGCGACGAGGTGCTGGTCGAACTGACCCCCTACGATCTGACCAAGGGCCGGATCACTTATCGCTTCAAATGACCCGCCGCAGGCGGGGCATCCCGGCTCTGGCCGGAATCCATTCATAGGCCTGCGCGCCTTGCGCCTGATCCTCGCATCATCAAGCCCGCGGCGTCGTGATCTGCTGGCGCGGATCGGCGTCACGCCGGACAGTATCGAATCCCCCGCGATCGACGAAAGCCCCAAACCGGGCGAGCTTCCGCGCGTCTATGCGCTGCGGCTCGCACAGGAAAAGGCGGCGGCGGTCGCACGGGGCGACGGCGACGTGGTGATCGCCGGCGACACCACGATCGCGCTCGGACGCCGTATCCTGCCGCCCGCCGACAGCGAAGCCATTCAGCGCGATCTGCTGCGGCTGCTCTCGGGCCGCCGCCATCATTGCTTGTCAGCGGTGTGCGTAGTCGGCCCCGACGGGAAGGCGCGCACCCGGCTCGCGGACACGATCGTCGCGTTCAAGGCGCTCTCGGAGGCCGAGATCGATTCCTACATCGCCAGCGGAGAGGGGCTGGGCAAGGCCGGCGGCTATGCGATTCAGGGCCGCGCCGAGGCGTTCGTGCGCTTTCTGTCGGGCACGCATTCGGGTGTGGTCGGACTACCCCTCTTCGAGACGCGCGCCTTGCTGCTGAGCGCGGGCTATCCGCTTGGCTGAGTGGCTCTACGAAGTCGGGATCGGCGAGAATCGCGCCGCTTTGGTCGATGGCGGGCGCATCGTGGAAATGCTGGTCGAACGTGACGATGCCGCAACCCCGCGGGTCGGCGCGATCTGCCGCGCGAAGCTGACGCGCAAGGCGGACGGATCGGGGCGCGGGCTGGTCATGCTCGACGACGGGTCGCAGGCACAGCTTCAGCCGGTCCCGTCGGGGCTCACTGAGGGCGCGTCGCTGATGGTCGAGGTGATCCGTGAGGCACTGCGCGAGGGTGTGGAAACCAAGCCGCCGCGTGTACGCGCCGCAACCTCGGATACGGCGACGGAAGGGCCGGATCTGCGCGCACGCCTCGCCGCAAGCGGACTGCCGGTTCGAACGCCCGGCGCCGGTCCCGATCTGCTGGAGACGCATGGCTGGTCCGAGGCTCTGGAAGAGGCGGCGAGTGGGATCGTGGCCACACCGCAAATCCTGCTCCGGATCGCCTTGACGCCCGCAATGACCCTGATCGACGTCGATGGCGCGGGTGCGCCAGCGGATGTCGCGCTGGCGGGCGCTCGCGCCTCGGGCGAAGCGATACGGCGATTCGGGATCGCCGGCTCGATCGGAATCGATCTGCCGACGGTCGCGGATAAGGCCGGGCGTCAGGCTGCCGCTGCGGCGCTGGACGAGGTCCTGCCGCAGCCTTTTGAGCGGACTGCGGTCAATGGCTTCGGCTTCCTTCAGATCGTGCGGCGACGCGCGCGCGCATCGCTGATCGAAACACTCCAGGCGGATCCGGTGCTGGCTGCAGCACTCGCCCTGCTACGCCGGGCCGAGCGCACGCCGGGTCATGGCGGGCTCACATTGCTCGCGAATCCTGCCGTCACGGCGCGGCTTGAGGCGCGTCCCGATTGGATCGACGCGCTTGCGCGGGCGCTGGGCGCGTCGGTTGGCTTGCGGTCGGACCAGGCGCTCGCCATATCGGCGGGCCATGCCAGCCGCGCGCAAAACTGATCGCTCCGCCTGCCCCAATTGCGGCAAGCCGATGAGCCCCGAGCACAAGCCCTTCTGTAGCCCGGGCTGCCGTGACCGGGATCTGATCGAGTGGCTGTCGGACGGCTACCGCATTCCCGGCCCACCCGTCGAAGCCGACGAGCAAGATTCTCTGCGGAACGGATTGGACCTCGATTAGCGCTGATTCACGCAATCCGTGGAGGCTCGCAGTGCTTCCACGAAATTACGATCAGGCTCTAGACAGCTAGCGGAACCGGCCTCTATAGGCGCGCCTCCCAACGCTTCCGTGCCCAGGTAGCTCAGTTGGTAGAGCACGTGACTGAAAATCACGGTGTCGGCGGTTCGATTCCGTCCCTGGGCACCATTATTCGACGATTTGGGTATGCTCGGTCCCGCATTTGTGCGGTGGCACTGCCCGAGCCGCAGATCGGTGCGGCAGCTCAGACGCTGGTCAGATGAGCACCATATCGCCGCAGCCGCGCCTGGACGTCGAACATCCTACGGCCGGCACCGGAAAATACGGGAAGTCCGTGGATCTGCTGCTCGTCCAGCACCCCGGTTTCGCGCGCGGATCGTGTCGGGCGCCGTGCACCACGGCATAGCGGCATTCATTTCATTGTGCGCGCGTCGCGCTGAACCATCGCTCAGATGCCCGCATACCATTGGTATCCGGCCGAATCCTCCCAATAGCCACCCTTGCCGCCGCCGATGGCGCGGAGGCTGTCGGTCGCCTCGATCCGCATCACATATTTGGCCTGCTTGTAGCCGAGCTGGCGTTCGACGCGGAGCCGGAGCGGCGCGCCATGGCCGATGCTGAGCGGCCGGTCGTTCATCGCCCAGGCAAGGATCGTCTGCGGGTGGAATGCGTCGATCAGATCGATGCTCTCATAATAAGGATCGCCGTCGAAATCGTCCGCGCAATGGAACACCAGGTAGCGCGCCGACGGCAGCAGGCCGGCCGCGTCGAGCGCCAGCTTGAGCGGAAGTCCGGTCCATTTGCCGATCGCGCTCCAGCCTTCGACGCAATCGTGACGCGTGATCTGCGTCCGCGCCGGCATCGCCTTGATCTGCGCCAGCGACAGCGCGAGCGGGCGGCGCACCAGCCCATCCACCTTCAGCCGCCAATCCGCAAAACCGTTCGCGGCATGCGCCTGGTATTCGTCGCTTTCGGGCATGTCGTTGCCGTTGGTGCGAAAGACCGGGGACATGTCGGCGGCAGAGAATTCGCGTGCAAGCGCGGTGCGGTCCGTCACCAGCCGCTGCGCGCGCATGGTGAGGCCTTCGCCCAGTTGCAGCACGCTCTGGACCTTGGGCGACGCCGCGATGCGGTCGCAGCCCGACAGGAGCAGGCCACCCGCGCCCATCCCGAGCGATCCGATCAACCGCCGTCGCGTGATCGAGATCATCGGCTCCGCTCCCGCGGCAGGCGGTACCATCCGGTCACGATCGATCGCAGCTCGTTCAGCGGACCCGCGAGCATCACCATCGTCAGGTGCACCAGCACGAAGCCGACGAGCAAGCTCGCGCAGATGAAGTGGATCGACCGCGCCGATTGGCGTCCGCCGAACAGATCGAGCAGCCATGGCCAGGCGGCGTCGATGCCCGGCGACATGGTCAATCCGGTTAGCACCATCGTCGGGAGCAGCAGGAAGATCACCCCCATATAACTGAGCTTTTGCAAGATATTGTAGCGGCGTGCTGCCTCGCCGGTGGGAAAGCGCAGCCGCGCATGATCCTTGATGTCGTGCCACAGGCTGGCGGGACGGAGTTCGCGCGC
>Ga0209455_1000851_pt1 | contig 16305 bp, 15 predicted proteins | sample AraplaCol_mCL_r2_FD_184275 | JGI IMG/M metagenome (GOLD analysis project Ga0209455, IMG submission 184275) | Arabidopsis root microbial communities from North Carolina, USA - plate scrape CL_Col_mCL_r2 (SPAdes) (version 2) | ecosystem: Host-associated > Plants > Roots > Endosphere | place: USA...
AAAAAGGCGATATCTGCTACGCCACCACCAACCGCCAGGAAGCGGTCAAATTCATGGCGCCGCAAGTCGACGTCGTGATCGTGGTCGGCAGTCCCAACAGCTCCAATTCCAACCGCCTGCGTGAAGTCGCAGAAAAGAAGGGCGTGCCCGCCTACATGGTCGACAACGCCGAACTGATCAGGCAGGAGTGGCTGGACGGCAAGCGCCGCGTCGGCGTCACCGCCGGTGCATCTGCGCCGGAAGTCCTGGTGCAGGCCGTCATCGACCGGATCAAGGAAGGCTCCTTGCGCAGCGTGCGCATCCTCGAAGGCATCGAAGAACATGTCACCTTCCCGATGCCCAAGGGGCTGAGCGGCAGTCGTGCCGTGACCGGCAATAGCTGAACGATCGCTGAACAATTGGTTTTCCGGTATTGGCCGGGACAGAAAAGAGCGCACCCCAGTGCGCTTTTTTCATGGTCGGGATGGCGCGGAGGAGCAGGCCGCTGCCTGCGGGTTCTTTCCTGAAGGGCGCCGGCCGCGCGCTGTATTCCCTGCGCTCCTTGCGCGTGGAACGCATTTCACACCTGTTGACGCAAATCAGTTCTGGGTATAATCCCGCTCCAACCGCGAGTCCCCACAAGGCGTACTCGCTTTTTTGATCGTCCCAAGACCTTTCGACAAAGAAGGAGCGTCCCATGATCATGACCATCTGCATGAGCACCCACGACAATTTGCCCCAGCTTGCCCTTGCACGCTCCATCTTGACGCGTTCCTCCCTTGTTTCCCGTCTGACCTCATAGTCTTGCTCCGCCGACAGCTGGCGCCAGCGGCCCTCTCCGGGCACCTGCAAGCGCTTGCACCATTCGGCCGATCGGGAACGCTTTTTGCTCTATCGCTCGCATGCCCGGCCGGCCCGGCTTTGCCCTCGCAGGCATTTCATTTATTCGTTACGCATAGTTAGGAAGCATCCATGGACATATTCATCCAGCAAATCATCAACGGCCTGGTTCTGGGGAGCATGTACGCCCTGATCGCCCTGGGTTACACGATGGTGTACGGGGTCTTGAACCTGATCAATTTTGCGCACGGTGACGTGCTCATGATCGGCGCGATGGCCGGCTTGAGCATTTTGAAGCTGGTGCAGCACGTGGCGCCGGACCTGCCGGGCATCGTCAAGCTCATCATCGCCATCATTGGTGCGATCCCGGTGTGCGTGATCGTCAGCATGATCATCGAACGCGTGGCGTATCGTCCGCTGCGCAACGCCCCGCGCCTGGCGCCGCTGATCACCGCCATCGGCGTGTCGATCCTGCTGCAGACGCTGGCCATGATGATCTGGGGCCGCAGCCCGCTGCCGTTCCCGCAAATCATGCCCTCGGACCCGGTGCACATCGCCGGCGCGCTGATCTCGCCGACCCAGATCATGCTGTTGCTGCTGGCGTTGGCCGCCATGATCGGCCTGGTCCTCATCGTCGAGAAGACCAAGATGGGCCGCGCCATGCGCGCCACCGCCGAGAACCCGCGCATTGCCGGCTTGATGGGTGTGGATTCGAACCGCGTCATCGTCGTCACCTTCATCATCGGCGCCGCGCTGGCGGCCATCGCCGGCGTCATGTGGGCCGCGAATTACTCCACCGCGCAATTCGCCATGGGCTTCGTCCCCGGCCTGAAAGCCTTCTCGGCAGCGGTGCTGGGCGGCATCGGCAACATCTACGGCGCCATGCTCGGCGGCATCCTGCTGGGCCTGATCGAAAGCCTCGGCGCCGGCTACATCGGCGACCTCACGGGCGACTTCCTGGGCAGCAACTACCAGGACATCTTCGCCTTCATCGTGCTCATCATCGTGCTCACACTGCGTCCGTCCGGGATCATGGGTGAACGCGTGGCCGACCGCGCTTAAGTCAAACCGATACTAAAAAAGAGAGACCGACATGGCCTTCCTCAGCTTCGACAAGAAACGCAACCCGCGCCAGGCCAATATCAGCCTGGTGGCGCTGTTGATCCTCATGATCATCTTCCCCTTCATTGCCAGCCAGTTCGGCAATTCCTGGGTACGCATCATGGACATCGCCCTGCTGTACATCATGCTGGCCCTGGGCCTGAACGTGGTGGTGGGCTTTGCCGGCCTGCTCGACCTGGGCTACATCGCGTTCTACGCCATCGGCGCGTATACCGCCGGTTTGCTGGCCTCGCCGCAGTTCGCCGACGTGCTGCAATCCTTCGTCAACACCTACCCTGCGGTGGGCAACTTCCTCGTGATGGTGTGCGGCCCGCAGATCGTGCAGACCGGCATCCACCTGTCGCTGTGGATCATCGTACCGCTGTCGGCATTGATTGCCGCCTTGTTCGGCGCCTTGCTGGGCGCCCCGACCCTGAAGCTGCGCGGCGACTACCTCGCCATCGTGACCCTGGGCTTCGGTGAAATCATCCGCATCTTCATGAACAACCTCAATGCGCCGGTCAACATCACCAACGGCCCGCAAGGGATCAACCTGATCGACCCGATCCGCGTCTTCGGCGTCTCGCTGGCCGGCGAACCCGGCTCCGGCTCGATCGTCAAGTTTCTCGGCTTCTCAATGCCCTCGGTGAACGCCTACTACTTCCTCTTCCTGCTGCTGTGCATCGGCGTGATCTTCTTCTCGATCCGGCTGCAAGACTCGCGCCTGGGCCGCGCCTGGGTCGCCATCCGCGAAGACGAGATCGCCGCCAAGGCCATGGGCATCAACACCCGCAACGTGAAACTGCTGGCGTTTGCCATGGGCGCCTCCTTCGGCGGCGTGGCCGGCGCCATGTTCGCCTCCTTCCAGGGATTCGTCTCGCCGGAATCCTTCTCCCTGACCGAATCGATTGCGGTGCTGGCCATGGTCGTGCTGGGCGGCATCGGCCACATCCCCGGCGTGGTGCTCGGCGGCGTCATCCTGGCCGCCTTGCCGGAAGTCCTGCGCCACGTGGTGGAGCCGGTGCAGATGAGCCTGTTCGGTAAAGTCTGGATCGACGCCGAAGTGCTGCGCCAGCTGCTCTACGGACTGGCCATGGTGGTCATCATGCTCAACCGTCCTGCCGGCCTGTGGCCCTCGCCGCGCCACGAAGACCGGCCCGAAGCCGACCACCCGCATGGCAGTGATGCCGTCGGTGTCGTCAAAGCATAACCATCGACGCGCATAGAAAAGACAGCAGAGGACGAATCCATGAGCACCAGCACCCTGTTAAAAATCGCCGACGTCAGCAAACGCTTCGGCGGCCTGCAAGCCCTCTCGGGCGTAAGCCTGACCATTGAACAAGGCCAGATCTACGGCCTGATCGGCCCCAACGGCGCCGGCAAGACCACCTTCTTCAACGTCATCACCGGCCTGTACCAGCCCGACACCGGCAGTTTCGAGCTGGCCGGCAAGCCCTACAGCCCCAGCGCCCCGCACGAAGTGGCCAAGGCCGGCATTGCCCGCACCTTCCAGAACATCCGCCTCTTCGGCGACATGACCGTCCTGGAAAACGTCATGGTCGGCTGCCATGTCAGAACGAAACAGAACGTCTTCGGCGCCGTGTTCCGGCACAAGGCCGCCCGCGACGAAGAAGCGGCGATCAAGGACAAATCGCAGAAGCTGCTCGACTTCGTCGGCATCGGCAAATTCGCCTCCAGAACGGCACGGCACCTGTCGTACGGCGACCAGAGAAGACTGGAAATCGCCCGCGCGCTGGCCACCGAACCGCAACTGCTGGCACTGGACGAACCGGCTGCCGGCATGAACGCCACCGAGAAGATCGGCCTGCGCGAACTGCTGGTCAAGATCCAGGCCGAAGGCAAGACGATCCTGCTGATCGAACACGACGTCAAACTGATGATGGGCCTGTGCAACCGGTTGACGGTGCTGGACTACGGCAAGCCGATTGCCGAAGGGGTGCCGGCCGACGTGCAGAAGAACCCCGCCGTGATTGAAGCCTACCTCGGCGCCAGTCATTAAGAGACGGAAAACGGAAAGATCACAATGACAACGAACATCCTGAAAATCGAAGACCTGAGCGTGGCCTACGGCGGCATCAAGGCCGTCAAGGGCGCGAGCCTGGAAGTCAACGAAGGCGAACTGGTGACCCTGATCGGGGCCAATGGCGCAGGCAAGACCACCACCCTCAAGGCCGTCACCGGCACGCTGCCGGACTCGAAAGTGGGCGGCCACATCAGCTACCTCGGCCAGCCGCTGAAGGGGCAAAGCTCCTTCAACCTGGTGCAGCAAAAGCTGGCGATGGTGCCGGAAGGCCGGGGCGTCTTTACGCGCATGAGCATCCACGAGAACCTCCTCATGGGCGCCTACACCAGCGACGACAAGCAGCAGATCGCCCGCGACATCGAGCACTGGTTCAGCGTCTTCCCGCGGTTGAAGGAGCGGGCGAGCCAGATGGCCGGCACGCTGTCGGGCGGGGAACAGCAGATGCTGGCGATGGCGCGTGCGCTGATGAGCCATCCGAAACTGCTGCTGCTGGATGAACCGTCGATGGGACTGTCACCGATCATGGTGGAGAAGATCTTCGAGGTGATCCGCAACGTGTCGGCACAGGGCATCACGATCCTGCTGGTGGAGCAGAACGCCAAGCTGGCGCTGGAGGCGGCGCATCGCGGGTATGTGATGGAGTCGGGACTCATCACCATGAGCGGCAATGCCAGCGAGATGCTCAATGATCCGCGCGTGAAGGCGGCTTATTTGGGGGAAGGGTAAACCAGGCTGATCCGGACAGATCGTCCGGTAGCATTCAGATACATCCTTGAGGGAACGAAGGGGCTTGCCGGGGTATCCACTGTATGGTCCCGCCGCATCGTGAGCAACACTGCATGCGGCGGGCTTCAGACTTTCCCTATCGCAAGGAGCCCTCCATGAATAAGAAATCCATCGTCTCCTCGGTTCTCGTCCTGACGCTCGGCGTCGGCACCTTACCCTTGGCCCAGGCGCAACAATACGGCCGCGATGACCGCCGTCCGCCGCCAGGCCAGGATGATCGCCGCGGTCCGCCCGATCGCCATGACGATCGTCACGATGATCGCCATGATGGCCGACACGACAACCGCCGCGACGACCACCGCGGTCCTGATCGTCGCGATGAGCGCGGCGCCGGTCCCAACCACGCCTTTCATCGCGGCGATCGCCTGCCGCCGGAATACCGCAACCGCCAGTACGTCGTCAACAACTGGCGCGAACATCGCCTGAGCCCGCCGCCGCGCGGCTATCAGTGGGTGCAGACCGGCGGCGATTACGTGCTGGTGGCAATCGGCACCGGCATCATCCTGCAATTGCTTCTCGGTAATTAAATTCAGCCTTGCCGATACGCCCGCCGTGTTCACCCGGCGGGCGTTTTTGTTTTTCCTTGGGTCAGCATGGTTGAGAATTTAATTCTCTTAAATTTAATTAAGAAAAATTAAATTCGTAATATCTACCTTAAATGCAGAATTAATATTGGTTAATCCCGAATAGAATCGCAGCAGGCAAAAACCGTATTTTGCTGAATTTTCCGAGACAAACCAATATGAACAGCGCCTCCCATCCGTCCGTCGTTTCTTCCCTCTTCGCCCCCGCCTTCAGCGTCTTCCAGCAGGAAGTCATGCAGAATCCGACCTCATTGCGCGCGGCAATCACGGCGGTCTATCGCCGTGACGAGCGCAGCGCAGTGCAATGGCTGCTGGCACAGGTGCAAAGCAACGCGAGCTGGACCGAGGCGACGCAAAAGCTGGCGCGCAAACTGGTGCAGGCGGTACGCACCAAGCGCACACGCTCGTCCGGCGTTGATGCGCTGATGCACGAATTTTCGCTGTCGTCGGAAGAGGGCGTAGCGCTGATGTGCCTGGCCGAAGCCCTGCTGCGCATCCCCGATCACCAGACCGCCGACCGCCTGATCGCCGACAAGATCAGCAAGGGCGACTGGCGCAAGCATCTGGGCGAGTCGCCATCGCTGTTCGTCAATGCCGCTACCTGGGGCTTGCTGATCACCGGCAAGCTGGTCGGCACCAGCAGCGAGAGCGGCCTGGCTTCGGCGCTCACGCGCCTGATCAACAAGGGCGGCGAACCGCTGATCCGCAAGGGCGTCGATCTCGCCATGCGCATGCTGGGCAACCAATTCGTGACGGGCCAGACCATCGCCGAAGCGCTGGCCAACAGCCGCGACAATGAAAAGCGCGGCTATCGCTATTCCTACGACATGCTCGGCGAAGCGGCGCTGACCGGGCACGACGCCGACTTCTATTACCAATCCTACGAAGACGCGATCCATGCCATCGGCCGCGCTTCCAACGGTCGCGGCATCAAGGACGGTCCCGGTATCTCGGTCAAGCTGTCGGCGCTGCATCCACGCTATTCGCGCGCCCAGCATGCGCGCGTGATGAGCGAACTGCTGCCGCGCCTGAAGCAATTGCTGGTGCTGGCCAAGTCCTACAACATCGGCCTCAACATCGACGCCGAAGAAGCCGACCGCCTCGAGCTGTCGCTGGATCTGATGGAAGCGCTGGCGTTCGACCGCGACCTCGACGGTTTCGAAGGCATCGGCTTCGTGGTGCAGGCGTATCAGAAGCGCTGCCCGTTCGTGATCGACTATCTGGCCGACCTGGCGCGCCGCAGCGGCCGCAAGCTGATGGTGCGACTGGTCAAGGGCGCCTACTGGGACAGCGAAATCAAACGCGCCCAGGTCGACGGCCTGAGCGGCTATCCGGTCTACACGCGCAAGGTGCATACCGATCTGTCCTACCTGGCCTGTGCACAGAAACTGCTGGCTGCGACCGACGTCATCTATCCGCAATTCGCCACCCACAACGCGCACACGCTCTCCGCCATCTACACCTGGGCGCAGCAGCACAAGATCGACGACTACGAATTCCAGTGCCTGCACGGCATGGGCGAAACCCTGTACGACCAGGTGGTCGGCGCTGACCAGCTCGGGAAGGCCTGCCGCATTTACGCGCCGGTCGGTTCGCATCAGACGCTGCTGGCTTACTTGGTGCGCCGCCTGCTGGAGAACGGCGCCAATTCGTCCTTCGTCAACCAGATCGTCGACGAAGCCGTCGCCATCGACACGCTGATCACCGACCCCATCGTCGCCGTGCAAAAATCGGGCGGCGAACCGCATCCGCAGATCGCCTTGCCGCGCAACCTGTACGGCGAAGAACGCAAGAATTCCACCGGTGTCGACCTCAGCAACGAAGACACCTTGCGTGGACTCGAGCACGCCTTCGCCCAACTGAGCACGCAGCAATGGCAAGCCGCACCGCTGCTGCACGACGGTGCCGTATCCATCGGCCAGACGCAGTCGATCACCAATCCGGCCGACCGCCGCGACCTCGTGGGGCAGGTCATTGAAGCCTCGCGCGACGACGTCGAGAGCGCCCTGCACGCGGCCACCGAGTATGCCGTGCAATGGCAGGCCGTCTCGTCCGGCGATCGCGCACAAGCGCTGGAACATGCCGCCGACTTGTTCGAAACACATCAGGCCGAACTGATGGCGCTGGCCGTGCGCGAAGCCGGCAAGTCGCTGCCCAACGCGATCGCCGAAGTGCGCGAAGCGGTCGACTTCCTGCGTTACTACGCAACGCAATCGCGTCACGACGGCAATGCGCTGGCGTGGGGCCCGGTGGTCTGCATCAGCCCGTGGAATTTCCCGCTGGCGATCTTCATTGGCGAAGTCAGCGCCTCGCTGGCCGCTGGCAACGTGGTGCTGGCCAAGCCGGCCGAACAGACGCCGCTGATCGCGCATCGCGCGGTGCAGCTGTTGCATGAAGCGGGCGTGCCGCGCGCTGCGCTGCAATTCCTGCCGGGCCGCGGCGACACCGTCGGCGCGGCGCTGACCGGCGACGCGCGCGTCAAGGGCGTGATCTTCACCGGCTCGACCGAAGTCGCGCAACTGATCAATCGCACGCTGGCTCAGCGCATCAAGGACGAGCACGGCGATATTCCGTTCATCGCCGAGACAGGCGGGCAGAATGCGCTCATCGTCGACTCCAGCGCCTTGCCCGAACAAGTAGTGCAGGATGTCCTGAGCTCGGCCTTCGATAGCGCCGGCCAGCGCTGCTCCGCGCTGCGCGTGCTGTGCCTGCAGGAAGACATCGCGGACAAGACCATGACCATGCTGAAGGGGGCGATGCAGGAGCTGCGCATCGGCCGTCCCGATTGCCTGGCAACCGACATCGGCCCGGTCATCGACGACGAAGCGCGCACACAACTGCTGGCGCACATCGACCAGATGAAAAAGGGCGGCAAGGTCTATCAATTGCCGCTCGACGAACGCCATGAGCACGGCACCTACGTCGCACCGACCGTGATTGAGATCAACTCCATCGCCCAGCTCAAGCGCGAAGTGTTCGGTCCCGTGCTGCACGTGCTGCGCTATCGCCGCGACCAGTTGCCGCAGCTGATCGACACCATCAATGCCAGCGGCTACGGCCTGACCCTGGGAGTGCATTCGCGCATCGACGAGACCATCGCCTTCGTCGCCGACCGCGCCCACGTCGGCAACATCTATGTCAATCGCAACATCGTCGGCGCCGTGGTCGGCGTGCAACCGTTCGGCGGCGAAGGAAAATCAGGTACCGGCCCGAAAGCCGGCGGCCCGCTATACCTCAAACGCCTGCAACGCCATGCAGAGGTCAAGCTGTTCAATGACACTACGCCGGCGGCATCGGAACCATTGACGTCCTTGCTGGACTGGGCGGCGACCCACGGCCACGCCAAGCTGGCGCAACTGGGCGCGACCTATGTGCAGGAAAGCCTGTTGTACAAGACGCTGACCTTGCCGGGACCGACCGGCGAGCGCAACACGCTGTCCTTCGCGCCGCGCGGCAAGATACTCTGCGCGGCGGCCGATGTCGCGGCGCTGCTGAACCAGGTCGCTGCGGTGCTGGCTACCGGCAACACCGCCGTGGTGCCGGCTGCGCAAGGCAAGCTGATTCCGGCCGGTCTGCCGGCCGAGGCGCGCCGGGCGATCGAACTCAGCGGCGACATCGCTGCGCCGGACTTGCATCTGGCGCTGGTCGACGGTCCGGTGATCGCACAATGGCGCGGCGTGCTGGCGGCCCGCGACGGCGCGCTGGTGCCGCTGGTGCCGACTGCCGAAGACACGCCGATTGCCTTGTGGCGTCTGGTCGCCGAACGCGCGTTGTGCGTCAACACGACGGCCGCAGGCGGCAATGCCAGCCTGATGACCTTGTCGGTTTAACGTATTGCCGCCATCCCGGTGCGCGCCGGGATGGCGTGTTTTTGTAAGCCATTCTCTTTGCTTTCTTGAGCCTCTCAAAGTAGACAGATTGTCATCTGTCCTGCTCTTCTTCCTCCTGCATTCTGTGTCCTGCCGTAGCGGCGTAAAATAATGCCTCTGCGCCGGCAGGCTTGCGCGTCCGCGGACTCCTTGCAATCTGCCCGGCTGTCCCCATTTCACCAGAACAAGCAAAGCAAGACTCTGGGCAACACCTACATTGAGGCATTAGCATGGAACAATTTCACGGCACGACCATCCTCTCCGTCCGACGCGGCAACACCGTGGCGCTGGGCGGCGACGGCCAGGTGACGCTCGGCAACGTGGTCATGAAGGGCACCGCGCGCAAGGTGCGAAAGCTCTACAACGGCAAGGTACTGGTCGGTTTCGCCGGCGGCACGGCCGATGCGTTCACGCTGCTTGACCTGTTCGAATCCAAGCTGGAAAAACATCAGGGCAATCTCATGCGCGCCTCGGTCGAACTGGCCAAGGAATGGCGCACCGACCGCATGCTGCGCCGTCTCGAAGCGATGCTGCTGACCGCCGACCGCGACAGCACGCTGGTGATCACCGGCAACGGCGACGTGCTGGAGCCGACCGACGGCATCGGCGCGATCGGCTCGGGCGGCACCTTCGCCCAATCCGCGGCCAAGGCGCTGCAGGAAAACACCGACCTGTCCCCGGCCGACATCGTCAAGAAATCACTGGTGATCGCAGGCGAACTCTGCATTTACACCAACCTGAACCACATCATCGAAACTCTCGATTAAAGAGCAAAGAACATCACCATGAACATGACTCCCAAAGAGATCGTCTCCGAACTCGACAAACACGTGGTCGGCCAGGGACGCGCCAAGCGCGCCGTCGCCATCGCCCTGCGCAACCGCTGGCGCCGCCAGCAGGTCGAGGAGCCGCTGCGCCACGAGATCACGCCCAAGAACATCCTCATGATCGGCCCCACCGGCGTCGGTAAAACTGAAATCGCCCGTCGCCTGGCCAAGCTGGCCGACGCGCCCTTCATCAAGATCGAAGCGACCAAGTTCACCGAAGTCGGCTACGTCGGCCGCGACGTCGACACCATCATTCGTGACCTGATCGACATCGGCGTCAAGCAGACCCGTGAAGGCGAAGTCCGCAAGGTGCGTGCGCGTGCCGAAGACGCCGCCGAAGACCGCGTGCTCGACATCCTGCTGCCGCCGGCGCGCGATTTCGGTTTCGCACCGGAAGGCGGCAAGAGCGCATCGGGCGACGGCATGGAAGAAAAAGGCAGCACCACACGCCAGACTTTCCGCAAGCGCCTGCGCGAAGGCGCGCTCGACGACCGTGAAATCGAGATCGAGCTGTCCGACTCCTCGCCGGCAATGGAAATCATGGCGCCGCCCGGCATGGAAGAAATGACCGAGCAAATCAAGAGCATGTTTTCCGGCATGGGCAACAACCGCAAGAAGACGCGCAAGATCAAGATCCGTGAAGCCATGAAATTCCTCATTGAAGAAGAAGCCGGCAAGCTGGTCAACGAAGAAGAACTGAAGCAGAAGGCCATCGCCAACGTCGAGCAGAACGGCATTGTCTTCCTCGACGAAATCGACAAGATCGCCACGCGTTCGCAAGGCAGCGCCGATGTGTCGCGCGCCGGCGTGCAGCGCGACCTGCTGCCGCTGGTCGAAGGCACCACCGTCAACACCAAATACGGCATGATCAAGACCGACCACATCCTGTTCATCGCGTCGGGCGCGTTCCACCTGGCCAAGCCGTCCGACCTGATTCCGGAACTGCAGGGCCGCTTCCCGATCCGCGTCGAGCTGGATTCCTTGTCGATCGATGATTTCAAAACCATCCTGACCGGCACTGACGCTTGCCTGACCAAGCAATACCAGGCCTTGCTCGAGACCGAAGGCGTCAAGGTGGAGTTCGACGACAGCGGCATCCAGCAACTGGCGGAGATCGCATTTTCGGTCAATGAAAAGACCGAAAACATCGGCGCGCGCCGCCTCTACACGGTGATGGAAAAACTGCTGGAAGAGATTTCGTTCTCAGCCGGCGAAACCGGCGCGCAGACCATCGCAATCGATGCCGCTTATGTCAGGGATCGCCTGGGCGAACTGGCGGTCAACGAAGATCTGTCGCGCTACGTGCTGTAAGCGGCGCTAGCGAACGGAAGGAGGGCGGCATGGCAAACAAGACGCTGGGAACGCGGCAGAAGCTGAGCTTCCGCATCGAGCCTTCGCAGATTGCCAAGCCGCGCAATCCGGTGGCGGTCGCCGCCAAGCAGCGCGCCGCCGGTCCGCATCGCAAGACTGCCTCCGCTTTGCGGCAGTCGGCGCGGCTCGAAGTGAAAAAGAAACTGGATGAGCCGGATCGGAACTGAGCCGGTTCAGCTGTCCAGTCCTAAAATAGGTTGACAGGTTTTATTGCAACAAAGACGCCCGATGCACCGCATCGGGCGTTTTGTATTTCAAGGCCGTATGCGGCCGTTCCTGGTTGTAGATCCGAACCGATTGCGCCACCATCTTTGCCGCTTGCGGCAAGTCCGCCGGACGGTTGAGCAAGAACTCTCCCTTGAGGATGCCGTTGACTCGCTCTGCCAATGCATTCTGGTAGCAGTCATACCCATCCGTCATCGAGCATACCAATCCATGGCGACGATGGATGTCCTGGTAATACGTCGAGCAGTACTGGATGCCTCTGTCAGAGTGGTGAATCACCGGCGTACTGCCATGACGCTCACGCAACGCCATCTTGAGCGCCTGACTGACTTCCTCTGTCTGCAAGCTGCCATGCACGTGGTAGCCGACGATCTTGCGTGACCAAGCATCCGTCACCAGGCTCAGATAGACGAACTTGCCTCGTGTGGGCAGGTAGGTAATATCGGCAACCCAGACCTGTTCCGGCCCCGTCGGCACCACTTGCGCCGGCCCGGCCTTGAGCAGATTGGGATGACGCCGGAAGCGATGATGGCTGTCGGTGGTCTTGTGATAGGCCCGCTGTGGCTGCACCAGCATGCGCGCCTGCCTCAGAATATGGAACAGCCGATCCCGACCAACCTTCAGATCTGTTCCGGCAAAGCTGCTACCCAATAAGCTATGTAGTTTGCGTGTCCCTATGCGCGGCTGGCGAAGCCGTATCGGTTGCACCAGCTTCACTACGGCATACGCCTGATGCGCCAGATCTTGTTCTCGCTGGCAACGCTTGTAAAACGCCTGACGGCTCATGCCTATGTGATGGCAAGCCTTCTGTATGCTCAGTCCTTGGACTTCACCACTACAGATAGCTTGCCGGCACGCTTTTTTACGCTCACCCCGTGCTCATCGCGCATGATATCGATCACCTTCTCGAACAAGGCCGACTTCAGCTTCTCGTCCTTAAGCTGGCGCTCCAGCTCCTTGATACGCTGCTCGGGTGTTAGTGGTTTAGTTGGTTTGTTGCTCATCTGCGCTCTCCGCTTGCTCGGCCCCCGCGGTTGGGTCCAATCCTGCAGGCCATGTTTGCGACACCATACCAAAACTGTCGACCGGCCTTGTATTCCGTACCGCTTTTGCGCCTGCTTGTACGTCATCTCGCCTTTTTCTACCTGCTCGACAACGTTCAATTTAAAAGCCAGGCTGTAATCACGCTGGCTGCGACGTTTCTCTTGTTCCATCTGACACTCCTTCCTCTCTTCGAAAAAGTGTCAACTTATTCCAGGACGGGTCAAGCGCAATAAAAAAGCCACGGCATGCCGTGGCTTTTTTCATGGCGTCAGTGTCAATGTCAGTGTCTGGCGCGAATCACGCCGGCCTGGTCGACGCCCGCATCAGGACCGGCGGCTCCGAAGGAAAACACATCGAAGCCATTGCCGTCTTCCGACACCCGATATTGATAAGGGTTGCCCCAGGGGTCGCGCGGCAGGCGGTCGAGGTAGCCGCCGATTTTCCATTCCTTCGGCACCGGCGCGCGGCCCGGCTTGACGATCAGCGCCAGCAAGCCTTGCTCGGTGGTTGGATAGCGGCCGTTGTCCTGCTTGTACAGTTGCAGACCCTTTTCGATCTCGGCGATGTCCTGCTCGGCCGTCACGATTTGCGGGCTATGGGCATGGTTGACGACGTTGATCAGGCGCGGTGCGGCGACCACGGCCACGACGGCGATGACTGCGATTGCAGTCAACATCTGTAATTTGCTCAGGCCGCGCTGCAGCGGAAAAAATTGCGTGAGAAGTTGCGTGGGAGAAACGGGTCGCGTAACTATGCGGCGCATCGGACTTTCTTTCCAGTAAAGCGAGATGCGAGAGTATAAAGCCGAAGCGCCGGCTTTGGTATTGCGGAGTCGGAATGTCTGAAGGTTCCTTCCCGGATACTGTTTCCGCTCAGGTCGCCAGCACCACCTCGACCTCGGTTTCCTGCAGCAATTTCGCCAGTTCTGGCGGCGGCGGCGCGTCGGTGAACAAGACGTCGATCTGCGACAGGTGCGCCATCTTCACCAGCGCCTGCCGGCCGAACTTGCTCGAGTCGGCGACCAGCCAGACCTGCCGCGATTGTTCAATGATGGTTTGCGCCACTTTGACTTCGCGCGCATCGAAGTCGCGCAACACGCCGTCGAGCTCGATGCTGGAAATGCCGATGATGCCGATGTCGACCTTGAACTGGCGGATGAAGTCGATAGTTGCCTCGCCGACAATGCCGCGGTCGCGCGCGCGCACCACACCGCCGGTGACGATCACTTCCGACGAGGTATTGCTGGCCAGCATGCTGGCGACGTTGAGGTTGTTGGTCACCACATGCAGGTGGCTGTGCTGATGCAGCGCGCGCGCCACTTCTTCGGTGGTGGTTCCCAGATTGAGGATCAATGAACAGCCGTCCGGCACGCGCGCGGCGACCGCCTTGCCAATGCGTTGCTTGGCCTCGGCGTTCATCACCTGGCGCTGCGGGTAGGCGATGTTTTCGGTCGAGGAGAGCAGGCCGACGCCGCCGTGATAGCGCGCCAGCAACTTGGCGTCCACCATCGCCTTGACGTCGCGCCGCACCGTTTGCGTCGTCACGTCGAGTTGCTGCGCCAGTTCTTCCACCGAAATCGTAATGTGCTTGCGCACGCAGTCGAGCAAGGTTTGTTGCCGCGGATTGAGCATCATGGGAATTGGTTAACGATCATATGAACATTAAAAAACATAATCGAATTGAAAACAACAAAATAATTGTTGATTTGTTTTCACGTTGTCGCGTATCGTAGCCAAAAAATACAATACGGCAAATAAAAATTCCGGAGACAAGTTGAACACACTTCTTGAATGTGATCTTCTGGTGGTCGGCGGCGGCATCAACGGCGCCGGTATTGCGCGTGACGCGGTCGGCCGCGGCTTGCGCGTGATTTTGTGCGAACAGCACGATCTGGCGCAGCATACTTCTTCGGCCAGCACCAAGCTGATCCACGGCGGGCTGCGCTATCTCGAGTATTACGAATTCAAACTGGTGCGCAAGGCCTTGCAGGAGCGTGAAGTGTTGCTGCGCGCTGCTCCGCATATCATCTGGCCGCTGCGTTTCGTCATGCCGCACGATGCCGGCCAGCGCCCGGCCTGGCTGATCCGCGCCGGCCTGCTGATGTACGACTATCTCGCCAAACGCGAGATCCTGCCAGCCTCGTACGGCTTGAAACTGGATCAGCACGCCGCCGGCAAACCGCTCAAGGGCGGCTACCGCCGCGGCTTCGTCTACTCCGACGGCTGGGTCGATGATGCCCGTCTGGTGGCGCTCAATGCGCTCGACGCCAGCGAACGCGGCGCCCGGATTTTTACCCGCACCAAATGCACCGCCGCACGCCGCGAAGGCGAGCTCTGGCATGCCACGCTGGAGAACGAAGAGGACGGCCGCATCCAGGTGCAGGCGCGCGCGATCGTCAACGCCGCCGGCCCGTGGACCGCGCAGTTTGCCGACGCCGTTCCCGGTGCCAGCAAGAGCTACGGCCTGCGTCTGATCAAGGGTAGTCATATCGTCGTCAAGCGATTGTTCGACCACCCTTACGCCTACATTTTTCAGAATCCCGACAAGCGTATTATTTTTGCGATCCCGTATCAGGATGACTTTACGCTGATCGGCACCACTGATCTGGAATACACCGGCGACGCCGGCAAGGTCGAAATCAGCGCAGAGGAAATCGATTACTTGTGCGACATGGCCAATCGCTATTTCACGCGCCAGATTTCCGCGCAAGACGTGGTGTGGACCTATTCCGGCGTGCGTCCGCTGCTGGATGACAATTCCTCCAACGCCTCCGCCGTGACGCGCGATTATCTGCTCGAATGCAATGACAGCGGCGCGCCCATGCTCAATGTCTGGGGCGGAAAAATCACCACCTATCGCAAGCTCGCAGAAGAGGCACTGGCAATTCTGTCCCCGCGGCTGGGGCTCAAGGCGCCGTCGTGGACCGCCGATGCGCCGCTGCCCGGCGGCGATCTTGAGCAGGCCGGAAAACTGGTCCGGCGCTACGACTTTGCGCGCTTCCTGGCGGCCTTCCATGAACGCCATCCGTGGCTGCCGTCCGCATTGGCGCAGCGCTATGCGCGCAGCTATGGCAGCCGCGCCGAACGTCTGCTCAAAGGTGTCACCGGCCTGGCCGATCTCGGAGAAGAACTGGCTCCCGGACTGCATGAGGTAGAAGCGCGCTATCTGCACGACGTTGAATGGGCGCGCAGCGCAGAAGACATCTTGTGGCGCCGGAGCAAGCTGGGCCTGTATTGCCGGCCGCAGCACGTGGAGCGATTGCAGCAATGGCTGACGGAGCGCAACCCGTCCTGAAGACCTGCGCCGCAAGTAAAAAACAGAACAGCAGCAAGGAGACAGCGTGACCCTGGAATTAAAACAAGTGAGCAAGTCGGTCGGAGCGGAAACGCATCTGTACCCGCTTGATCTGAAGCTGGCGACGGGCGGCATCAACGTCTTGCTGGGCCCGACACAGGCCGGCAAGACTTCGCTCATGCGCATCATCGCCGGACTGGACAAGCCCGACCGCGGCAGCGTACTGGTCGACGGCAAGGACGTCACCGGCGTTGGCGTACGCGAGCGCAACCTCGCCATGGTGTACCAGCAATTCATCAATTATCCGGGGTTGAGCGTCTACGAAAACATTGCCTCGCCCT
>Ga0209455_1000852_pt1 | contig 16300 bp, 26 predicted proteins | sample AraplaCol_mCL_r2_FD_184275 | JGI IMG/M metagenome (GOLD analysis project Ga0209455, IMG submission 184275) | Arabidopsis root microbial communities from North Carolina, USA - plate scrape CL_Col_mCL_r2 (SPAdes) (version 2) | ecosystem: Host-associated > Plants > Roots > Endosphere | place: USA...
GCATAGCTCCCCTGCACGACGCCAGCATCGCCACATGCCCGAAGGCACATGCCGAGATCTGTACTCTTGGGCGAAGTTACCGTCTCATGCATGCCGAGGAGCTTCGCGCCGGTCATGTCCTCTGGCTTGAACCATCGAACGCATCGTGCGTACATGATTTGGCTGGGTTTGTCAAGCCCGTCGTCACCCTGAACTTGTTTCAGGGTCCATCTCGCGGCGAGGCGCCTCCCTCTCGATGGATGCTGATACAAGTTCAGCATAACGATGGACGAAGAAGCCGGATTCCGCTTTCGCGGAAATGGATGGCTTAGGACGGTCAGTTCGCAGTTTTCTCGAGCAGATCGTGCCGCCGCAGCGCGTGACGGAGCTGATCGTAGGTCAGCTTGAGCGCCACGGCGGTCGCGCGCTGGTTGAAGCGGCAGCGTGCGAGCGCGGCTTCGAGCAATTGCCGTTCGTAGCTATGGCACGCGGCGCGCAGATCGTCACAATCGGTCGCAGGTTGCGTGGCGGCCGATACGGGGGCGGGCTCGGCGGCCGAAGCTGCGGTCCCCTCCTCCGCCGGCTTCAGCGGTGCCATCCGCCAGGGCGAGGCGAAGGGATCGAACTGGATCGCGTCGACCGGCTTGTCGGTCTCGTCCCACCGATAGACGGCGCGCTCGACCACGTTGCGCAGCTCGCGCACATTGCCCGGCCAGTCATAGGTTTCGAGCTGCTCGGTGGCATTACGACCGAAGCCGGTCCAGCGCGGCCAGCCAAGCTCGGCCGCCATGCGCCGCGCGAAATAGTCGGCCAGCACCGGGATGTCGCCCTCGCGCGCTCGAAGCGGCGGCAGCGTGATCACCTCGAAACAGAGCCGGTCGAGCAGGTCGGCGCGGAAGCGCCCTTTGCCGACCAAAGCCGGCAGGTGCTCGTTGGTCGCGGCGACGATGCGCACGTCGACGCGGATCGCGCGCGACGAGCCGATCCGGTTGACCTCGCCATATTCGACCGCGCGCAGCAGCCGCTCCTGCGCGCCCTGCGACAGCGTGGCGAGTTCGTCGAGGAACAAGGTGCCGCCATCGGCTTCCTCGAACCGGCCCGCACGCGCCTTGGTTGCACCGGTGAAGGCGCCCGCCTCGTGGCCGAACAATTCGGCCTCGATCAAAGTCTCGGGCAAGGCCGCGCAGTTCATCGTAACGAGCGGGCCCGCCCAGCGCGGGCTCAGGCGATGGAGGCGTTCGGCGACCAGTTCCTTGCCAGTACCGCGCTCGCCAATGACCAGCACCGGGCGGTTGAGCGCCGCCGCGCGGCTGGCGCGCTCGACAGCGTCGAGAAACGGGCCCGATTGGCCGATGAATTGATCCGCGCGCTCCATGCCAACAGGTTGGCGGATTTTCCCATTTATTGGCAAGTATTATTTGGGAAATTTCGCCATTTTCCCAAGATTTTTCGCTGTTTTCCGCCAATTCCAAAAATTGGCACGCCCTCTGCAAAGCGTGGGGCAAGCCTGGAAGATCAGGCGGACCCCAGAGGGTTCATGGAGGAAAAGATGACCAAGTTCGACAGTTTCAAGATGGATCGGGCCGACATTCAGCGCTTCCTGGTTTCGACGATCGGCGCGCTCGCCGTTTCGGCAACCTGCATCGGCGCTGCGGTCGGCCCCGTCAAAGCGGCGGAGCTCCGTGCTCCGCTGGTTGCGGCGGCCCCCGCCGCCGCACAGAATTTCCAGCTCGCCGCGAAGTAAGCCACGCGGCGAAATCCTCCGGGGCGGGTGGTCCCTTGACCCGCCCCGGAGTACACCAAGGCCAGAGTTGGGCCGGAACGCGTAAGACAGGAGCAAGACTGAGATGGGAATTTTCTCCCGCACCCGTGACATCATCGCCGCCAACATGACCGATCTGCTCGATCGGGCAGAGGATCCGGCGAAGATGATCCGCATGATCATCCTCGAGATGGAGGAGACTCTCGTCGAGGTCCGCGCGTCCGCTGCCCGCCACATCGCCGATCAGAAAGAGATGCGGCGCCAGATCGCCAAACTCGACTCGGTTCAGCAAGGCTGGATCGAAAAGGCCGAGCTCGCTTTGTCCCGCGACCGCGAGGATCTCGCCAAGGCCGCGCTCATGGAAAAGCAGAAGGCCGCCGATCTCGCCGAACAGCTCCATGAGGAAATTCACGCGATCGACGACGCGCTTGCCAGCTGCGAGACCGACATCACCAAGCTCCAGAACAAGCTGCGCGAGGCCCGCGCCCGCCAGAATTCGGTCTCGACCCGGCTCGAGTCGGCACAGAACCGCACCCGCCTGCGCGAAATGTATGCCGGCCAGAAGGTCGAAGACGCCTTCTCGCGCTTCGAATTGCTCGAGCGCCGCGTGGACTATGCCGAGGGCCGCGCCGATGCCGCCGGCCTGGGCGTCCAGAAGAGCCTGGAGGAGGAAATCTCCGAACTGCGATCGGCCGACAAGGTCGATGCCGAACTGGCCGCACTCAAGGCGCGCGTCGGCGGCGGCAGCCCCGCTGCTCCGATCCGGGAGGCTGAATAATGGATGGCGAGATGATCCCAGTTCTGATCTGCGCGATCCTCTTCATCGGATTGCCCTGGCTGATCTTTCACTACGTCACTCAGTGGAAGAAGGGCACCTCGATCACCGTGCAGGATGAGAATTTGCTCGACGAGCTTCACATGCTTGCGCGCCGTCTCGAGGACAGAATGAACACGATCGAGCGGATCGTAGCAGCCGACAGCCCGAGCTTCCGCCCGAGCATCCCTGCCGCTGACCGCGACGAGGATTACGAACTTCCGCGTTCCCGCGAGCGGGAACCGCAGACCACCCGCACACGCCGCCGCGATCACTGAGCGCGCGACTGAAAAACAGGGAAGGGAACAGACGATGACTCCGCGCCGCACGCACTTCTACCTCGACAAGCAGAATGCCAAATTCCTGGGGGTGTGCTCCGGGATCGCCGATTACACTGGCATAGACGTCCTGCTCGTCCGGATCGCGACCCTGCTGCTATTTTTGACGACCGGCTTTGGCGTCGTTGCCTACTTCGCGGCTGCCTGGCTGGCCGACAAGAAGCCGCGCGAGCTGGACTATGAGGATCGCGAGGACCGCAAGTTCTGGCAGAAGGTCCGCGCCCGTCCCGGCAATTCGATCCGCGACGTCCGCTCGTCCTTCCGCGACATCGACCGTCGCCTGGCCGACGTCGAGACGCACATCACCAGCCAGAACCGCCGCCTGGCGGACGAAATCGAAGCGCTGCGCTGATCTGACGCGGCTGCTCAGGGAGAATGACAATGCATTGGGGTTTGTTGGTTCCGGTCATCGCGATCCTGGCCTGGGTGGCCAATAACTGGATCCGCGCGCGCCACGGTTATCCGCTCGAGGGCCATCGCGGCCGCCGCGACCATCGTGGCAGCGGATTAGAGGCCGAGCGTCAGGTCCTGCTTCTCTCGTCGGAGAACGAGAAGCTGACCAATCAGGTGCTGCGCTTGGAGGAGCGGATCGCGGTGCTGGAGCGGATCGCGACCGATCCCGCCACCCGCGTCGCCCGCGAAATCGAGAGCCTGCGCTAAGCCGGCCTAAGGGAAAGGACCAGAGTGATGGAAGTGATCGCTGTTCTCGAACCCTATCTCCGCGCGGGCTTCCTGTTGGGCGTGCTGGGGATCGGCGCCTGGGTGCTGACCACCTGGCTCAAGATGAAGCATGGCTACCCGCTTATGAACGGTTGGGGCCAGGCGGTTCATCCCCGCCAGAATCCCGAGCAGGCCGAGCGGATGAAGCTGCTTACCACCGAGAATGCGCAGCTTCGCGCCGAACTGGGTTCGGTCAAGGATCGCCTGGCCGCGGTCGAGCGGATCGTCACCGACCGCAGCTTCACGCTCGATCACGAGATCGAGCAGCTGCGCAAGCCGGCGAACTAAGGAAACAGGATCATGGAAATCAGCCCACTTCTCATCCCGATCTTCGGCATCAGCTGCGGCATGATTGCCATCATCGGCGGCGTATTCATCAAGCCCTGGCTCGCGCTCAAGCAGCGCAAGCTGGAATTGGAAGCGCAGATGGTGGCCGAGAAAGCCGCGCAATATGCCGCGCATACCGATCGGCTGGAACAGCGTGTCGCGGTGCTGGAACGCATACTGACCGATCGGTCGACCCAGCTGGGCGAGGAAATCGAGCGGCTGCGCGACGCGCCGATCAATTGAGGAGGACGTAATGAACCCTCAGGACAGCATCACCCTCCTGGCATTTTTTGGCATCGTGGTCGGCCTGCCGGTCCTGTGCTGGGCCGCGACCGATATCTTCAAACGCTGGCTGCGCCATCGGGAGGCGATGGCTCAGGTCCTAAGCGAGCAGACCGCGGAACGTGCCGCTCAATATGCCGCAAAGGTCGAGCGACTGGAGAACCGGATGGGCGTGATTGAGCGGATCGTAACCGATCGCTCCACCCACCTGAGCGACGAGATCGAGCGGCTGCGCAACGCGCCGGTCAACTGAACAACGGACAAGGTTCGGAGGATTTCGATGAATACCCCGGAGATGATCGTCCTGATCGTACTCATTACCGCGATCGCCGGCGTTTTCCGCGCCCGCTACGGCGTCGTGCGCACCGGACGCGGCAAGGAAGAAATCTATGTCGGCCATCTCAATCGCGAGAATGATGCCGAGAAGCAAATGCTGCGCGGCGAAGTCCGCGAGCTGAAAGACCGGATCGCCGTGCTCGAACGGATCGTGACCGACGGCGATCGTAATCGTGGCCTCGCGCTCGAAGCCGAGATCGAGGCCCTGCGCAGGAAGGAGGTGCGGTGATGACCGACCCTATCATGTGGACCGCGATCAGCGGTGCGAGCCTGGCCGGGACGGTGGTGGTGACCATCGCGGCGCTCAAGGGCTGGCGCGACTGGATCGGACTGCAGCGTCTTTCGCTCGAAGGGCGCGGGTCCGGCGGCGAACCCGGCACGGGCGTGCCTAGTTCGGCCGCGCGGATCGAACTGGCCGATCTCCGGGAGCGTGTGCGCAAGCTGGAAGCGATCGCGGCAGGGGTCGACCTCTGATCCCTGCCCGCCCGGTACCGGCCGGGCGATAAACGAAAGGTTGCACGGTTACGCAACCCTCCGCGCACGGTTTCGTTCTGGCTCCGTTACCAACACGATGCGAGAGAGGAACCTTATGCGCAAGCTCATGCTTAGCCTGGCTATCGCTGCCATGGCAGTGCCTGCCACCCCGATCCTGGCCGATCCGGGCGACCATCACGATAATGGCCGCCACAATGGCTGGAACCACGACCGGGGCAATGAGTGGCAAAACGGCCGCCACTATGACTGGAACCGGCCGGACACGCGTTATGGCGGCTACGACCCGGCCCGCTATTATCATCAGGGCAATTATCGCGAGCGGCGGCTGGGCCGAAACGACCGCGTCTATCGGGGTTCGGACGGACGCTATTATTGCCGTCGCAGCGACGGCACGACCGGCCTGATCGTCGGCGGCGTGCTGGGCGGCCTGCTCGGCAATGCAGTCGCCAACGGACATTCGAGCACGCTCGCCACCATCCTCGGCGCGAGCGGCGGTGCCTTGCTCGGCAAGTCCATCGACAAGGGCAACGTCCGCTGCCGTTGAGCTAATTGCCCGCCGGTTGTCAGCGACCGGCGGGCACCTGCTTCAGATGCGCGCTTTCGATATGCCAGCGACGCTGCGCCGCGGTTGAGCCGTCGACATCATTGACCCGGCGCAGCGTGTAGCTGCCCGTGAAACGCTGCCGCTTGCCCGAACGCAGCGTCGCATCCACCCGCACCGGCAGTTCGGCGTAGACGCTGCCCGCCGCGCCTTCGGCGTCGCCGGGCTTGAGGAAGGTCACGCGCGCGCTGCGCGTCGCTGCATAGCCGCTCCGGAAACGGGCGTAGCTCTGCGTGCCGTGCCAAAGCCGATATGCGGCGCGGTAATCATGGCCTGACACCGCCGCATAATAGTTCCGGACCACCTGCATCGCGGCAGCGACCGAAGTCTCGGCGGCCGGCGTCGGCGGCAAGGGAGAAAGCATCAGATAAATCCGTGTCCCATCATCAAGCGCACGATGGCGACAATGAGCACGATCAGGTTGAGGTTCCGCCCGGCATTGCCGCGCGAGAGCGTGCCGACGATCAGGCCGAAAACGGGCAAGGGCAGCAGGAACCAGTTCATCCAGCCGAAGAAGGGTACCAGGGCCAGCAGCAGCGGGATGATCGAAATGGCGCCGATGGCAAGCGAGACAAGATTGAGCATGAGCGGACCTCCCGGCCACTATATGGGGCAAGCCAAACTGTATTGCTAGTACAATACAGCTAGCCTATCGTGATTGCGAAAAGGAGCCTTATTATGCGCACGCGCCTGATCCTCTGCACCCTCCCCCTCGCCGCGCTCGCGGCCTGCCATGCCAAGGTCGATATGAGCGACAGCGGCAACAGCCAGGATGGCGACAATGTCCATATCGCGATGGCGGACAACAAGGACGGCGGCAGCGGCGTTTCGGTCAACGCGCCGGGCTTCAAGGCCGACGTCCAATTGCCCAACATCAACATGGCCGGCCATATGGATCTCGACGGGATCAAGCTCGCGCCCAACAGCCATGTGAACGGGCTCAATGTCGATGCCCAGGACAACGGCAAGGAAGGCAACGGCCAGGGCACGGTCCGCATGGGCTTCACCAACACCGACGGCCCGGCCATCGTGATCGACCATTATGCCCGTTCCGCCGCCGATGCGGGCTACGGGGATATCGTCCGGACCGCCACCTCGCTCAGCGCCAAGAAGGATGATAAGACCTTCGCGCTGGAGATCGGCCCCGATGGCAGCGGCAGCAAGGGCACGATCACCATATCGGGCAAGGACGATGATTGATGGCGATTGAGTTTTATCTCCTCGGCGCGACCCTGGTTCTCGCGCTGGTCCAGATAATGCTCACCGCCCGCTTTCGGACGCGCCAGTACGGCAGCAAGTGGAATACCGGCGCGCGTGACGAAACCATGCCCCCGCTCGACGTGCTGCCCGCCCGCTTCCAGCGCGCGCAGGACAATCTGTTCGAGACTTTGCCCTTGTTCGTCGGTGCTCTGCTGGGCGCCGCTTATGCGGGGCATTTGGGTTTCCTCACCAACCTTGGGGCGCACCTCTATTTCTTCGGCCGGCTGATCTACCTGCCGCTCTATGCCACTGGCGTGCGCTACATTCGTACCCTGGTCTGGATGGTGGCGACCGCAGGCCTGGTGCTGGTGATCGCAGGGTTGTTCTTCGGCTAGGCTGGTCGCGCCCACCCGCAGCGGCTAGGGGCATGCCATGAGTGACCTGGTTTCCGACGCCCGCAGCTTCACCGTCGCCGACGACGATGACGGCATCCGGCTCGACCGCTGGTTTAAAAGGCATATGCCCGACGCCAGCTTCAACATCGTCTCGCGCTGGGCGCGCACCGGCCAGCTGCGCCTGGACGGCAAGCGCGTCGCGCCCGGCGACCATATTGCCGCGGGCCAGGTGATCCGCGTGCCGCCGCTCGAAGCCCCCGCCCCGGAAAAGAAGGCCACCAAGCCCAAACGCGAACGCGTCGCGCTCAGCCCCGAGGATCAGGAGCTGATCGAATCGATGGTCCTGCACAAGGACCGCGCCGCGATCGTGCTCAACAAGCCGCCCGGCCTCGCCACGCAGGGCGGCACCAAGACCGAGCATCATGTCGACGGTCTGCTCGACGGCATCCAATATGAGGCCGAAGGGCGGCCCAAACTGGTCCACCGGCTCGACAAGGATACGTCGGGCGTATTGCTGCTGGCGCGCTCGTCGGGCGCGGCGGCGCATTTCGCCAAGGCCTTTTCCAGCCGGACCGCACGCAAGCTCTATTGGGCCCTGGTCGTCGGCGTGCCGTCGATCGAGGACGGCATGGTCGAACTGCCGATCGCCAAGCAGCCTGGCACCGGTGGCGAGAAGATGCATGTCGACCTCAAGGAGGGCGCCCCGGCCCGCACGCGCTATCGCGTGATCGAGCGCGCCGGCAACACCACCGCCTGGGTCCAGCTCGAACCTTATACCGGCCGCACCCATCAGCTGCGCGTCCACATGGCCGCGATCGGTCACCCTATCGTCGGCGACGGCAAATATGGCGGGCAGGACGCGTTCCTGACGGGCGGGATCAGCCGCAAGATGCATCTTCACGCGCGCCGCCTGCGGGTGGATCATCCCGACGGCAGCAAGCTCGACGTGTCGGCCGAGCCGCCGCGCCATTTCGTCGAGAGCATCGCGCATCTCGGCTTCGACCTGGCGCTGGGCGATGCGCTGCCGTTCGATCCACCCAAGTTCAGCGACACCGCGGAAGGCAAGAAGAAGGCGGAGAGCGCCGCCGCTAAGGCCCGCCGCAAGGAACGCAAAGGCGAGAGGCGCTCTCGCGGACGCGGCTGATGCACCCCAATCCCAAATTCCGATGGGAGAAGGCGGACGAGATGCGTGCCTTCGTCCAGCAGGCAAGTTTCGCGCAGATCATTATCGCCGCCGAAGGCCGCCCGCTGACCGCGCAGGCGCCGGTCGTGATCGCGCCCGACGGATCGGTGCGCTTCCACCTCGCACGCGCCAACCCGCTCGTGCCCCTGCTGGACGGCACCCCGGTCCTTGCGAGCGTTACGGGGCGGCATTTCTACGTCAGCCCCGACTGGTACGGTACCGACGATCAGGTGCCAACCTGGAACTATTGTCTGGTCGAAATCGAGGGCGTTGCCCGCCGGCTGGAGGAGCCCGACCTGCGCACGTTGCTCGACCAGTTGAGCGCCGCGCAGGAGACGCAGCTCGCACCTAAACCCGCCTGGACCGCGGCCAAGATGGACCAGGACAAGCTCAGCATGATGCTGCGCGCGATCGTCGGCTTCACGGTCGACGCGCCTGTCTTCAGCGGGCGGATGAAGATGAGCCAGAACAAGAGCGAGGCCGAGCGCCGGGGCACGATCGCGGCGCTGCGTACACTAGGACGGCACGAGGATGCGGACGCAATCGAGGCGCTGCTGTGAACCGCCTCGCCGTATTCGATTGCGACGGAACGCTCGTGGATTCGCAGGCGACGATCTGCCGGGCGATGGCGGAGGGCTTCGCGGCGTGCGGACTGCCCGCACCGGGCGACGCCGCGACGCGCGGGATCATCGGCCTGTCGCTGATCGAGGCGATGGCGTCGCTGCACCCGCACGGCACGCCCGAGCAGCACGAGGTGCTGGCCGCCGAATATAAGAATGCCTTTTTCAACCTGCGCGCCGCGGGCCTGGCCGAGGAGCCGTTGTACGATGGCATATCCCAGGCGATCGAGGATCTCGACGCGCGCGGCTGGCTGCTGGGCGTGGCGACCGGCAAGTCCGATCGCGGCCTCAAGCATATATTGGAGCATCATGGGCTGCATCCGAAGTTCGTGACGCTGCAGACCGCCGACCGGCATCCATCCAAGCCGCACCCCTCGATGCTCGAACTGGCGATAGCCGAGGCCGGCGCCACGCCCGCGACCACCGCCATGATCGGCGACACCAGCTACGACATGATGATGGCCAAGGCCGCAGGCTGCGCCGCGATCGGCGTCGCCTGGGGCTATCACCATAGCGAAGATCTGATGGCGGGCGGCGCGGACGTAATCGCCGAAAGCCCAGGCGCGCTGGTCACGATCCTGGAGGCGCTGCCGTGAAGCGCTTCTACAAGGAAGTTTCGGTCGCGGACGGCGCGATCCTGCTCGACGGCAAGCCGGTCAAGACGCCCGCGCGCGCCGCTCTGACTCTCCCCACGCCTGAGCTGGCCGAGATGGTCGCGGCGGAATGGCGCGCGCAGGGCGAGGAAATCGACCCGCGCACGATGAAGCTGACGGGTTTGTGCAACGCCGCGATCGACCGGATCGCGCCCGACGTCGCCGCCTTCGTCCGTCCGCTCGCGGCTTATGCCGAGAGCGATCTGCTCTGTTATCGCGCCGACAATCCCGCCGAGCTGATCGCGCGTCAGGCGGAGGCGTGGGATCCCCTGCTCGCTTGGGCACGCGCGCGCTTCGACGTGCATTTCGCGGTCACCAGCGGGATCGTCCACGCGCCCCAGCCCGATGCGACCATCGCGCGGCTGGGCGAGGCGCTGGGCGTTTACGACGCCTTCCACCTCGCCGGCCTCGCCCCAATCATCACGATCGGCGGGTCGCTCGTGACCGCGCTCGCGCTAGCGGAGGATGAAGTCGATCCCGATCGCGCCTTCGACCTCACCCATCTCGACGAGCTCTGGCAGGCGCGGCGCTGGGGCGAGGATCGGCTGGCACTCGAAGCGCGTGCCGCACGCAAGCGCGACTTCATGGCAGCGGCCGAACTGTTGGACCTTTTGTGACCCTCGCTGCGATGGTCTTTTCCGTCAGGCCCCGGTAACAGGCGCCGCAACATGGAAGTTTCCGATCTTCGCGTCGCCCTTTTCTCCGGCAACTATAATTATGTGCGCGATGGCGCGAACCAGGCGCTCAACCGCCTGTCTGGCTATCTGCTGAAGAACGGGGCCAAGGTCCGCATCTACAGCCCGAAGAGCAAGACTCCCGCTTTCCCCTCGACCGGCAAATTGGTCGGCGTGCCCGCTTTACCCTTTCCGGGCCGCGGCGAGTATCGCCTGCCGCTGGGCATTCCGCCCGGCGTGCAGCGCGATCTCAAGGAATTCGGGGCGAACATGTTCCACATCTCCTCGCCCGAATTCCTGGGCCACCGCGCGGTGACGCTCGCGCGCAAATGGGACGTGCCCGTGGTCGCCTCGGTCCACACGCGGTTCGAGACCTATTTCCGTTACTACAACATGGCCTGGCTCGAGCCTGCGATCGAGGCGATCATCCGCCGCCTCTATCGCCGCTGCGACGCGATCTTCGCGCCGTCGGAATCGATGGCGCAGGTGCTGCGCGAGCAGCGCATGAGCTACGACATCGGCATCTGGTCGCGCGGCGTGGAGACCGATGTCTTCAACCCCGCCCGGCGCGACATGGAGTGGCGGCGCTCGCTCGGTATCCAGGATCACGAGCCGGTGGTCTGCTTCATCGGCCGCGTGGTGATGGAGAAGGGCCTCGACGTTTTCGCGGAGTCGATCGACGCGCTCCACCGCCGCGGCATCTTCCCCAAGGTCTTGGTGATCGGCGAGGGCCCCGCCCGGCAATGGTTCGAGACGCGGCTGGCGCAGGACGCGATCTTCATCGGCTTTCAGCGCGGCGACGACCTTGCCCGCGCGATCGCCAGTTCAGATATGCTGCTCAACCCGAGCGTGACCGAGACGTTCGGCAACGTGACCCTGGAAGCGATGGCATGCGGTCTACCCGTAGTTGCCGCGCGTGCGACCGGCAGCCTGAGCCTGGTCGAGGACAATGTCACCGGCCGCCTGATCCGCCCCGGCGCGAACGAGCAGTTCGCGGCCGCGTTGAAACTCTATTGCGAGGATCTGGAGGCGCGCGCCGCCGCCGGCGCCGCCGGCCGCGCGGTGAGCGAGCGTTATAGCTGGGATGCAGTCAACGGCGCCCTGGTCGAGGGCTATCTGCGCATCATCCGCCACCGCGAACTGGGTGGCCACCCGATCAACCGGCCGCGCTGATCGGTCAGGTCGCGGCAGCGGCTTTAAGGTCAGGTCCGCGATCTCACGCGGATGCGAGATTATCCCCAGGTGGCTCGACGGCAACTCGATCGTGATCGCCCCCATCCTTTTGGCCATGAATCGCTGCAGGTCGGGATTGATCGTACGATCGTTTGCGGAGACCTGATAGAAGCTCGGCTTGGACCGCCACGCGGCATGCGCCACGCGGGCGGTGAACAAGGCGTCCGATACCGGTCCCTGCACCGCGTAGAGGATATGCGCCTTGGCCGGGTCCACATCGCCCGCGAAATCGCGCAGGAAAGCCTCTTCGCTTAATTGCGAATAGCCGCCGGCATGGACCAGCCCCATGCTGGCCGGCGGCGCCGGATAGGTCTTGGCAAGCGCGGTATAGTCCTCGCCCGCATCCGGCGCGCGCGCCGCGCAATAGACCAGCGCGCTCACCTTGGGGTCGTCGCCCATCTCGGTGATGATCTCGCCGCCATAGGAATGGGCAACGAGGACGGTCGGGCCGTCCTGGCGTGCGAGCGCGCGGCGGGCATAATCGCAATCCTCCGCCAGCGAGTTCAACGGGTTCTGAACCGCAGTGACGTTCAATCCATGCGCCTGAAGCCGCGGAATGATTTCGCTCCAGCAGGAGCCATCCGCATAGGCCCCATGCACGAGCACGACATTGCGGGCACGCGGTAGCGCTGCCCCAGCCTGTCCCGTCCAGCCGACGGCTGCCAGGGTAAGCAAGCCGGCCTGAAATCCACGTCGATCGATCATCGCTATCCCTTCCCGAGCAACGAAGCGTTACGTCGGGATTATGAACCAGCGGCGACGCCCGGTCAGCGGGCTTGTGCGGCCATTTCGCGATTGCGCAGGATCGCGGCAGTCAATGTGTTGCGCAGCAGCGGATTGAGGCCACCATCCTCGTCCAGAACGTCGAGTCCACGCCTCGTGCTGCCGCCAGGGCTGGCCACCCGTTCGGCCAGCGCGCGCGGGCTTTCGTCTGCGGCGGCGGCGAGCGTCGCCGAACCCTGCACGGTCGCCAGCGCAAAACGTGCGGCCTGATCGGCGGGCAGGCCCGCATCCGCGCCAGCCTCGGCGAGGGCATCGATAAAACGGAACAGGAAAGCCGGGCCCGAACCCGCCAGCGCGGTCGCCACGTCGAACAGGCCTTCGTCGACCCATTCGACCAGCCCGAGCGGCTGCATCAGCGCCTCGGCCTGGTCGCGCACGCTCTGCTCGGCACTGTTGCTTGCGAGTGCGATCACGCCTTGCCCGACGGCCACTGGTGTGTTGGGCATCGCCCGGACGATGCTGTGCGGCCTGCCGAAGCGGCGGCGGAGCGCGGAGAGTTCGACGCCCGCAAGGATCGAGACCAGCAAGGTTTCTGCATCCAACATCGGTGCAAGATCGGGCGCGACCAGATCGAGCATTTGCGGCTTCACGCCCAGCAGCACCATCGCTGGCACCGGCCCATCGGGCGGCGGCGCGGTCAGCACGGTCACGCCGTCGGCGACGGGCGCGCCCGATTTGCGGATGACGGTGACCTCGCGTGGGTCCAAACCGCAATCGAGCCAGCGGCGCAGCATCGCGCCCGCCATGTTGCCGCACCCGACCAGCCAGATCGGGCCTTCGATCGCGAAGGCGCTCACGCCTCGCCGTGGGTTTCGATCAGCGCCGCCGAAAGCGCCTCGGCCGGCGATTTGCCGCCCCAGAGCACGAACTGAAACACGGGATAGAAACGCTCGCACTCGTCGATCGCGGCTTCGATCAACGTGCCCGCCTGCTCCATCGTGAGCGGCGTATCGTTATTGCCGTCGAGCAAGGCCGCGTGTCGAAAGAGCAGCATGCCGTTCGACGACCATATCTCGAAATGGCCGATCCAAAGCTGTTCGTTGACCAGCCCGATCGTCTCGTAGACCGCCGCACGCTTGTCGACCGCGACGCGGATGTCGGGCAGCGCCAGGAATTGCAGCACGCGATCGTCCTCGCGCCACACGCCGCGCAGCTCGTACTGCGTCCAGCTGCCGGGCACGGTGGCGACGATCTCATCGTCGCTTACGCGGTCATGGGTCCAGTTATGCGCCTCGAAATAGGCTTCCAGCGTGTCGACCGGCGGCTCATCCCCCCGATCATTCTCATACTCGTCGGCGATCATCATCGCACCTCTACTGGCCCCGGACGAAGGTAGCCTACCCGCCATCGGACGCAAGATAATGTGGCAGTCCGTGGTGACAAAACTGTGGATAGGTCGGGGTCTATATGGGGAGCGGGTGTTTATAATCCAGCTTCGGCGATTGCCTCGATTGCACGCTCAAACCGCTGCTCCGGCGTCCCACCGATGATCCGATAGGGTAGCCCGCGCCGTTCTAACTCATCTCGCGACAAGTCGAAGAATCGGCGCCGCCGCTCGTCGTCACCGAAGAAGCGCGTGCCATCGTCGATCCAGGGCAGGTCGATATCGAGCAGCAAATAGAGATCGGCCGTATCCTGAAAGGCGTCGAACCAGGGGTCGCGCCGGTCGAACAGCATGTCCGCCCAGATCGCGGTCATCAGCGGGTCGGTGTCCAGCACCAGCCGCTGGTTGCACTGGCGAAGCAACGCCTGCGTCATCGCGGCATGGGTGCGGCCGATCGTGACCAGATCGTCCATCTTCAGGTCGAGCCCATATTGCTCGCAATAGGTCCGCCCATATTCGGGTACGAACAAAGTATCGAAATGGCGCGCCAGCCGGGGCGCGAGCGTGGTCTTGCCCGTGCTTTCGGGGCCATGCAGACAGATTTTGTGGGCATAAGTCGGCCGCACGGCGGGCGGCACGAAACGCCAGTGGCCAAGCGGGTCGGCGCGCACCTGGGCGCTGGTCACCGGCACAGCCTGATGATCGGGATCGATCAGGGTGAACAATGTACCGAGCGCGGTCGCGAGGTACTGCTGCTGGCGATCCGATGCGATCAGCCGGTCGATCTGAGCCCGATGCAGATCCTGTATCTCGTCGCGCAGCCAGCGCAGGGCTTCGGGCGATCCTGCGGCTTCGTGCGGGCTCGGCGCCTCGATCCCGACGATGCGCACCGACGGGAACATTTCGAGCAGCCATTGCAGCCGTTGCGCGCCGGAAATCACATCCTCCTTCTGCCAGCAGAGGATGATGGTGAGATGATCGACCAGGCTCCGCGCGGTGCGGATCATCGCGATATGCCCTGTCTGGAGCGGCAGGAAGCGGCCGATGACGATGCCGTTGGTCATGCCGCCGCCTCGGCCTTGCGCCCGGCATTGGCCCATTCGCGCAGGCCGAACAGGCAGAGGATCAGGAAAGCCACATAGAGCGCCGCGGTGTAGGGCAGATTCTTGGCGAGATAGAGCGGGACCGAGATCAGATCGACCGCGATCCACAATATCCAATTCTCGATACAGCGCCGCGCCTGCAGGATGAGGGCGGCGATGCTGGGCACCGAAACCGCCGCGTCCCACCACGGGAAAGCGGCGTCGGTATAGGTCTGTTCCATCGCGCCCCACGCAAGGCTGAGGAGCAGCACGACGATGACCCACATCGCCCGGGCCGGGACCGTCAGGCGCGCCACCTCAATCCTGCGCTCGGCCCCGCCCGCGCGCCACCAGGCCCACCAGCCGTAAAGCTGCGTCGCGAAGAACACCAATTGCAGCACGGCATCGCTGTAGAGCTTGGCCTGAAAAAAAACGGGCGCGTAAAGCGCGACCATCGCCAGGCCGAACAGATAGTTCCAGATGCTCCGCCGGACGAGCAGGACGATATTGGCGAAGCCCAATATGGCGGCGATGATTTCAAGCGTGCTCACCGGAGACGGATAGCCACGGCGGTGCCGTTACGCCACCATCTCGATCAAATGTCGGATAAGCCCTTGCGACCCCACGCGACCCCCGCTAACAGGCCCCCGCTTGGCAACGCCGGTCCGCCCTTCCCAAGGGCCTTCGCAAGGACGGCGCTCCGCTTCGGGGAGTAGCTCAGCCTGGTAGAGCACTGTCTTCGGGAGGCAGGGGCCGGAGGTTCGAATCCTCTCTCCCCGACCATAGATAACAATCGCTTATAGGTTCATTTGAACAGGGGCCGGAGGCCACGCCAGAACCCATTGGGCTATTCGATCCGCAGTGCATTTGCCGCTCCCCGAAGGAATCCCGGGCTGAACCGGGCATAGTGTTTCTCGGTCGTCGCGCTGTCGTCGTGCCCCATGAACTGCGCGATCTGGGACATTGGGGCGCCGGCCTCGGCCTTCCAGACGACGCCGGTGATGCGGACTGGCACTGCCCGACCGCCCGCTTCTATCGTGGTTTCGAAGTTCTCGAACTCATATTCGGCCATACGCCTTTCACAAGGTCGGCGGCGATTCGCCTACGGCATGGATTGTCAGGGCGTATTCCTTGACCCCTGCCCGCTACACGCCAGGCGACGGTCGTGGAGGCGCGAACTGTCGAGGTCCCCGCCTTCGGCCGTCACCGTTGCTTCGCTCTAAATGCAAAGCGCCGCCGGATCCGAAGACCCGGCGGCGCCTATCTCCCCCAATGGGGGCGGGAATTAGCCGAAGCTGACTGCAGTCTTCCGGCGGCTGCGCATCGCGCCGCCGATGGCGCCGAAGCCGCCCAGCATCAGGGCCCACGAGGCGGGCTCGGGCACACCGGACTGTGCGAACGAAATCGCGCCCGGACCGCAGCAGCCATCGGTCGAGTTGACGTAGAAACCGTAGGTGTCGCCGGCGTTCAGGCTCAGCGTAAAGGTGCCGGTCTGAGTG
>Ga0209455_1000853_pt1 | contig 16297 bp, 15 predicted proteins | sample AraplaCol_mCL_r2_FD_184275 | JGI IMG/M metagenome (GOLD analysis project Ga0209455, IMG submission 184275) | Arabidopsis root microbial communities from North Carolina, USA - plate scrape CL_Col_mCL_r2 (SPAdes) (version 2) | ecosystem: Host-associated > Plants > Roots > Endosphere | place: USA...
TCAGGAAACGTTCATATACATTGTCCAGGGAGCTTTCCAGGTTGCCGGCATTGGCGTTCATATTTTTAGCTGCAACCCTGCCATAGTGCTGGTAGGTCACTTTCCAGCCCTGGTTATTTAAGCCGGGGATATTTTCCGTGTTGTTATCCAGCGGTTGTTCAGCAGGTGTGTCCATAGGTAATTACGGTAATGATTTGAGCCCACATATTTTTGTCTTTTGTCAGCTCAAAACTAAAAGCCGGCGACCCGCAATTTTTGCGGGAACCCGCAAAGGAGGGTAGCACGTAATCCGCCGGAGTATCGCCGATACAGGACATAGCAAAGCTTACGGCCCGGTACCCAGGCAGCAACCGCATCAGGAAATATTCAGGAATTACTTTTCAAGGGCACACAGCGTCCGTCCTTTTCGTTTAGCCTGCTCCAGCGTCATTTTGAGGACCCGGTGCTGGCAGTTATGCAGCCCTTTGCAGTTCTCCCGCAAATGGTATTTCTTAGCGCCGGGGCTATCACAGATATAAACGATGTTGGAGTCCGTGCAGTGGCTTTTGCCGGTCAGCAAAAGCAGCAGTAAGAGCGTTTTCATTTTGAAGCTGTGAAATAGTATGTTCAAGAAAATAAAGCTAAAGATAACAGGATTACCTCATAATAAAATCTCCTGCTGCTGAGTAAATACAAATGTTTAGTGCGTGTGGCAGCCGGGTGAGCAGGTGGCACAGCCGCTGTCGTCTACGTTTTTTTTGCCTTCTTCTAATGCGCCTGGCAGCCGGAAAAATCGCCCAGGTAATTTTTACTCACGATGCCGGGTAAATAGGGGCAGGCTTCATTATGCACCTCATTGTATCCATTGACTGTGCATGGTTGTTTAAATCATACTTTATACGGTCAAAATAATTTTAACTAAGCCAAAGCTACGTGCCTGCAAAACGCCAATGTTGCGGAAAACCGCAAGTTCCGCAAAAGCTCAGATGATCCAGTGGTCCTTACAATAAGCGATGAGCTGCTCATTCTTCGTAAAACCCAGGTCATCCCGGATCTCTCCCAGGCGCTTTTCCACACTTCTTAAACTGGCAGCTTTATGCCCTTGCTCCGCCAGCACGTAGGGGATATTCTTTTGTAAGGTGCCTTTCACCAGTTCCGAAATGATCGTCATATCATAATCACTGAAATCGTGCGCATTTTTCGAACGGACAGCTTGCTGAAGCTCGCGGGAGACAAAGATCTTCCCCTTAAAGATGTATTGGATCGCCGCCGGCAGGTCCTCTTCGTCGCGGGGGCCCTTCCATACGTAACCATTGATCCCAAAACGCTCCACCAGGCTGCTGACTACGGATGCCTGTTCCTCAGCCGAAAATACCAGTACCTTCAGCGCTGGTTGCAGTTTCCGGGCTGCAACGATCAGGTCGGTGCCGCTGGCCAGTTTCTGCCCTGGCCGGTCCTCCCTGAAGGACAGGTCAGTGATCAGCAGGTCAAACGGCGAACCTTCATTTCCTGCGATCTCTAGCAGTTTTAAAGCATCATCGCAATAATGCGCCTGCCTGATATAGCTGGCTCCCTGCTTTTCCAATGTTTGCAGTACCCAGCGGTTTACGCTCTGGTGATCTTCAGCAATTAAAACGCGTTCAAACATAAAATGATCTATTTAGCTAAAAGGAAAGGAAATCACGATCTTTAGCCCTTTTCCATCGTTGTCTCCAAAGGTAATCCGGCCCCGGATCGCATTTATGCGGGTTTCCGTATTCGTCAATCCATTCCGATGCGCGGCATTTTCCGGCATGCCGACCCCGTCATCTATATAAGTGATTTGTCCTGAGGCACCCAGAACTTCAAATTTGACAACCACGTTTTCCGCCCGGCTGTGTTTTTGCATATTGACCAGCAGCTCCTGCAGGCTATATTTCAGTTCCAGTTTGGCATCAGGCGCGACCTTTTGCCACAAAGCCGGATTATTACCCACCAGTGATACTTTCGTCTCATCGGTCCCGAATGACTTCAGCAGTTCCCCGAGCCTTTCGCAGAAGAATTCCTCATTATCCGCCAGGATCTCATAGGAGATGTTCCTGGACCGCCGGTAAAGAAACTCCGTATGCTGCCGCAACCAGTCCCTGTCCAGTACCGCATCGTGCCTGATCCTTTTCATGAGCAGATAAATATCATTGGAAAGCGAATCATGGACATCCTTGGAAGCCTTGCGTCGTGTTTCCAGTATCGCCTCCTGTTTTTCCTGTTCCTGGCGGATCCTTCGCCTGCGCAGTATAGCCAGTACCCTGACCGTCCCGCCCGCAAGTACCAATAAGGCAGCAGCCAGCAAAATATTGCGGATCAATAGCCCATATTTTTCTTCTGCATTGTCCTTCTGCAGCCGGAGATTCTCCGCTTTACTGCGCTCGACATGATACCGGATTAGCGCAAACTGGTTTTTGGCAGCATTACGTGCCGTTTGTAAACTGTCCCCCAGGTCCTGGTAAAGCGAAAAGTAATGCTTCACCGCTGCTTCCGGCACAACTTTGACGAGCATGGCCAACGCCTCCAGGCGATCATCCGGGCTATGCAGCTTCCGGGCAATGGCATACCTTGCTTTTGCATAAGCGAGTGCAGAATCGGGTCGGTTACCGGCATAATACGCCGCTAAACTCAGGTAGCTCGAGTTGAGCCCCCACAGGTCCTTTTCCCGCTGACGGATATGTAAAGCTTTGAGCAGATCAGGGGCGGCAGTATACCGCGGATCATTCAACCAGGCTGTCGTCGCGAGATTAGTGAGGATACGTGCATACTCCGTGCCGTTTGGTTTGGTTTTCCGGATAAGCTGACGGTAAAGCTGGAGCGCCCTGCTGTAGTCCTTTTTTTTCTGATAAGCCAGTGCCTTGTTGTTCAACGACAGGGATTTTAGATCTTCATCTTTGCCCAATTGGATCGCTTTGTCAAAAAAATCCACCGCCGCCGTATAATTTTTTAAATTTGTGCTGCTCATGCCCAGTTCGTTATAAACATTAGCCAGCGTAGCACGGTCCTTTTCCTGCTTTTCATCCAGCAGTTTCAAAGCCAGTGACAAGCTTTCCTGCGCACCATAATAGTCTCCGGCATCGGACTGGATCATCGCCATGATATTATAAGACATCGCGATCTGTAAACTATCCTTAGACTCCGCGGCCACCTGGTTAAAATAGTAAAAGGCAGAATCATTTTGCCTGGACAGAAAAGCATAGGCCTTTTTATAAACCGTCCAGTCGACTTTAGCGCGCTTTGGATTTCGCTGCTGACAGGCCACCAGGATAGCGATGGGCAAAATGATAAGGAATAGCTTTTTCAAAATGTTATTTTAAACTAAAGTAGAAAAAGCGATCCGGATAGGCAACAAAAACGCGGTTAACAAAAAAGGCAAGCCGAAGCCTGCCTTTCCAAAATTAACTGCCGCCTCCCGGAGGTGGTGGCGGCGGTGGGGGATAGTGTCCCTGTTCACCGCCACTATCAGCGGCTGTTACGACTACGTTGCCATTTTGATCATGGTGGTTATGTGTTTGCGCAGGGCATGCGAATGCCAGGAAGAGCGCTAAAAAAAGCTCATACATAATTCAAAAAATTTAAAGCGTTAATGGATCTGGCAGCTACCCCGAAGACTATCCCCGGGGATCACTGACAATTGCATAAGAGGCGCCTCTTATATTTTTTGGGAAGTATGAGCATTGATTGCGGAAGCTGAGATCTGCTTCCCAGGCCGGATAACAACCGCCGCGCTCGCTGCTCTTTGGAAACCGGTCGACTCGATTTCTGAAGCAAATGTAGAGCGGTCCCGCCGGCCTCGCATTAGGCGATTCCGGTATTTCCGGTATTTCCGCGCGGAATTCCGGTTCTTCCGGAAGAGTCCGGAAAAACACTTAGCTTTAACCTTAAATTTTTTGGAGATGTACGAAAAGGAGTATCGGAAACTGGTCCTCGACAAGTTTGAACAGCAACTGACCGCCGGGGCCTTACCCCCGGAATTGCTCGCACCTAAACGCAGCAGCCTGCGGGACCATTGCATCAACGTCTGCAGGGAACGCTACCAAAAGAAGGATGAACCCCTGCTCAAATCTTTCTATGGCGAAAGGGAAAACCCTGCCGCTTACCTGATCGCCGTGCAGAACTGCGACGCTGAAGAATTCCGGACACTCAATAACTTTCTCAACGACCGGTCGAAGGGCACATCTTTTAAAAACATCAGCATGCTGGCCTGGATGATCGATTTTGAACCCAGGCCATTTCGCGATGACCTGAAGATGCCGGTACAGCCGGATACAGCGATACTCCCGCCATTGACCGGCACAGGCATTCCGGAGCCGGCTAGTGAACCACCGGTACAGGAAACAACTACCGAACCGGAAGTGCCAACCCCAGTGCATGAGGGTGACCATGACAAACCCGGAGAGGAACGAACCGAACAGGAAATTTCAATGGAGCCGCGCTTTCGCAGAAAAGAAATTTGGCCCTGGCTGGCAGCGCTGCTGCTGGTCATCGCGCTTACGTACTATTTTATGGGGCAAAAACCGCCCCCGGTGACCGGTGGCTGCATGGTATGGACGGGAGAGCTTTACCAGCCGGTACCCTGCGGGTACAAGCCTGCCGACCACACGATACCGGTGATCGCCCTGGACACGACTGTGCTCAGACATTTTAGAAAGATCATGAATGCAGACACGCTTACAGCGAATGCGATAGGCAAGGTCTGGTGTGTGAAAGTCAATGGCCGCTACGAGTATTATACCGACAGCGCCGCGCACCCCCTATACCCCGAGAAGCCATTGCGCCGCCTGACACCATACATTATGAACAATAACCCGCCTCCGCGAAATTAAGGCCCGCTATCATCAGGGTTATTAAAGTTAAAAACGATGGCACGGGTATTCCCGATGCTATGAAGAGAAAATAATGCAGGCTTTTTTCACTACCAAGCCTACAGCCGAGGAAACGACACTTAGTTTGTCGTAAAGCTATGACATCATTGTGAAAGGGCATGGCGGGCAAATTGGTGTAATTGGTAATCAAGGGGATTGTGCTGAATTTGTTATTGAACCGTCTGCATCAGCATGAGAAAGCTTGTCAAAGCGCAAAAATTATATGCTGTAGGAATAGCAAGCGAGCAGTCCTGCTAATGAAGGACGAAAGGTGGCAGCACCGGGTACCCAATTCAAAACTACTACCGGCGCGCGGATCAACCTAACCTTTCGGGTGTCGATAGCGATGTTTGTTCTGCCAGCGGGAGCGTGAACCAAAATGTGCTGCCCTTTCCGAGTTCGCTTTCCACGCCGGTCTCGCCGCCGTGCAAGCGGACGATCTCGGAAATAATATAAAGGCCGAGCCCGAGTCCGGATACGTTATGGTTACCCGAGCGGTAATATCGTTCAAAGATCCGCGGCAGGTTTTGCGGCGGGATGCCAGGCCCGCTATCGGTTACAGCGATGCGGGCCATACCTGTTTCCCGGGTGACCCGGATGTGGATATCGTATGATTTAGGGGCATATTTAATGGCATTATTCACCAGGTTAACCATGACCTGGTCGATCCTTTGCTCATCGGCAATGACCCTGAGCTCCGTATCTCCCTCAAGCAGGAGGTGATAATCACCTTGCTGGCGCACATGCCCGCAGCACTCTTCGATCAGCCTGCCAATAGGAAAGATGGACAGGTTTAGGGGCAGATCGCCGGTGCCCATCCTTTTGACATCGAGCAGGTCAGAGACGAGGGAGTTGATCTTCAGCAGGCTGCGATTAGCCTGCCCAAGCAGTTTTTTGATGGCCTCTGGCCGTGCGTCACCCTGCAACCTTTCCATTAACTGCAAAGTGGCGGTCAGGCTGGTCAGCGGCGTTTTTAATTCATGGCTGGCGACGCTGATAAAGTCGTTCTTCTGTTCGAGCAGACGGGCCTGGATCTCGGCATCGGTCATCGCGGAAAGCCGCAGTTCTATTTGTTCCATGACCACGCGGGAAAGCGCCTCGAGGACCTGCCGGTCATCATCGCCAAATTGCCGGGGCTGGAAACCGGCTACACAGACCGTACCGATCAGGTAACCATCGCCGGTCTTTAAAGGGGCTCCGGCGTAGAAACGGACGCCATGCTGTACCGGGATGCTGCCGGCGATCTCCGGCGCTTCCAGCGTATTTTCGTAGATCAATACGTCCGGCCGCAGGATAGCGAGCGCGCAAAGACTCTCGCCCCGGTCTGCACAGCGCACGTTACCGGCGCCGTAGGCCGATTTGAAGAACACAGTCTCGGCGCCGACCAGCGAGATCAGCGCGACTGGCACCCGGAAAGTGGCAGCGGCCAGAACGGTGATATTGTCGAATATTTTTTCCTCTGGGGTATCCAGCAGGCGGTACCGTTCCAGTACAGCCAGACGTTCAGCATCGTTACCGGGTATAATGTTGATGGCGAAAGTATTCTTCACTGCATAGGTGATCAGGTAATTCGATATAACCGATGAACACGCAAATTGTTATGTTTAAATATAAAGAATGTTCCCCGCGAAACAGGCGCCGACCTGTTCGTTATTTTTATTTGGCCGAATTAATGCTGTTCGGCCTGGCCCTTTAAAATGTCAGCAACACCGAAAGCTATACCGTATGCATCCGTGTTGTCAAAATTGGTGAGCACAATTACGGCAGTTCCGTCCTGCGGGTACCTGAAATAAACGGATTTGAAACCGGGCAATGATCCCCCGTGATGTACAAATGACTTGCCATCTACCTTATTTGCCATCCACCCGTAACCATAACAAATGGTCTGGCCGTCCATCGTCATCGGCGTCTTGATGGTGTCGGTCCACATCCGGTTCCAGCTGTTCCTGGTCAGGATCTTTTGGTCCTGCATGGTCAATTCCCATTTCAACAAGTCATCGATATTCGAAAGAAACGCCCCGCTGGGCCGTAAAGCCGTCCATGCGGGCGCATTTTGGATCGAGTCTGTTTTGCTCTTAAGATAACCGTTCACACGGTCCGCAACGATGGCCTCGGCTGACGTCGTTCGCGTATGGATCATTCCTGAGGGAACAAAAATATACTGCTTCATATATTCCGGGAACGGTAAATGTGAAGTTATCCTGATGATGTCCGCCAAAATAAAATAACCAAAATTGCTGTATTCGTATTTGGAGCCGGTAGGAAAAAGCAAACTGTCTTTAAACGAAACTTTGATGTAAACAGAATCGGGTATTTCCTTCATCCCGTCAAAACCGGGCGGGTCTGCCATCAATCCTGAAGAATGATTAAGCAGGTGGCGGATGGTGATGTTCTTCCAGCTTACCGGTGCTTCTTTAATAAACTTGCTTACCGGATCTGACAAGGTTAACAAGCGGTCTTCCTGCAGCTTCATGATGGCTGCCGCTATGAACTGTTTGCTGAGCGATCCTATCTTATAAATGCTTCTCTCTGAGACCGGAACATTTAACTCCAGGTTAGCCAGGCCATAGCCTTTTGCTTTGATCACCTTCCCATTTTTCACGATGCCTATGGATAAGCCGGGTATTCCCTGCTGTTTCATTTGCTGCATAATAAAGGTGTCAATGCGATCTTCCTGCGCATATAGCGCCGATAGCATTGCAGTTTGGAATAAAATGAATAGGAGCCATTTCATGTCGATCTAAATTAAAACAGTTTTATTGATCACGCAATAGCAATTTCCGCGATGGCATATTTTCGGCCCGTTACGGTGAATATACATTTAATCCGCTCGCACGCTACCGTAAAAAGTGACTTAATAACATTGTATGATAAAAATAGCGACAGTTCTACGAACATGGTCAAGACCGCGGCGATAAAGGGAACGACCGATTGTTCGATAAGCATACATTTCCAGCCATTTGGATTGATCACATATACGAGCAGCCCGGCTATGATATTCGCTATCAGCAGCGATGTGCCATATTCTTTTTATAAACAATAATAAGATTTTACGGTATCGGTCCCTAATACCTTGCTCGGAATTTCTTGGTCCGCCAAGTCATTTTGCAGGAACAACTCATGGAAGTTTTTGTCGGTGACAACCTCGAATATCGCCACCTTCCGGTATACAATCGAGCAATAGTCCTGAATTACAGACAGCGTGTTTTTTACCTTATACACCGTTCTAAATTTTCTAACAAATTCCCTGCAAATCGGTCCTGCAATAAATCAATAAATTATATTTTTTGACGTCCCGCAAGCCGGTTTGGCATTATCCTTAAGGTATAAAGATCAATTAACCAAATTTTGACCTTTTTTTTAAATTTTAAGAAAATGGCAACAAATGGAAAAGGCCATAGCGGCCACAGCAACCAGGGCAACCAAAGCCGTTCTAACACCGGCAATTCCGGTAATTTCGCTAACATGGATGAGCAAAAAAGAAAAGAGGCAGCCAGCAAAGGAGGCAAGTCTTCTCATTCAGGCGCCAAGAGCCATTAAGCATTTAACCGGCAGACCGGGATGTATCAACCTTTACGGTTGCCGCTAGTAAATTAATTAATCTCAATAACTATCATGGAAACACAGACCGCACAAACTACCGACTCAAAGCTCAGGGAGTTTTTTGTCGACCAGCTTGAAGACCTGCTTTGGGCTGAAAAGAAATTGGTGAAAACCTTACCGAAAATGCAGGAGGCTGCCACATCGGGTGAACTTAAAGATGCATTCGGCAACCACCTGGCCGAAACGCAAAACCATGTGAGCCGCCTGGAACAGATCTTTGGCATTATTGGCGAAGACGTCGATACTACTAAATGCGCTGCGATGGCGGGCATTGTGGACGAAGGTGAGGACATCATCGATGATACGGAAGAAGGTACCGCACAGCGTGACGTCGGCCTGATCTTCGCCGGCCAGAAAGCCGAACACTATGAGATCGCCACTTACGGCGGTATGGTAACCCTGGCCAGAACACTGGGCTATACTGATGCCGCCGAAATCTTAAGCCAGACGCTGGAAGAGGAAAAGAAAGCGGATGCACTGCTGACACAGATCGCGGAAAGCAACGTCAACTACCAGGCAAGCACAGAAGCTGCCGAAGAAAAAGGCGGTCTTTTTTCCTGAGAACAAGAACAAATGAAAGGGCCCGCTCAGGCGGGCTTTTCATTTGTGCGGACGGTTGTGCTGGACAAATTCAGTGAGGAAGATATTCTTCGATCACATCTTTAAAAAGTCTGCATAATCACGCCCAGTTCCTTTGGATCCCCCTTAGCTATCGCTTTGGTAAATTTGACCATCTGCTCGAAGCTGATATGCGGCGAGATATCGGATACATCCGGATCGACCACGATTCGAGGAAGGCGGGGCGGTCTGCCAATAACATCTCATCCCCCGCGCTGGCCAGTTGTTTCGGGTTACCTACTTTAACGCCTTTTAAACCCGGCATTTCGCATAGCTGGCATAAAGGGAATTTAGGAATTTCCTGCGAACCAACGAATCAGGCTTCCCTGAAGTGATGGGTTGTTCCCCGGTCGCCGTGGTTCAGCACCAGAATCACCAGGTGCGGATCAACTCAGTTCCCCGCTGGTTCGGGCCGTATCGTAACGGCATAGTGAGATCGTAAAGGGAAAGTCGAGCCGTTCCCTGACGCTGACATGAATGCCTGGTCGCATCGTGAAGATGGTAAGGTAAATAGGTCTGGGTGCATACAACTTATTTGGATGACCAGGACAACTGGATATCATAGAAACTACATCATCAATATACCCGCGATTAACAACCGACCAGTTCATTGACCGTTTCCAACAAGTCTTCGAGGTCAAAAGGCTTAGTGATCAGCGCATCGCAGCCGTAATGCTCGAGGCTGTCGTTGGCAGCCAGATAGGCGGTAAAAATAATCATGGGGATGCCGGAAAATGACGGGTAGCCTTTAAGTTGCCTGCACATTTCACCGCCGTTACCATCATTCAGCAGGAAATCCAGCAGGATGATATCCGGCTGGAAACTTTCCGCCGCAGGCATTAACTCCGCGCAGGTTCGGATGCCATGCACTTCGAAATGTTCATAAACTAAAATTTCGGTGACGATCTGAAGAATGTCCTCATTATCGTCCAGGACAAGAACTTTTCTCATATTTCGGTAGAATGCTGAAAGCGATAAAGTTGTTGAATGCGCCTTTTTCAGCGATGTTCTCAAATCGACCGGGCTCAGCGATTGGGCAATACATAACAAAGATAGTTATTTAATTATAAATTAATATAATGTAATTGTAGGCTATCCGTTAACACAATTACGCATAATGGGCGTTTAGGATTTAATTGCAGTACAATCTCACCCCTGCGTAAACACTGCCGGCTGCGAAACGAACCGGTATTAAGCAACAATCGTGGTTCAGTAAGCTGTTTTATCATCATAAAACCCGTCATGACTTAATCAAAGATTTCTTTTCTATATACATTTTGTTTACGCCGGTCGCCAAACCGCGGGATAAAACTGGTTTTTGGGCAAGCCTTGGTTATGGATTGCTGCATCTGGCTACAGCTGCCGGTAATTTTTTTTGGTGGAAAGATGCCGATGATTTAAAGCAACGGGCCTTTTATGTAGACTATCTGGGTGAGATCATCGATCCCGCATCGATTACAGTGGATGATTATGAAAAAGCATCGGGTTGCGTTAAGATGTTTGAAAAGGAAATTTCGGAATTAATGCGGCAAATCAAATCGGCTTCCCCAAAGGAACTCAACCTGCTTTTTGACGGGCTCGATTTTACCAAGATCGATCAGTTAAGAAAACAAGCTTACGACTTGGAGAAAAGATGCAAAAATTCAAAAGTCAAAACGGCGAGGTTTAGGTAACCGTTTTAGATGATTGTAAATAACCATACTCAAATGGAACAATATACGGTCGCTTAACGGCAGTCAACGAGAGGTTTGAGGAGCTGGAAATTTTAGAATTGTTATTCCTATCTGAAAAAAGAATACCAATAATCAATAATCAAGTGCATTATACGCTCGAACCGGGCTCCTAAAGGTTTCACCGCTGCTATTTTATTAACAAAACCCCATAAATGTTATGTTAAGTAAAAAACGCAGAAAAAACACAAAAATCATTTAGGGGTCAATGAAATTTGTGTTTAAAATCTTATCAATCAATCAAGTTAAAACTTTCGGGCCACCCCTGAATTATTCACTAATCGTTCAAGTTGGTCGAAAAATTTGTTGGAAATCGGTAAAGCCGGGACCACTGAAGGAAATGTTCTTAACAGAATGTTTCCTTTTTTTGTTGATTAAACTAATTGATTAACAATATATTACCGAGTTTTTCTTGCCCGAAAAACAGAGTTCGATATTTTTCAAAACTGATATCATTTACCGGTATCTTACCGGGATGCTTCTTCCTCAATAGATTGAATTTCGACATCTTTATAGGTCTTGGCAAGTAAATAAAGAAAATCCAGTATTTCTTTTGCCTGGTCTTCATTTGTTAGAATTCCATTTCGTTTCAATAATTTAATAGCTTGATTAACAGAAACTTTTCTATTTGAATAAGTTGTTTGGCCTTTATAAAGCGGTCGTTGTGGATATGACGGCATGCTTGACCAGACTATTCCGGGCCCTTTAGAGCACCGGGTTGTGTTGATAAGAAGGGAAATCGCTATTGGTGCCTAAGAAGTTGACATGGTCAGAGTGTCCCGGAATGCCTGTATGTGGTCTTTCGGAGTGAGGTGATCAATGGCTCCGGAACGTCCAGTCAATCAGGTAAGTGGTAATTTTTCTTTTTCGGTGCCGAGGTTTTTTGGGTTGCGGAACAGCGGCAGAAGCCCCATGATCCCGGCTAGTAGCGCAGACCACAAGGGACTGCATAATTTATGCATTATTATCTGGAAAATCGCGACGGGCGTAATTAATGGTGAATTGAACGGCAGGCGGTCAGCTTAATGCCGTCAGCGGGCAGTATTTCCGTCAATCACTTCAATTAGCATAAAAACTTCTCAAACAACCTGTGATTTTTTCACGCCCTACTAAATTTTTATCATATCTCAGGGTTGCACTGGGCTTTTCCCGTAGTCACCTATGCAAAATATTTAACAATGGGGTGTTACTTCTGTAACTTTTCTATAACTTTAACGGATTGATTTCCACGTCATGGCCGTTTATAGTACCTATTCGGATTACGAATTAGCCGCTTTTTTAACAGAAGGCGACCATGCTGCGTTTACAGAAATTTATAATCGTTATAAAGGTGTTTTATATGTACACGCACTGAAATTACTGAAAGACGAGGACGAAGCGCAGGATGTGATCCATGAACTATATGCTTCCCTTTGGAATAGATCAAAGGACTATAACCTCGATATTCCTTTAAAGGCCTACCTCTATCGTGGCGTTAAAAACCGGGTATTTGATATCTTTTCGCATCAAAAAATAAGAGCAGGATATATTGAGAAATTTGCGGAGGTAATTGAGCGGGGCGAATGGACTACCGATGAAAAAATACGGGAGAAAGAGTTGATTGCAGCCATTGATGAGGGGTTGGACCTGTTGCCTGCCAAAATGCGCGAAGTCTTCGAATTGAGCCGGTTTGCCAACCTTTCCCATAAAGAGATCGGAAAGGAACTGAACATCTCGGACAAGACCGTTAAAACCCAGGTCCACAACGCGCTGCACATCCTGCGTCTTAAAATCAATGCTTTACTTACGATTTTAGTTTAATCTTTAAATTGTCCTGTAAACTTTTTGCAAATAAATTGTAAAATCATCTACACCCGACCCCTATCTCAGCCGTAGTGCATTAAAAGAGTGATTACATCCTCTTATGCAATATGGATACAGAACAAATTAAATCCCTTTTACAGAAGCAGCAATCAGGCCAGTTAACTGAGGAGGAAAAGGCCATACTGGATACCTGGTATCTAAAATTGAGCCAGACTGAAACCGCCAACGTGGATGAAGGCGATATGAACAGGCGCTTAGATGCCGTTTGGACGGAATTGCAGGCTGATAAGAGGTCACCGCAGAAAGTTTATAAACTTTGGCCGAGTATTGCTGCCGCGGCATCCGTATTGATCCTGCTGGGCAGCGGAGCTTATTTTATAGCCCATAAGCAAAATGCGACTGCCGGCAAAACAAATGACATTGCACCGTATTCTGCAATAGCTACCCTGAAAAGTGGCGGGAGGGTAATTTTGTTAGATAAAACCGCTAATGGTAAAATTGCCCAAACGCGTGTTACCAAATCTTCCGGTGAACAACTTTCTTATGAACAGGCCGCTCAAACCTACAAGGCAATTTATGATACGATACAAATCCCTGCCGGTGGCAGGCCTTATACAGTAAAACTTACCGATGGCAGCAAGATTACGCTAAACGCGGCAACCACCCTGCGTTACCCGGAAACGTTTTCTAAAAACCGGAAGGAAGAAATTGAACTCATCACCGGCGAAATATATGCAGAAGTGGTGCACAATCCGGCCGCACCAATGCAAATCAAAACCCCGGGACAAACAATCACTGATATCGGCACGGAATTCAATATTGCTGCTTATCACGATGAACCCGGCTCGCGCACCACGCTGGTCAATGGTGCCGTCAAAGTCAGCGCTGCCGGAAAGGAAACAACATTGTCACCCGGCAACCAGGCCATCCTTACGGCCAGCGGGCTTTCTAACACACCTGCTAACTTAATGGTGGTGACAGCCTGGAAGGAAGGTTTGTTCCGTTTCAATGGGGAGCATATCGACGTCATCATGCGGGAATTGGCCCGCTGGTACAATATCGAGGTAAAATACGAAGGGGAAATGACCCATGAAGTCTTTTATGGCCGTGTGGGCCGCAAGCGAAATATCAGCGAAGTACTGCGCATATTAGAAAGATCAAAAAAGATACATTTTAAGATTGAAGGAAGGAGGGTGACCGTATTGAGTAATTGAACCCTAACCAAACCGGTAACCTGAAAAAAAAATCCCGGCGCGAACCGGGATCACAGCAGGTCCGCCAAAAAGTATTTAAACTATTTTGAACCGCGCCAAGCCCGGGCATCGTCGAAAATGAAAGGCAAAGCGCATTAACCCAACTGGAATCAAATGTACAATTTTTACCCTAAAAAACCGGGGCATGTGCGCTCGTGCGCTATTTCCCGAAAATTTCTCCGGATCATGAAACTCACCACCCTCTTCTTGGTCACTGTAATCCTGCATGTAAGTGCATCCTCACTGGCGCAGAAAATCACACTGGTGAAAAAGAACGCTCCGTTGATCGATGTATTTAATGACATCAGCAACCAAACCGGCTACGATTTCCTGTTTACCGGCAGCGACCTTAAGAATGCCAAACCCATCTCGATCAATGTAGACCAGGTAGACCTGAAGGTCGTTCTGGACAAAATATTTCAGGGTCAACCGCTTAATTATACCATAGAAAACAAGTCGGTGGTGGTATCCATAAAAGAGGCGTCCTTGTTGAATCAATTATCCGATGAGGTTAAAGCCGTCTTTAATTTACCGACGGAGATAAGCGGCACCGTGACCGATACACTCGGGAATCCGCTTGCCGGGGCGTCGGTTTTTCTAAAGGGAACAAATTTTAAGACCATGACCGATAGTAAAGGAAACTTTAGTTTTCCCAATATGCCCCAGGGAAATTATACGCTGGTTGTCAGCTATGTAGGTTATGAAAAATTAGAGACCAGCATTATCAATAACGGCAAATACGAACACCTGGCGTTTGCACTGCATTTGGCTGTTTCTCCGCTTGACCAGGTACGGGTGATTGCTTATGGTACCGACTCCAGGCGTTTTGGCGTTGGTTCAATTGGCACTGTGACTGCGGCAGAAATCGAAAGGCAACCCGTAAATAACCCTTTGCTTGCTTTGCAGGGGCTGGTTCCGGGGCTAGCCGTAACCGCCACGAGCGGTATACCCGGATCGCAAGTGTTAGTACAGGTCAGGGGGCAAAATTCCTTATACCTGCATCAGGATAATCAATATTCAAATCCTACGAAACCCTTTGATCAGCCTTTGTTTATTGTAGATGGCGTTCCGTTTGCTTCCCAAAATAATAATGTGAATCAATTTGCCTCCCTGGTGGCAGCACAATCTAATTCAGGCGGTATCAACCCGGCACTCGCAGGTATCAGCCCTTTCAGCAATATTGACCCTGCTGATATTGAAAGCATCAGCATCCTTAAAGATGCTGACGCGACCTCTATTTATGGCACCCAGGGATCTAATGGTGTCATTTTGATTACCACCAAAAAAGGAAAACCCGGCGCTACCACATTTGACCTGAATGTAAATACAGGTTTCAATTCGGTTGGCCGCCCCGTTCAATTGTTGAATACACAGCAATACCTTCAATTGAGAAAAGATGCCTTTTCTGCAGACGGTGCAACTCCAACTAATGATCCAAACGATTTTTTTGGTTATGCGCCTGACCTAACCATCTTTGACCAGAACAAATATACCAACTGGCAAAAGGTAATCTATGGCCAAAACACTACTAATACCGATGTTCATGGCAGCCTGTCGGGTGGAACTGCTTTTAATACTTTTCTCATTTCAACCGGCTTCAACAGATCAACTTACAATTATCCCGGTGATTTTGCTGACCAGCGATATACGCTCCATAGCAACATACACCATGGCTCACAGGATTACCGGCTATCGGTTGATTTAACAACAGATTTTGGATATGACCAGAATAATTCCGCCGGATATGGCGGTGCACAGGATGTAGTTCTGGCTCCGAATTTGCCGGATTTACTAGGCCCTTCCGGTAACTTACTTTGGAACTATAAGGGAGTAGATTTAACTTCCTATAATTTTTATAGTTCATTAAGGCAACCTACTGATCTGCAGAATTATAATTTTAATACTTCATTTCATATTTCGTACAAACTGCTTGACGGATTATCAATTGGTGCTAATCTCGGCTATAACCGGAATAATACCGATGAACATTCTATAGATCCCGGTGCGGCGCAAAACCCGGCATCTTATAGTTTTAACAGGCAGGCGAATTTTTCCACTAATGTTTTTCAAACGCTTAATATAGAGCCTCAAATTAATTACAACAAAAATATGGGGGGCGGGGTTTTTAGCGCCCTGATTGGCTCTACTTATAAAAAGAATACCAACAGTTCAACTTATACCACCGGACAAGGATACTCAAATGATAACTTTCTTGGATCGATCAATGCCGCGCCTCAGGTGTCGGCATTAGATGGCTATAATATTTATAAGTACAGTGCAGGGTTTGCCCGGCTTAATTATATATATGATAGTGAGTTTATTGTGAACTTAACTGGAAGAAGGGATGGTTCCAGCAATTTTGGCCCCGGGCGCCAGTTTGGTAATTTTGGTTCCGTTGGTGCAGGGTGGATATTTTCTGAGG
>Ga0209455_1000854_pt1 | contig 16294 bp, 19 predicted proteins | sample AraplaCol_mCL_r2_FD_184275 | JGI IMG/M metagenome (GOLD analysis project Ga0209455, IMG submission 184275) | Arabidopsis root microbial communities from North Carolina, USA - plate scrape CL_Col_mCL_r2 (SPAdes) (version 2) | ecosystem: Host-associated > Plants > Roots > Endosphere | place: USA...
TGCTTAAAAACATTAAAACACAATACCCTAAAACCGGCGTTATTATTATTACGGGTTACTCGGACATCAAGATGGCCGTGGAGCTGATAAAAATGGGGGCCTACGATTACATCACAAAGCCGCTATATCCGGATGAAATTTTAAATACCATAACCAAAGCTATCGACACACATCATGCTTTGGTTGAAGATAAAGAATCAGAAACCGCAGGTTATGATAAGCCAAGCACCTCGAGCCGCGAAAATAAAAAGCAGGCGTTCAATAACGAGTTTGTAACAGGCACCAGCAAAGTATCAAAAGAGCTGGCCCGCCAAATTGAACTTGTGGCCCCAACCAATTACAGCGTTATTATTTTGGGCGAAAGCGGTACGGGCAAAGAATCGGTTGCTAAGAGTATACACCTGAGCAGCCCGCGCTATAATCAACCCTTTATAGCTATGGATTGCGGTTCGCTTACGAAAGAACTTGCAGCAAGCGAATTTTTTGGCCACGAAAAAGGCTCGTTTACCGGCGCTTTGTATACCAAAATAGGCCACTTTGAAATGGCCAATGGCGGCACTTTGTTTTTAGATGAGGTAGGCAACCTGAGCTACGAAATACAGGCCGCATTGCTCCGCACCGTACAGGAGCGCAAGGTAAAACGCATAGGCAGCACCAAAGAAATTAATTTGGATGTCCGTATTATAATTGCTACCAACGAGAATTTGCAGGATGGCATACAAAAAGGCAAATTCCGCGAAGATTTGTACCATAGATTTAACGAGTTCAGCATTTTTATACCGCCCCTCCGCGAGCGCGGCAGCGATATTATGTTGCTGGCCGATCATTTTTTAAGGATGGCCAACCAGGAGCTTAGTCGCAATGTTACTACATTCTCGCCTGAAGTTATCGAATGCTTTATGAACTACCGCTGGCAAGGCAACATCCGCGAGATGAAAAATGTGGTACGCCGCGCCACCCTGTTAACAGAGGGTAACGAAATAACCATGAAAACCCTGCCGCTAGAGATATCAAACTTTAAGGCGCCCATTTATGATTATTCGCCCGTGGCAGAGCTGCACGAGATAAGGGAGAACAGGCACGATTTAAAAAATGCAGCACTTGAGGCCGAGTACGAAACGATATTGAAAGTGCTACGGGAAGTTAATTTTAATAAAACCAGGGCCGCCGAGATATTAAACATCGACCGCAAAACTTTGTATAATAAAATGAAGGCCATAAATATTAAGTGACATGAAAGCAGCTGCCAAAGTTCAAAACAAACAATCCGCAGTATCAGCTAATAACGAACCACTGCGGGCGCTTAAGCACGATGTAAAAAATCAGCTTTCGAATATTTTACTGGCCATTGAGCAGCTGCGCTACGAAATTCCCGAACTTACCCCCGATTGTATTTTTTACCTTGATTCGATATCGTTAAGCTCGGCTAAGATTGATACGTTGTTAAAGGAGGTGGAATAAGTTGTAGTTGTTGTAAGGGTTGTAAACGTTAAAATGACTATACAACCGTATTGACCAACTACAACTTCTGCAACAACTACAACCTTTACAACTACTCCCCCAACTAAATCTTTCCTTCCCCAAAACATTTTGCAGCCATTACGTTATATAGGTGTAATTTAGGCCTTAATGTCAGTTTTTAACTATAAACAGCGTAACAACATCATCCTCACAACCATTGTTATATTGGGTTGTTTTTTACTGTATGCACTTAGCGGTCTTTTTAGTTCGGTGTTGGGTGCCATTGTGTTTTTCACCATCTTCAGGCCCGTATACCTCCACCTGGTTGAAGTAAAGGGTTGGAACAAATCGCTGGTGGCGTTACTTATAATTTTCACCTCGCTTATTGTTATCATCATCCCGATGATGAGCCTGAGTATTATGGTGGTAGGCAAAATCGGCAGTATAAACAAAGAATCCTTCAACCTGCAGGAGTGGGTTAATAAAATTGACGATTATGCCGGTTATAACTTTAACCAGCCGCACATTGCCGAGAACACACTGCAAAAAATAGGCGCTTATGCTACGGAGTTGTTCCCATCTATATTAGGCAGCGCAGCAAATATTTTGCTGGTATTGCTGGTAATGTATTTCCTGATGTATTTTATGTTTACGCAGATACATGAATTTGAAGCAGCTTTATTAAAGTATGCCCCCTTCCGCGAGCAGCATGCTGTTAAGTTTGCCGTTGCATTGCGCAATGCCACTTACTCAAATGTGTTGGGGCAGGGCTTGATAGCATTAGTGCAGGGCTCTCTATTAAGCATGGGCTTTTATGCCTTTGGTTTACCCGACGCTATTTTTTGGGGCGTTATTGGCGTATTTATATCCTTTTTGCCCGTTGTGGGCGCACCGACTTTGACTATCCCTTTTGGTATTATATTGATAGCCGGCGGCCACACCCTTAAAGGCATTTCTTTAATGGCATTTGGGTTGCTTTTTATCGGTAACGTCGACAATGTTTTAAGGGTAATTATAAACCGCCGGGTAGGCAACACGCACCCCATTATATCAATTATAGGTGTTTTTATAGGTATACCATTGTTTGGAATTCTTGGGCTGGTATTCGGGCCGCTGTTATTGTCGTATTTTTTATTATTATTGGAGATATACGAAACCAACCGCCTTGCCGCCGACAGGCTGGAGCGGATAAGGACCGGGCCGGATAGTTGAGTGGAGTCGATAGTTAATGGACCATCGCCGGAATAAAAAGTGGCAGGCGTTAGTAGCAGTGGCAGTTACATTGAGTCACTCCCTAATGATGATATAAGTTATCAACCACGAACTATGAATAGAGATAGCTTATAGCCCGGAAAAATACCTTAAATTTGTTTTATCTACTGAGCAGCTACCATGAACTATCAACTATGAACCATGAGCTGCTCAGTAACAAATAAGAATATATTTAATCAAAATCAAAACAATTAGTCAACATAAAAATTAATAGTATATGAACGATAACACAAAAGTAGTAGTCGCTTTGCTGGTAGGGCTGGCGGCAGGGGCAGCTTTAGGTGTATTATTTGCTCCGGATAAAGGGACCGAAACACGTGATAAGCTTGCCGATTCATTAAAAAACCTTGGCGATTCAATTAAAGAAACAGCATCGGCTGAAATTGAAAACCTGATGAACTTAAAAGATAAAGTTGTTGGCAACATCAAATCAAAAATAAGCAGCGCCGAAGAAGAGTACCAGGACGATTTGGAACACGCGTAAATAAGTCATTAGTCGTAAGTCTAAAGTCTTGAGTCTTAATTTTTTTGACTTGCGACTTTAGACTTGGGACTTAGGACTAAAGACTATAATGCCTATGGAACCCGAAAAAGAGACCCCTCCACAACCAATTATCGAGCAGCTTTTAGATTACGCCGAAACGCGTATTAAGCTGGCAAAATACCAGGCCATTGAAGGCGGAACTTCAATTGCAGCCAGCCTTATTGCCGATGTAGTGGCTGTAATGGCTATGGTGCTGGCATTTATTTTCGCCAGTTTTACGCTTGCTTTTTATTTAGCATACCTGTTTGGCGCCGACTGGATTGGATTTGGGTGCGTGGCCATTATATACTTAATAATAGCGTTGGCCATTAAGTACAATAAACGCGCTATCGAAAAGCCAATTGTTAATGCATTTATCCAAAAGATATTTAAAAATCAATAAGCCAAATGGATTCACCTATCAGAAACATTAGCGATTTACGGGGCGAAATTTACCGGCTTAAAGAAGTACAGCAGCAACAAGGCGTGGCTATTGGTCAGCGGTTTAGAAACTTTTCGGCTACCATATCTACATTGGGCACACTATTCCCCCGTTCTATTACCCCCGAAGGCAAAAGCACCAGCTTTTTCGACCAGGATTTGGTTGGGCTGATTTCGCGGTTCGTATTACCTTTTGCGCTTAATAAAACTATTTTCCGTAATTCGGGCTTCCTGGTAAAAACATTGGTTGGCCTGGTTTCGCAAAAAGCGTCGCATTTTATATCCGAAGATACCGTTGTGGGCCTTTGGGACAAGGTGAAAACCCTTTTTGAAAAAAAACAAAAAAGGAGTACCGACATATCTGACGAGAAGGGCATACCACCAATGAGTGAGAGTTATTAGATACCACCCTAAACATCTGTAATCACAAAACGCATTGGCTGCATTCTTTAACGCCGGATTTTATTCCGGCGAAATAAAAAAGCGCTGCCACATTTAGATTTTAAACCATTTAACCTTTCACTACTCACCATTCACTACTAATCCCTATATTCGAATAAATTTTTATTCTGATGGATACTTACGTTATTATCAAACAACTGCACTCCGGTTTCAGGTACATTGTATTTTTGCTGGTGCTGGTGGCAATCATTCAATCGCTGCTGGGCTGGCTCAATCAAAAGCCATATACCGAAACAAATCGCAAAATCAATTTATTTGCGCTGATATCGGCACATACCCAATTGCTTATCGGTATTGTGCTGCTTTTTAAAAGTCCGCTGGTATCGTTTAGTAACGGGACAATGACAAATTCTGTAACCCGTTATTTTTCGGTTGAGCATTGGGTGGGGATGGTAATAGCCATTGTTTTGATCACTATTGGCCACAGCAAATCAAAAAAGATTATCCTGCCCGAGAGTAAGCACCGTACCATAGCAATATTCTATATCATAGCGTTTTTAGTAATTGTGGGCACCATTATGGCCGGGCATTTACCGGTTTTAGGTTCACAATCATAAAAAAACGCAGAAAAAATTTGTCAATTCAATTTTCTTTATAAATTTGTGACCGTAATGTTCAAAATCAATCATACAAACAGCTGGTGGCACCAATTAAATTTGGCAGCCGGCAAAGTTTTTGATCTGAACGATTAATCAATTGTAAACCTAATAGGAAACCCGGCGAACCTCATTCGCTGGGTTTTTTGTTTTAAGGACATTTTTAAACTGTATGAAGAAATATAAAATAATAACAACGCATAAAAAGCTGCTGGCCGATACCACTACCCCGGTGAGCATTTACCTGCGCCTGCGCGATGTGTTCCCGAACTCGTTACTGCTGGAAAGCTCGGACTACCACAGCCGCGAAAACAGTGTGAGCTATGTTTGCTGCGAACCGATAAGCGGCTTTGTTTTAAACGAAGGCGCGCTTAAAGTAAGCTACCCTGATAAAAGTGAAGACAATTACGCGCCCGGCGATTTCGACCTTATCAGCAAAATAAATGATTTTATCGGGAGCTTTGATACTGTCCCCTACCCGGGCAAAATTATTTCGAACGGGATATTCGGGTATTTTACGCATGAAGCGGTTGAGCATTTTGAAACTATCAAGCTGAAGGAAAGCGCCGATACCAGCCGCAAGATCCCGGTGATGCAATACCATATTTACCGGTATATTATTGCCATCGATCACTTTAAAAACGAATTGTATATTTTTCACAACCAGCCAGAAGGCGAGGCTGATCACAATGGCCTCGAAAAACTGGCCGACCTTATCCGCAACAAAAACTTCCCCGAGTACCGTTTTGAAAGCAAGGATGCCGAGCAATCAAACCTTACCGGAGAAGAATTTATGGCCGTGGTGGAGAAAATGAAACAGCATATTTACCGCGGCGATGTTTTCCAGATTGTGCCATCGCGCGGTTTCTCCAAAAAGTTTCTGGGTGATGAATTTAATGTGTACCGGGCGCTGCGCTCCATTAACCCCTCACCCTATTTGTTTTATTTCGATTACGGCGATTTCAGGATATTTGGTTCATCGCCGGAGGCACAGATAACCGTAAAAAATGATGTAGCCAGCATATTCCCTATTGCCGGTACCTTTAAACGCAGCGGTGATGACGAAAAAGATGCCGAAATAGCCCGCCAGTTGGAGAACGACCCCAAAGAATCGGCCGAGCATGTGATGCTGGTTGATTTGGCCCGCAACGATTTGAGCCGCCACTGCGGCGATGTTACCGTGAAAGCGTTTAAGGAAGTGCAGTATTACTCGCACCTGATACATCTGGTATCGCACGTAAGCGGCAAGCTGCTTCCCGGTGTGTCCTCATTCAAAGTAGTGGCAGACACCTACCCGGCAGGTACCCTGAGTGGGGCGCCGAAATACCGGGCTATGGAAATCATCGACGAAAACGAAAAAACAAAACGCAGCTTTTACAGCGGCGCCATAGGTTTCCTTGGCTTTAACGGCGACTTTAACCACGCTATTATGATCCGCTCGTTTTTAAGCAAAAACAGCACCCTGCATTACCAGGCCGGTGCCGGCATTGTGGCCGGCTCGATTGCTGAAAGTGAGTTAAAGGAGGTTGATAATAAGATTGCAGCGTTAAGGAAGGCGATTGAGTTGGCAGAGGAGCTTTAGCACAGGCCCCCTAACCCCCTAAAGGGGGAATAAAAGTTTAATAGAAATAAAATGAACAACGAAAATATAAAAATATCGGTTCCCAACTCCTCCGCTAATCAGCGGAGGTCGGGGGGCTTGGCACCCATCCTGATAATCGACAATTACGATTCATTCACCTACAACCTGGTGCATTTGGTTAATGAGATTGGCCTGCAATGCGAGGTGTGGCGCAATGATAAATTTAATATCGGCGATGTAGATGCGTACGACCGTATCATCCTGTCGCCGGGACCGGGCATACCTAGTGAGGCTGGCTTATTGCTGGAGGTAATTGAGAAATATGCCGCAACAAAAAGTATTTTTGGCGTATGCCTTGGGCAACAAGCTATTGCCGAAGTATTTGGCGGCAAGCTTTATAACCTGCCCCAGCCGATGCATGGCATGGCAACGCCGATAAAGGTAACCGACAAGCAGGAGCGCTTATTTACAGGTCTGCCCGAAACGTTTAAGGTTGGCAGGTATCACTCCTGGGTGGTAGATGGCAACACGCTGCCTGATTGCCTGGCTGTAACTGCAATTGACGAAGCCGATAACTCGCTAATGGCGCTGAGCCATAAAGAATATGATGTACGCGGTGTCCAATTTCACCCGGAATCGATATTGACAGAGTTTGGGAAAGAAATGATGCAGAACTGGTTGAGGTAGTCCCAAACGGAACGTAGGGGCGTATTGCATACGCCCTCGCCCGCAAGGTAGCCAGCTGCTTTACCAGAATAATTAACAAATTTGCAAATCAAAAAAGCCCCTTTTGGGCTTGGGGCCTTATGAACATTTTAGATAAGATTGTACTAAACAAAAGGAAAGAAGTTGCGCGGGCCAAAGCCCGAACTTCGTACATCCAACTGGAAGAATCAGACCTTTTCCACCGGGAATGCTATTCGTTTAAAGATTTCCTGCTTGATCCTGCACGCACCGGCATCATCGCTGAGTTTAAGCGCCGTTCGCCGTCGAAGGGAATAATTAATGATAAGGTATCGGTTAAAAATGTAACTAACGGTTATGCAGCCGCTGGTGCGTCTGCACTGTCAGTTTTAACCGACCGCAATTTCTTTATGGGTAAAAAGGCTGATTTGGTTGCTGCCCGCGCGGCCAATACTATCCCGATCCTTCGGAAGGATTTTATGATAGATGAATACCAGGTCATAGAAGCAAAATCATTAGGTGCCGATATTATTTTGCTGATTGCGGCTATACTTACCCCAGCCGAAATTGAAACGTTAGCATCATTGGCAAAAGGCCTTGGTTTAAATGTGTTGTTAGAGGTGCATAATTTGGAAGAGCTCGAAAGAAGCATTAACCCCAACCTGGATGCAATTGGCGTAAATAACCGGAACCTTGCCGATTTTACGGTATCGGTACAAACATCGTACGATTTAGCGCCACATATCCCTGCGGAATTTTTGAAAATATCAGAAAGTGCTATCAGTAACCCGCAAACCATTAAAGAGCTGAAACTGGCGGGCTTTAACGGCTTTTTGATCGGCGAGAACTTTATGAAACAGGAAGACCCGGGTGCCGCGATGGCGGAGTTTGTGAAAGAGTTATAGTAGCTGTGGCTATAAAAAAGGCAATGATTCGATTTTAAAGCATAGCATCAGCAAGAAATCGTTTTATTCGTCCTTCAAACCACCAAGGTTCAATCCTGTATCAAGCACAGCTTTGATGACTTCGTTTTTATTGGTACGGCTTAGCGGTAATTTATGGCTACCAACATCTACCCGACCGGCATCTATCGCGTCTATTTTGGCAACAGCTACTATGTATGATTTATGTATCCGCAAGAATTTATCTTTCGGCAGGCAGGCTTCGGCGTTTTTTAAGCTGGAGTAAATGGTAAACTTTCTCTTCGCGGTAACAATGTTCACGTAGTTCAGCATCGATTCGATGTATAAGATATCTTCCAGTAATATTTTTTCGTAGCGCTGGCCGTTTTTTACATACAGGTAATCCGGCTGGTGTTTAACCGTTTTTATCGTATCGGTGCCGTTCACCTGTGCGTTTGCTTTTTCCACCGCCTTTAAAAAGCGTTCGAAGGTTACCGGCTTCATCAAATAATCGGTTACCTCAAGCTCAAAACCATCCAGGGCATATTCAGGATAGGCTGTTACCAATACCACCTGCTGACTGATGTGATATTCGCGCAAAAAATCAATCCCGGTCATTTGCGGCATTTTAATGTCCAGGAAAACCAGGTCGACCGCCTCATTATCCAAAATAGTTTTGCCCACAACCGGGTTGCGCACGCTGCCTGCCAGGGCAAGATAAGGCACACGGTTAATGTAGCTTTCTATCTGCTGCCGCGCCAGGGGCTCATCGTCGATAATTAAACAGTTCAGCATTATGTTAAAAGCAAAGTTAGCCGCACTTTGTATTGTTCATTAGTTGCTTCAATGTCCAGTTGGTAATCGTGCCCGTAAATCAATTCAAGTCGTTTTTTTACGTTTGTTAACCCAATTCTTTCGCCGCGACTTTCTGTACTAATTGATTTTGGGTTGATGGAGTTTACACAACAAAAATAAAACTGCCGCCCTTTAATTTTTATGGTGACGGTTATAAAATTTTGCCCGTTATCATTATCCGAAACATACTTAAAAGCGTTCTCTATAAACGGAACCAGCAGCAAAGGCGCAATCGATAAGGGTTCCGTCGGTTTATCAATCATAAATTCGGACCGGCAATTATCGTTGCGGATGGACTGCAATTTAAAGTAGTTTTCCAGGTAGGCAATTTCTTTGTCAACGGGTATCCGGTCGGCATTGCACTCGTATAATTGGTAGCGCAGCAGGTCGGCCAACGATGCCAGCGTATTTTTGGCATCGGGCGAATTGACCTCCAGTTGTGTGTACAAGCCGTTTAACGAATTGAAAAGGAAATGCGGGTTAATCTGCGCCTTTAAATAGGTTAGTTCGGCCAACGATTTCTCTTTCTCCATGGTCTCCATCCGTTTACTTACGGCCGCCCTGTCGATGGCGAGTTTTACAAAGCAGCCGGCCAGCACACCAAGCAAAGCGATAAAAAAACGATTGTATTGCAGGTCTTTATAAGTCCATGTAAATTCGAAACGGATGGGCATTACATTGTTCCTTAAAAACAGCAAGGTCATCCACGCATAAAGGCCCCATAATACCAGGGTTAAGGCAGCCATTAAAATAAGCAGGCGGGATATACTTTTACTCGCCAAATAAGCAGGCATTACATACAAATACACCGCATAAAAAGCGATAATTACCAGGCTTACATCAATAGCGGTAAAATACAGGCTGTTCAGCTTGTTATCTACATAGAAATACATGATCCGGTTCCACATCAAAAAGAAAACCGACCAAAACAGGAAATGTATAAGCCACTTAATCATTAAGGCAATATTATATAAATAGGCGGTAAAATGATATTTTTTATATCAATGGTTGCTTTTTAAGGATGAAATGCCGTACACATAACTTATTGGCAATTAATATAATTTATCATAAGGTTAATATAAAAGTTGAGCCGCGCTTAGCTCATTCTGCTGATACTTGATTAAAAATATTAATCATGAAAAAGATACTTTTTATTGTACTCTGCCTGGTGGCCGTTTGCTGCCAGGCGCAAGACAAGGACTCGATTAGCGTAACTGCCGCCCAATACTTTAAGGAAGCGCAACATGCGGCTGAAGGTCAAACCATCTGGAATAAAGCGCTGTACGGCCCAACGCTATTTGTTAATCCGCAATCGCGGATGGTTTGGGCAAATATGCCCGACACACAAGGCGTGTTAAAACCCGATGGCGGCGTTTTCAAAGGCACATTGCCCAGGGATATTATTATAGCCAATACTGCTATTAACTGGCAGGGGAAAAAGTGGTCGGTTATATTGTGGCCGCTGCCGCAAAACCACGATGAGCGGCTTAATTTGGTAATGCACGAATCGTTCCACCGTATACAGGGCGACCTCGGGCTGCGGGATAACAGCCCAACCATTAACCACCTGGCTACCATGGACGGCCGCATTTATTTTTTGCTGGAACTAAAGGCGCTAAAGGCCGCACTGGCCAAGCCGGTAAACGAACGCAAAGCCGAGCTGGCAAACGCGCTGCTATTTCGTGAAAAACGGCGGCTGCTTTTCCCTGCAACTTTTGGCAACGAGCGGTTGCTCGAAATGAACGAGGGCCTGGCTGAGTACACCGGGGTGATGCTGGGACGGCAAAAGGACAGCATCCGCGAGCACCTGTACAAGATTATAAACGGGGCTGATAAAACAAAATCGCTGATACGGTCGATGGCGTATGTTACGGGGCCGGTTTATGGTTACCTGTTGTACCAAAAAGCGCCAAAATGGACCCTGCAGGCTGATTCAAATTCAAGCTTCCCGGCGTTGATTTCAAAGTATTACCAGGTTGATCTGCCGCAGGATGACATTGACGCAAAAATATCCGCGGGGCTAAAATTGTACAACGGCGATGCCATTATCGCTTCCGAAAAATTAAAAGAGGCGGAACATCGTCAGGTTGTTAAACAATATACGGAACTGTTTACCCGTAAACCGGTGCTAACCATTACATCGGTAAATATGAACATCGGGTTTAACCCCAGTAATTTATTCGACCTCGGCGATTATGGCACTGTGTACCCGACTGCGGAAGTGAAGGATGCCTGGGGGCAGCTCGAGGTAACGGAAGGCGGTATGCTAATGAAGGACTGGAAGCTGATTTACCTGCCAATAAGCGATAATATCAAGCCGGGCGAAAGCCAAATTGCAGGCACAGGATGGAAATTATCCCTTAATTCCGGGTGGAAGATTGAGAAGGATGGTGCGGGGAATTATAAAGTTGTTAAAACCAACTAGTGCGAAAGTTTTTGCATTAGCGATAGCAGTGGATACCGGCCATCGCGCCTAAGGCCTGTGCAGTATGAACGGATAGCGCGGGCCGCAGGCAATGCCATAATTTCTGAACCGGGATTTTTCACCAGTTGATTGTTTTTTTAAAGGCGTTCAAGAAAGCTTCGCAGTTAAGCGGATTTTGGGATTTTTCTGATTTCGAAGAATGTTGCTGGCGAATAAGATACGTCTTTAAATCCGATAAATCACAGTTCGAAAATTCCGCAGGTCGTCAAATCATCAAATTTTCAAATTCTCTCATCCGCACATCACTCCCCCTTCAGCGCTTCTCTTATTTTGTGGGAAGTAGCTTCCAGTTGTTCGGGGGTGAAGGTTAGCTTTGGCCGGGAGAAGTTCATATCGTCGACGCGGTTCATGGGGATGAGGTGGATGTGGGCATGCGGCACCTCGAGGCCGATAACTGCGACGCCAACTTTTTTACAGGGAATGGCCTTTTTTAAGCCTGTAGCGACTATTTTGGCAAATATCTGCAGTTCGGTATACATGGCGTCGTCCATGTCGAACAGGTAATCAACCTCTTCTTTGGGTATCACCAGCACATGCCCTTCGGCCAGCGGGTTAATATCCAGGAATGCCAAAAAATCAATGGTCTCGGCTACTTTATAAGCCGGTATTTCGCCTGATACTATTTTTGAGAAGATGGTCATTGCTTTAGTTGATTAAGTTAGAATGAGTTGATTAAGTTGGATTGAGTTGAATGGGTTGATTAGGTTAGCGATGTTTAAAATAACTTAATCAACCTAATCCAACTTAATCAACCCAATAAACTACCTGCTTATTTCCATTATTTCAAATTCCATTTTACCGGCCGGAACGGTAATTTCGGTGGTTTCGCCAACTTTTTTGCCCAAAAGGCCTTTGGCTATTGGCGACGCTACCGATATTTTGCCCGACTTTAGGTCGGCTTCGTTTTCTGATACCAGTTGGTAGCTCATCACGGCGCCGTTTTTAACGTTTTTAATTTTAACAATCGATAATGCCAGCACCCTGGAGGTATCAATTTTCGATTCATCCAGCAAGCGGGCATTGGCCAGCATTTCGCCCATTTTAGCTATTTTAGCTTCGTGCAAACCCTGGGCCTCCTTGGCTGCATCGTATTCCGCATTTTCTGATAAGTCGCCTTTATCACGCGCCTCGGCAATGGCCTTGCTGATGTTGGTGCGGCCCGTGGTTTTAAGTTCGTGTAATTCTTTCTTTAAATTTTCTAAACCTTCTTTGGTATAATATGCTACCTCTGCCATAACGCACAAATTAATTTTTAATACTTTTTGTTTAACCGGTTGCCAAAAAAAACCGCCCTCCCTTGTTTTAAGAAGGACGCGATGGCTTTCTTTTAAAAAACAAACAAGACTATACGGGCCCGCGGCCTACATAGTCTTGCTTTGTGTAGAAACGAAGATAAGAGATTTAAGTTTTAATATCCAAATTTTTTTGCGGGCGAAGCCAGGTTCATAGTTCATGGTTCATAGATCATGGTAAAAGAAGAGCCAAGAATCAAGAGCCAAGAGTCAAGTAGTACCCCACTGCTACTAATTCCCTTCCGGCTATGAACCATGAACTCTACTACATTGTCAAAAAACTGGCTATGAACTATCAACTATGACCCATGAACCAAAAAATATCTACCTTTGCACCCATGATAATTGAAGTATTAAAATCCAAGCTTCACCGGGTAAGGGTAACGCAGGCCGAACTGAATTATGTTGGCAGCATTACCATTGATGAGGATTTGCTGGATGCGGCTAATATTATACCCAATGAGAAGGTGCAGATTGTAAATAATAACAACGGCGCCCGCTTTGAAACTTATACCATCCGCGGCGAACGCGGCACCGGCACCATTTGCCTTAACGGTGCTACCGCCCGCCTTGCACAGGTTGGCGACATTGTAATTATTATGAGCTACGCCTATATGGAAGTCGATGAGGCACGCAAATATGAGCCTATTCTGGTGTTTCCGGACAACGATAATAAGCTGTTGAAGTAAGTCGGAAAAGTCCGAAAGTCGGGAAGTCCGGAAGTCCGGAAGACGCTGCACTTTTCTGGCGCATAGTGTTTTGACTTCTGACTTAAGAATCCTCCTACCTGTTAGGATATGCGCTCAATCCCAGAATAATGTGCAAACTGGGGCTAACCTGGATGGCATTGCGCAGTTTGTAAACCATCCTGATCTTCACCTGTGCCTGCCGCACATGCTGATCTAAAAAAGAAGAGTTATCGATATCGAGTACCATGGTGTTGCCCACGCCGGCAGTAATATCTGTACGCGACGCTACCAAAACCTCGTCTGTGCCATCGGCTTTGGCCATGTAAACCTTTACCATGCTAAGGTTGCCGATGTTGAAATCTGAAGGTTCCCTTGATTCGAGTTTGGCCGATACCATGCGCACCTCGCTTACTTTAGCCCCATTGTTACCGTCTTTACGAAAATCCTGGTCGAAACTGGTGGCCATGGCCGTTGCCGAGTGCTCTTCCCCGGGCTTGTCTGTTTTTGGGATGGTAACCGTAGTGGTATAGGGAAAGGTTGATTTAACGATAGACTGCATCATGGCACAACTGGCGAAAACCAATATAAAGGCAACTAAAAATAACGGCTTCATAATTTTAGGGATTACAACAACAAGGTAGCTTATGGCGGCCACAAAAACAACATAAAATAAATTTAAAGTTAACTGCATGTGAGTCCTTGTAACATTGCCACCCGCAACAAAGGCGAACAAGTTGAAACAATGGCCAAACCATTTTGCACCGGGTGTTCATTCCCTTAACTTTGCAGGACTAACCGCAAACAGGTGTTCGGAAGAGTGTTTTTATTCCCCTCTTGAGAGGGGGCGCGCCGGATTGTGCAGTGACAGGGGTGTGTTCGCCGCCATGCAATAGCGTAAAAGCTTGGCGTAGAAGACACACCCCTGCCCCTCTCAAGAGGGGAACCGCACATTCCCGCCGCTTTTTTCAATCTTGCGAACACCTGTAGACTAACCATAACCAATGGAAAAACAAATAACCTACCAAATAGCAACTACTGCCGAAGCGTTTGAAAATGGCAAACAACTGTTCCGCGAATATGTGATCTCGTTGAATGTCGACCTGTCGTTTCAGAATTTTGAAAGCGAACTGGAGACTATCGACACCCAATACAACAAGCCTGGCGGGACCTTGCTGCTGGCCATGGATGGCGATGCATTTGTTGGCTGCAGCGGCATCCGCAGGCTGGACGACGAAACCGCCGAACTTAAACGCATGTATGTTAAAAACCAGTACCGGGGCTACCAGGTCGGTGCGGCACTGCTGCAACGTTCGTGCGAAATTGCCAAGCAGCTGGGCTATAAAAAAATACGGCTCGACACCCTGGCCAGCATGACCAAAGCCCAGCAGCTTTACGCCGCATCCGGCTTCTACGAAATTGAACCGTACCGCTTCAATCCCCTGCCGGGGACGATGTATATGGAGAAGGCGTTGTAAGATGTTTTATTGAATGTGTGAGGGTATGTCACCCTGAGGCACTCGAAGGGTGCGCGTAAAGGCCATTGCCCCCGTGCTAAGCAAGTCGTACAGGCCAATGCGCTCATGCTTCGAGTGCCTCAGCATGACACCCTTTTTTTGTTGCCTTACCCCGTCAGCAGATAAGCTTAAAAAAACGATAAGAGGGAAACAATAACAATGTGTTTAAGGCGGGTAAAGGCCCGACAGAAAAGCGGGCCGGGGAGTCTGGCCTGCGGCGGGGAAGCTTTTTTCTGTCTTGATTTATTCGCCTGTTGTTTGTTTTTTTAAGGCGCTCATGAGGTCGCTGCGCTTAGTTTTTGGTTACTTTTGGATCAAGCCAAAAGTAACAGCCCCCGCGGCAATTGAGCGGGGTGAACATTAAGTTAATCCAATGAACTCCATTTCGAAGCAACCCGGCATGCATGGCGCACACCTGTCCTGTGGGGTGCCGAAACAAGTTCGGCATGACGGGGGGGTATTTAAACAATCCCCTTTTACATCTCAAAAAATACCCTACTTTTACTCTTATAAAATCACCCTTTCCAAGTGTTAAAACCCCTCATCACCCTCGCTTCATTTTGTTTTTTCAGTTTAGTTTCAATGGCGCAGCCTTTAGATAATGCGGCTATCCTGGCGCGCAAACAGGTGCCCATATTATGCTACCACCAGATACGCAACTGGCGGGCCAGCGACAAGCAGGTTGATAAAGATTACATCATTCCCCCGGCAACCTTCAGGGCCCATATGAAAATGCTGGCTGACAGCGGCTACCACGCCATTTTGCCCGACGAACTGTATAACTACCTCACCACCGGCGCCGCCCTGCCCGCCAAACCCATTATGCTCACCTTCGACGATACCGACGGCGACCAATGGGATGTGGCCCGGCCTGAACTAATGAAATATGGCTTTAAAGGCGTTTATTTTATAACCACTACGGATATAGAGAAAAACAGGCACTACATGGACGCCAAAAAGATAAAACAGCTGTCGGACGAGGGGAACGTTATAGCCTGCCACACACAGGACCATACCAATTTCAGACATTACAAGGGCAACGACTGGTACACCCAAATTGATAAGCCCACTAAACGACTGGAAAAAATTACCGGTAAGGACATCAAATATTTTGCCTTCCCCTTTGGCGAGTGGAACGCCGCCGGTTTGCCAGAACTCCACAAGCGGGGCTTCAAGGCAGCCTTCCAGCTCACCTCGCCCCGCGATAATAACGACCCCATCATGACCATCCGCCGCCTGCTGGGCTGCGGCTACTGGAGCGCCACCACGCTGGACTATAATATAAAGCATGATTTTGGGAAAGTGGGGAAGAAAGCGGTGGTAGTGAAGGGGAAATAGGGTGTATGGGTGCTGAAAAACACGTGGTGATGTTGTTGGTAGCTTCGAAGTTTTGTTTCTTCTAAGAACTTAAAGCTTACCCCGCTCAATTGCCGCGGGGGCTGTTATGTTTTTCGCGTATTGTTTATTTTTATAGGCGCTCAAGAGGGCTGCGCCGTTTGTCTTGATACAAAGTAACCAAAAATCAAGTCACAGAAA
>Ga0209455_1000855_pt1 | contig 16284 bp, 13 predicted proteins | sample AraplaCol_mCL_r2_FD_184275 | JGI IMG/M metagenome (GOLD analysis project Ga0209455, IMG submission 184275) | Arabidopsis root microbial communities from North Carolina, USA - plate scrape CL_Col_mCL_r2 (SPAdes) (version 2) | ecosystem: Host-associated > Plants > Roots > Endosphere | place: USA...
CAGATTTCAAAAGAACTCAAGCGCCGCGGCTTCAAGTTCGTCGGCCCGACCATTGCCTATGCCTGGATGCAGGCCACAGGCATGGTCAACGATCACGCGGCGGACTGCTTTCGCCGCGATGCCTGCGCGGCGGAGTGACGCCATGAAGATCCGCTGGATTCTCGCTCGTGCAATGGCTGCCGCCGTCCTGCTCGCCGGCCTGGCCGGCTGCTCGCAATACGAGATGTACGGCACCGTCGATACCGGCGTGGCCGGCAGCCACGTCACCACTCATCAATAGAGACGGCGTTCGCCTCGATCGCCATTCGCCGCGTCATTCATGCATGAAAAAAAGCGGCCCGCAGGCCGCTTTTTTTGCACCGCCGCGTGCGGGGCGCCGAATTACTTCTTGCGCCGCACGGGCGGCACGTCGGTGCACACGCCTTCGGCCACTTCGGCCGCCATGCCGACCGACTCGCCCAGCGTGGGATGCGGGTGGATGGTCTTGGCGATGTCGACCACGTCGGCCCCCATCTCGATGGCCAGCACCACTTCGCTGATCATGTCGCCGGCATGCGTGCCGACGACGGCGCCGCCGAGGATGCGATGCGTCTCGGCGTCGAAGATCAGCTTGGTGAAGCCCTCGTCGCGGCCGTTGGCGATCGCGCGGCCCGAAGCCGCCCAGGGGAACACGCCCTTCTCGATCTTGATGCCCTGCTTCTTGGCCTCGTCTTCGGTCAGGCCCACCCAGGCCACTTCGGGATCGGTGTAGGCCACGCCCGGGATGACGCGCGCGTCGAAGAAGGACTTCTCGCCGGCGATGGCTTCGGCGGCCACGTGGCCTTCATGCACGGCCTTGTGCGCCAGCATGGGCTGGCCCACGATGTCGCCGATGGCGTAGATGTGCGGCACGTTGGTGCGCATCTGCCTGTCCACCGCGATGAAGCCGCGGTCGGACACGGCCACGCCGGCCTTCTCAGAACCGATCTTCTTGCCGTTGGGCACGCGGCCCACGGCCTGCAGAACCAGGTCGTAGCGCTGCGGTTCCTTGGGCGCGCCCTCGCCTTCGAAGGTGACGTAGATGCCGTCGGGCTTGGCCTCGGCCGCCACCGTCCTGGTGTTGAGCATGATGTTGTCGAAGCGGTGGGCGTTGACCTTCTGCCACACCTTGACCAGATCGCGGTCGGCGCCCTGCATCAGGCCGTCCAGCATCTCGACCACGTCCAGGCGGGCGCCCAGCGTGGAGTACACCGTGCCCATTTCCAGGCCGATGATGCCGCCGCCGATGAGCAGCATCTTCTTGGGCACGCTCTTCAATTCCAGCGCACCGGTGGAGTCGACGATGCGCTCGTCGGCGGGCAGGAAAGGCAGCCTGGCCGACTGGCTGCCGGCGGCGATGATGGCGTTCTTGAAGCGGATGGTCTGGGTTTTGCCGTCGGCCGACTTGACGGTCATGTGGTTCGGGTCGGCGAACTCGCCCACGCCGGTCACCACGGTGACCTTGCGCGCCTTGGCCATGCCGGCCAGGCCGCCGGTGAGCTTGCCCACCACGCTGTCCTTGTAGCCGCGCAGCTTGTCCAGGTCGATCTTGGGCGTGCCGAAGTCCACGCCGTGCGCGGCCATGGCCTTGGCCTCGTCGATCACGGCGACGTTGTGCAGCAGCGCCTTGGACGGGATGCAGCCCACGTTCAGGCACACGCCGCCCAGGGTCGAATAGCGCTCGACCAGCACGGTGCTCAAGCCCAGGTCGGCGGCGCGGAAGGCGGCCGAATAGCCGCCGGGGCCCGCGCCCAGCACCAGCACGTCGCATTCCTGATCGGCCAAACCCGAGTAGCTGGCGGCCTTGGGCGCCGGTGCGGCGGGTGCGGCAGATGCCGCTGCTGCAGGCACCGGAGCGGCCGGCGTCGGCGCAGCGGCAGGCGCCGCTGCGCCGGCATCCACTTCGAGAATGGCGCTGCCCTCGGCCACCTTGTCGCCCACCTTGACCTTGAGCGCCGTGACGACGCCGCCTTGCGAAGCGGGGATCTCCATCGAAGCCTTGTCGGACTCGACCGTGATCAGGCTTTGCTCGGCCTTGATCGTGTCGCCGACCTTCACCAGCACTTCGATGACCTCGACTTCCTTGAAGTCGCCGATATCGGGAACCTTGATTTGCACATTGCTCATATCAGCCTCCGCACGGCCGCCCGAAGGAGGCTGAAGCCCCCTTGGGGGGCGGCGAACGTAGTGAGTGTGGGGGTCGTCATTTTTCTCCCTTTACAGCGCGACGCGGCGGAAATCGGCCAGCAGCGAGGCCAGGTAGGCGTTGAAGCGCGCCGCCGCTGCGCCGTCGATGACGCGGTGGTCGTACGACAGCGACATGGGCATGGTCAGGCGCGGCACGAACTGCTTGCCGTCCCACACGGGCTTCTGGAAGGAGCGCGACAGGCCCAGGATGGCCACTTCGGGCGCGTTGATGATGGGCGTGAAGTGCGTGCCGCCGATGCCGCCCAGGGACGAGATCGAGAAGCAGCCGCCTTGCATCTCAGCAGGCGCAAGCTTGCCGTCGCGGGCCTTCTTGGCCAGCTCGCTCATTTCCTTGGCGATATCGACGATGCCCTTCTTGTCGGCATCCTTGAGCACCGGCACCACCAGCCCGTTGGGCGTGTCGGCCGCGAAGCCGACGTTGTAGTACTGCTTGTAGACCAGGTTGTCGCCGTCGAGCGAGGCGTTGAATTCGGGGAACTTCTTCAGGGCCGCGACCACGGCCTTGATGACGAAGGCGAGCATGGTGAATTTGATGCCCGCTTTCTCGTTTTCCTTGTTGAGGGTGACGCGCAGGGCTTCCAGGTCGGTGATGTCCGCTTCGTCGTTGTTGGTGACGTGCGGGATCATGACCCAGTTGCGGTGCAGGTTCGCGCCCGAGATCTTCTTGATGCGCGACAGCGGCTTGGGCTCGATGGGGCCGAACTTGGCGAAATCGACCTTGGGCCACGGCAAGAGGCCCAGCGCGGCGCCGTCGGCCGAGCCGGACGAAGCCGCGGGCGAACCCGCGCCCCCGACCAGGGCCTGCTTGACGAAGTTGCGCACGTCGTCGAACAGGATGCGGCTCTTGGGACCGGAGCCCGTGACGCGGCTCAGGTTCACGCCCAGTTCGCGCGCGAACTTGCGCACCGAGGGCGAGGCATGCGGTAGCTTGCCGGGGGCCAGGCCCGGATCTTCCACCATGGCGGAAGCCATGGCGGCCGGTGCCGGAACGGCCTTGGGCGCGGCGGCCGGTGCGGGGGCAGCCGGAGCTGCGGCGGCGGCAGGCGCGGGAGCAGCCGCCGGCGCGGCGCCGGCGGCCTGAACCACCGCCACCAGCGTGCCCTTGGACACTTTGTCGCCCACCTTGACCTTGAGCGCCGTGACGACGCCGCCTTGCGAAGCGGGGATCTCCATCGAGGCCTTGTCGGACTCGACCGTGATCAGGCTTTGCTCGGCCTTGACGGTATCGCCCACGGCGACCATCACTTCGATGACTTCGACTTCCTTGAAGTCGCCGATATCGGGCACGAGCAGATCGACCGAACCGCCGCCGGCGGCCGGCGCGGCGGGAGCCGCCGCAGGCGCAGCGGCAGTCGCGGGGACCGGCGCAGGCGCGGCTGCGGCAGGCGCCGGAGCGGCCGCGGCTGCCTCGGCGGCGTCGACCACCAGGACCACGGTGCCTTCGGCCACCTTGTCGCCCACCTTGATCGCAATCGACTTGACCACGCCGCCCTGCGAGGCGGGGATCTCCATCGAAGCCTTGTCGGACTCGACCGTGATCAGGCTTTGCTCGGCCTTGATCGTGTCGCCGACCTTCACCAGCACTTCGATGACCTCGACTTCCTTGAAGTCGCCGATATCGGGAACTTTGATTTCCACAGTATTGCTCATCGTCTCACCATCCTATGCTGTGCCGGGCTCAGGCGCGTTGGGGGTTGGCCTTGGCCGGATTGATGCCGTACTTCTTGATCGCTTCGGTCACCTTGGACATGGGCAGCTTGCCCTCGTCGGCCAAAGCGCGCAGCGCGCCCAGGACCACGAAGTGACGATTGATCTCGAAGTGCTCGCGCAGCTTGCTGCGGAAATCCGAGCGGCCGAAGCCGTCGGTGCCCAGCACCTTGTAGGTGCGGCCGGCCGGCATGAAAGGACGGATCTGGTCGGCGAAGAGCTTCATGTAGTCGGTCGAGGCAATGATGGGGCCTTCGGTGCCGGCCATTTGCTGGGTGACGTAGGACGTCTGCGGCTTGGCTTCCGGGTTGAGCAAATTGTGGCGCTCGACGTCCAGGCCTTCGCGGCGCAGCTCGGTAAAGCTGGTCACGCTCCAGAGATCGGACGCCACGCCCCAATCGGCTTCGAGCAGTTCCTGCGCGGCCATGACTTCGCGCAGGATGGTGCCCGAACCCATGAGCTGCACGCGGGGCTTGGTGGACCCTTTGCCCTTGCCGGTCGACTTGAGCATGTACATGCCCTTGATGATGCCTTCCTCGTCGCCGGTGTTCAGGCCGGGTTGGGGGTAGTTTTCGTTCATCAGGGTCAGGTAGTAATAGACGTTCTCCTGGTCTTCGACCATGCGCTTCATGCCGTGCTGGATGATGACGGCGACTTCGTGCGAGAAGGTCGGATCGTAGGCCACGCAGTTCGGGATGGTCGAGGCCAGGATGTGGCTGTGGCCGTCTTCGTGCTGCAGGCCTTCGCCGTTGAGCGTGGTGCGCCCGGCGGTGCCGCCCAGCAGGAAGCCGCGCGCCTGCATGTCGCCGGCGGCCCAGGCCAGGTCGCCGATACGCTGGAAGCCGAACATCGAGTAGTAGATGTAGAACGGCACCATGATGCGGTTGTTGGTCGAGTACGACGTGGCCGCGGCGATCCAGGAGCTCATGCCGCCCGCTTCGTTGATGCCTTCCTGCAGCAGCTGGCCGTCGGCCGACTCGCGGTAGTACATCACCTGGTCTTTGTCGACCGGCACGTACTTCTGGCCTTCGGGCGTGTAGATGCCGATCTGGCGGAACAGGCCCTCCATGCCGAAGGTGCGCGATTCGTCGACCAGGATGGGCACCACGCGCGGGCCGATCTCCTTGTCGCGCAGGATCTGGTTGAGCACGCGCACGAAGGACTGCGTGGTCGAGATCTCGCGGCCTTCGGCGGTGGGATCGAGCACGGCCTTGAAAGCCTCCAGCTTGGGCACGACGAGCTTCTCGTCGGCCTTCTGGCGGCGGCGGGGCAGATAGCCGCCCAGGGCCTTGCGGCGCTCGTGCAGGTACTTCATCTCGGGCGAATCTTCGGCCGGCTTGAAGTACGGGACCTTCTCGAGCTGATCGTCGGGAATGGGGATGGCGAAGCGGTCGCGGAATTCGCGGATGGAATCGATGTCCAGCTTCTTTTGCTGGTGGGTGGGGTTCTTGGCCTGGCCGACCTGGCCCATGCCGTAGCCCTTGATGGTCTTGGCCAGGATGACGGTGGGACGGCCGACGTGCTTGTTGGCCGCGTCGAAAGCCGCATAGACCTTGTGCGGGTCGTGGCCGCCGCGGTTCAGGCGCCAGATGTCGTCGTCGCTCATGCGGGCGACCATTTCCAGCAGCTTGGGATGCTTGCCGAAGAAGTAGTCGCGCACGAACTTGCCGTCGTGGGCCTTGTAGGCCTGGTATTCGCCGTCGACGGAGTCTTCCATGACCTTGCGCAGGATGCCTTCCTTGTCGGCGGCCAGGAGCGGATCCCAGTAGCCGCCCCAGACCAGCTTGATGACGTTCCAGCCCGCGCCGCGGAAGTCGCCTTCCAGTTCCTGGATGATCTTGCCGTTGCCGCGCACCGGGCCGTCCAGGCGCTGCAGGTTGCAGTTGACGACGAAGATCAGGTTGTCGAGTTTTTCGCGCGCGGCCAGGGCGATGGCGCCCAGCGATTCGGGCTCGTCCATTTCGCCGTCGCCGCAGAACACCCAGACCTTGCGGCCGGCGGTCTTGGCCAGGCCGCGGGCTTCCATGTACTTGAGGAAGCGCGCCTGATAGATGGCCATCAGCGGCCCCAGGCCCATGGACACCGTGGGGAACTGCCAGAAATCCGGCATCAGCTTGGGGTGCGGATAGGACGACAGGCCCTTGCCGCCGACTTCCTGGCGGAAGTTGTCGAGCTGCTCTTCGGTGAAGCGGCCTTCCATGAAGCCGCGCGAGTACATGCCGGGCGAGGTGTGGCCCTGAAAGTAGACCAGGTCGCCGCCGTGGTCTTCGGTCTCGGCGTGCCAGAAGTGGTTCTGGCCGCAGGAGATCATGGTGGCCAGCGAGGCGAAAGAGGCGATGTGGCCGCCCAGGTCGCCGCCGTCGGGCGGGTTGTGCTTGTTCGCCTTGACCACCATGGCCATGGCGTTCCAGCGGATGTAGGCGCGCATGCGCGCTTCGAGCTCGAGGTTGCCGGGATGCGGCGGCTCCATCGCGGTCGGAATGGTGTTGACGTAGGCCGTGTTGGGCGAATACGGGATGTGAGTCCCGGAGCGGCGCGCTTCGTCGATCAGCTTTTCAATGATGAAATGGGCCCGATCCGGGCCTTCGCGATCGAGGACCGCCGCCAAAGCCTCAAGCCATTCCTGGGTTTCTAGAGTATCGTCGTCTTGGGGAAGCGAAGCGGACATGTGCTGTCTCCGTTATAAAGTAAATGCCGAGCCAGACAGGGCCTAGACATGGCGACTTGGGCTTACTGGGTCGCAAGCTTACCTCGAGACACAGAAAATTTCATGTTGCGGTACGGCATTTTGCAATATGAAATCAAACCCCACGTCATGATCTCTTCCATTGTGCGCCCGTGGGAATCCGGCACGCATTAAAATCACGCGATTCCCGGCAAGACCTCATGTCCAACCCCAAGTCTCTCATCCCTACGCCGTTCCACGACCAGGCCCGCATGCGCCGCCGCGGCCTGTATTGGCTCACGCCCGCGCTCGTGCTGGTGCTGTACCTGTGCGTGATGGGCGCGTTCTTCTGGCTGCAGCGCATCCGCGACGACAGCGTCATGTTCGTCACCATCGACCAGGAGATGCGCCAGCAGCGCCTGATGTGGGTGGTGATCGCGCTGTCCTGCGTGATCGTGGTGAGCCTGTTGATGCTGTGGCGCTACACGCGCTTTCGCTCCAAGGCCGAGGCCGCGCTGATCGCCGAGACCGCCTTTCGCCGCGCCATGGAGAACTCCATGTCCACCGGCATGCGCGTGCTCGACATGGAAGCGCGCATCGCCTATGTCAATCCGGCCTTCTGCCGCATGATCGGCTGGAACGAAGCCGACCTGGTCGGCCGCGCCGCGCCCTACCCCTATTGGGTGCCGGGCCGCCACGAGCAGCACCAGCACACGCTGGACGTGCTCATGTCGGGCAAGGCGCCCAACAGCGGCCTGGAACTGGAAGCCCAGCGCCGCGACGGCTCGCGCTTTGCCGCGCGCCTGTACGTCTCGCCGCTGCTGGACCCGAACGGCAACCAGATCGGCTGGATGACCTCCATGACCGACATCACCGAGCCCAAGCGCATCCGCGAGGCCCTGACCGCCGCGCACGAGCGCTTCATGACGGTGCTCGAAGGCCTGGACGACGCCATCTCGGTCACGGCCGACACGCACGACAGCCTGGAACTGCTCTTTGCCAACCGCACCTACCGGCGCATCTTCGGCGCGCAGACGGGCGGCCACGACGAGCTCCTGGCCGGCCGCCGCGGCCGTTTCACCGACGAGTCGGTGGAAGTGTTCGCCCCCTCGGTGCAGCGCTGGTTCGAGGTGCATCACCGCATGCTGGCCTGGACCGACGGGCGCCGCGTGCGCATGCAGGTGGCGCGCGACATCACCGAGCGCCGCAAGCATGAGGAAGCCTCGCGCGTCCAGCAGGAAAAGATCCAGATCACCAGCCGCCTGACCACCATGGGCGAGATGGCCTCGTCGCTGGCGCACGAGCTGAACCAGCCGCTCACGGCCATCTACAACTACAGCATGGGCGCGGTGGCCCTGGTCAAGGCCGGGCACACCAGCCCCAATATGCTGCTGCCGGCGCTGGAGAAGGCCGCCGCCCAGGCCGAACGCGCCGGCAAGATCATCAGCCGCATCCGCGAGTTCGTGAAGCGCAGCGAGCCGCGCCGCCAGGCCGTGCCCATCCGCCGCATCGTCGACAACGCCATCGGCTTCGCCGAGATCGACGCGCGCAAGCGCCGCATCCGCATCGAGAGCTTCGTTCCTTCCGACGCGCCCGACGTGCTGGCCGACCCGATTCTCATCGAACAGGTGCTGCTCAACCTGATCAAGAACGGCGTCGAATCCATGGAGAAACGCGAGCCCGACGAGCTCAAGGTGGCCGTGATCCTGCACGAGCAGCAGCTGGAGGTGGCGGTGGTCGACCGCGGCCACGGCATCTCCGACCCCGAACGCTTGTTCGAGCCCTTCTTCAGCACCAAGACCCAGGGTCTGGGCATGGGTTTGAATATTTGCCGTACCATTATCGAATCCCACCATGGCCGCCTCTGGGCGGACCCGAACCCGGCCGGCGGCACGATTTTCAGATTTACCCTGCCGACCGTCGATCCTAAAACCCCGCTGCAGAACGATCAGTCCGAGGAGTTGCACGCATGACCTCCCCCTCCACGCCCAGTACCGTCTTCATCGTCGACGACGACGAAGCCGTGCGCGATTCGCTGCGCTGGCTGCTCGAAGCCAACGGCTACCGGGTGCGCCCCTATGCCAGCGCCGAGACTTTTCTGGATGAATACGATCCCGGCCAGATCGGCGTGCTGATCGCCGACGTGCGCATGCCCGGCATGAGCGGCCTGGAGCTGCAGGAGCAGCTGATCGCGCGCAAGGCGCCGCTGCCCATCGTCTTCATCACCGGCCACGGCGACGTGCCCATGGCCGTGTCCACGATCAAGAAGGGCGCGGTCGATTTTCTCGAGAAGCCTTTCAACGAGGCCGATCTGCGCGACACGGTGGCCCGCATGCTCGAGCAGGCGGTGCAGCGCATCAATCAGTACCAGGCGCAGCGCGACCACGAAGCCATGCTGGCCCGCCTCACGGCGCGCGAGCAGCAGGTGCTGGGGCGCATCGTTGCCGGCCGCCTGAACAAGCAGATCGCCGACGACCTGGGGATCAGCATCAAGACCGTCGAGGCGCATCGCGCCAACATCATGGAAAAGCTCGAAGTGACGACGGTGGCCGATTTGATGAAGGTGGCGTTGGCCAAGCCTGAGACTGCCTGATCCTTCTTGAGTCGCATGACGAGTTCCGGCCGCCTTGGGCGGCCGCGCGCTTTACGCTTATGGCGCCAACGCTCACAGCGTCTCCAATTCATATACCAAGAGAAATACGATGTCCGCACGCATCATTGATGGAAAAGCCCTGTCCGCGAAGATCCGCGAAGAAGTCGCCGAGCGCGTCGCGGCGCTGAAGGCCAAGGGCGTCACGCCCGGCCTGGCCGTGGTGCTGGTGGGCGAAGACCCGGCGTCCCAGGTCTACGTCCGCAACAAGGTCGAGGCTTGCCAGAAGGCCGGGCTGCATTCGGTCAAGGAGCAGTATCCGGCCGACATGAGCGAGGCCGAGCTGCTGGCCCGCATCGATGCGCTCAATGCCGATCCGGCCATACACGGCATTCTGGTGCAGCTGCCCCTGCCCAGGCACATGAGCGCGCACAAGGTCATCGAGGCCATCGCGGCCGAGAAGGACGTGGACGGTTTTCACATCAGCAACGCGGGCCTGCTCATGACGGGCCAGCCGCTGTTTCGCCCCTGCACGCCCTACGGCGTGATGAAGATGCTGGAGGCCGACGGCGTGGCGCTGCGCGGCGCCGAGGCCGTGGTGGTGGGCGCCAGCAACATCGTGGGCAAGCCCATGGCCATGCTGCTGCTGCAGGCCGGCGCCACGGTGACGATCTGCAATTCCAAGACCCGCGACCTGGGCGCGCAGGCGCGCCGCGCCGACGTGCTGGTAGTGGCCACCGGCAAGCCCGGCATGATCACCGGCGACATGATCAAGCCGGGCGCGGCGGTGATCGACGTGGGCATCAACCGCGGCGCGGACGGCAGGCTGTGCGGCGACGTGGACTTTGCCTCGGCCGCGAAAGTGGCCGGTTCGATCACGCCGGTGCCGGGCGGCGTGGGGCCCATGACCATCGCCATGCTGCTGGTCAACACGGTCGAGGCCGCCGAGCGCGTCGCGGCCTGATGCGGTCCTAGCCGGCTGCGGCGCGCCGGTTCCAGGGCATTTTCATCAGCACGCGGGCCAGCCCGCAAAAACCGGACACGCCCGCGAACACCAGGCCGGCGCCCACGAAGCCCGAAAGCAGGTAGAACCACGGCGACACCGCCGTGCCCAGCGCCACGCCCGCGAGAACCATCGAACCCGCGGCGATCTGCACCTGGCGCTGGAGTTCCAAAGGTTGGGAACGATCGGCCGCGACCGGCAGGCCTGCCCTCTTCCAGGCGTCCAGGCCGCCTTCGAGCAAATAGGCCGCGCGGCCCTGGGCGCAAGCCGCCAGGGCTTGGGCATTCATGCGGGTGCGGTTGCCGGAGCGGCAATAGAACACGATCTGGCTCGCGCCGGAAAAATCCGGCGCCGGCGCGCCCAGCGGGGCGTGCAGGGACTTGGGGATGTGCTCGCGCACATGCTCGTCCATGGGGCGGATGTCGACCAGGACGGCGCCTTGCGTTATGGACTGCCGGGCTTGCTGGGGAGAAATGGTCTTGAGCGGCATGATGGATACCTCGAAATTTTTTGCCGCGCCTGGACGCGGCAGCGATGACATCAGGGACAAAAGATCGCCTTGAGCGCGGCGATCAGTTTTTCCGCGTCGGGGTTTTCGATGCGGTAGTAAAGCGTCTGGGCTTCGCGCCGGAAGGCGATCAGGCCTTCTTCGCGCATGCGGGCCAGGTGCTGCGACAGGGCGGACTGGCTCAGCTCCACCTGGTCCAGCAATTGGCCCACCGTGAGCTCGCCGTGCTCGATCAGCAGGCACAGCACCAGCAGCCGGTGCTCGTTGCCGACCAGGCGCAGCAGGCCGGCCGCCTGGGCAGCAGCCTGCTGCATGAATTGGCGATGCAGTTTGCCCATTTTTGTTCGCGCGGCCTTTGCTCGTGCTGTTTTATTTAAGATAAAACTAATTTAGAATATTCTAATATTAAATGCAAGGCTATGCTTGCCTTGCATCTCGGAGACTACTCATGTCCAGCGCGGTCGAAATCCGGGCGTTCTTCGACGAGCCCACCAATACCGTCACCTATCTGGTGGCAGATCCCACGACGCGGCAGGCGGCGGTCATCGACCCCGTGCTCGACTACGACCACCGCAGCGGCAAGGCGCAGACCGACTCGGCCGACCGCGTACTCGACGCGGCCCGGCAAGCCGGCTGGAACATCGCCTGGATACTCGAGACCCACGCGCACGCCGATCACCTGAGCGCCGCGCCCTACGTCAAGCGCCATACCGGCGCGCCCATCGCCATCGGCGAACACATCCGCGAGGTGCAGGCCATCTTCCGGCCGGTGTTCAATCTGGACGGCGATGCGCGCGCCGAAGAAGACAGCGGGTTCGACCGCCTGCTGCGCGACGGCCAGACGCTGCCCCTGGGCAATCTGGCGGTGCATGTGCTGCACACGCCGGGACACACGCCGGCCTGCGTGGCGTATCAAATCGAGGACGCGGTGTTCGTGGGCGATACGCTGTTCATGCCCGACTACGGCACCGCACGGGCGGACTTTCCCGGCGGCGACGCGAGGACGCTGTACCGCTCGATCCGCCGCCTGCTGGCGCTGCCTTTGCCGACGCGCCTTTTCATGTGCCACGACTACAAGGCGCCGGGCCGCGACGGCTATGCGTGGGAGACCACCGTGGCCGAGGAGCGCGCCGGCAATATCCACATCCGCGAAGGCGTGAGCGAAGACGAATTCGTCGCCATGCGCCAACGGCGCGACGCCACGCTCGCCGCGCCGGCGCTGCTCCTGCCGTCCATCCAGGTCAACATCCGCGCGGGCTACCTGCCCACGGCGGAATCGAACGGCGTGCGCTATCTGAAGATCCCGCTTTCGCTGCCGGGCATGCCGTAAAGCGCCCGGGCATCTTGATGCCCGGGGATCGGCCCCCATATGGGCTATGTGCACATGGCCGATAATCACGGCTCATCCTCGCGGCCTCGCCGCCCCTGCCCCGCTTTCGCAATCATGACCGCCACCAATCCCCTGCTTGCCCCCGTCGCCGACCTGGTCGATTACGCCGCCGTCCGCCCCGAACACATCGCCCCCGCCGTGGACGAACTGCTGGGCCTGGCCCGCGAGGCGGTGGACCATGCGGCCGACCCCGGCCTGCCCGCAAGCTGGGAAGCCGTGGTCGAGCCGCTGGACAGCGCGTCCGAACGGCTGTGGCGCGCCTGGTCGGTGGCCGGCCACTTGAACGCCGTGGTCAATACGCCCGAGCTGCGCGAGGCCTACAACGCCGCGCTGCCCAAGGTCACCGAGTTCTCGACCTGGGTGGGCCTGCACGAAGGCCTGTATCGCCAATACCGGCGCCTGCACGACGCCCCCGGCTACGCCGCCTGGCCGGCGGTGCGCCGGCGCGTGGTCGAGCTGGCCCTGCGCGACTTCCGCTTGAGCGGCGTCGAGCTGCAAGGCGCCGACCGCGAGCGCTACGCCGAGATCTCCGACCGCGAGGCGCAGGCTTCGCAGAAATTCTCCGAGAACACGCTGGACGCCGTCGACGCGTGGTCGATGTTCGTCGAAGACGCGGATCGCCTCGAAGGCCTGCCGGCCGACGTGCTCGAAGCCGCTCAAGAAGCAGCCCAGGCTGACGGGAAAGCCCCCCACGCCGCGCCTGACGGCTTGCCGCCTCCCGAGGGGGCCGGGCTTGCCTTGGGGCGGCCCGGCGGCAAGCCGCCCGGCTACAAGCTCACGCTGAAAATGCCTTGCTACATCCCGGTGATGCAGTACGCGCGCGACCGTGGCTTGCGCGAAACGCTGTACCGCGCCTACGGCACCATCGCGTCCGAACAGGGCGATCCGCAATACGACAACTCTGCGCTTATCGAAGAACTGCTGGGCCTGCGCAGCGAAGAAGCGCGGCTGCTGGGCTACGGCGATTTCGCCCAATTGCGCCTGCAGACCCGCATGGCCCGGTCTTCCGAAGAAGTGATCAAGTTCCTGCGCGACCTGGCGCGCCGCGCCAGGCCTTATGCCGAGCGCGACCTGGCCCAGTTGCGCGAATACGCGGCCCGCGAGCTGGGCATGAACGATCTGCAGCCCTGGGACATTCCCTTTGCCTCCGAGCGGCTGCGCGAATCGCGCTACGCCTATTCCGAGGACGAGCTCAAGCAGTACTTCACCGAGCCGCGCGTGCTGGCGGGCCTGTTCGAGGTGATCGAATCCCTGTTCGGCGTGCGCCTGCGCGAAACCGCCGTGTCGACCTGGCATCCCGACGTGCGCGGCGTGCGGGTCGAGAATCCGTCCGGCGAACTGGTGGGACATTTGTATCTGGACTTGTACGCGCGCGCCGGCAAACAGGGCGGCGCCTGGGTCGACGGCGAGCGCAGCCGCCGCAAGATCGCCGGCCTGCTGCAAACGCCGGTGGCCTACCTCAACTGCAATTACGCCAAGCCCACCGGTGACAAGCCTTCTCTCCTGACCCACGACGACGTCATCACCCTCTTTCACGAAACCGGCCACGCGCTGCACGCCCTGCTCTCCGAAGTGGACGAGCCGGGCGCCGCGGCCTTCGCCAGCGTCGAATGGGACGCCATCGAGCTGCCCTCGCAGTTCATGGAGAACTTCTGCTGGGAATGGCCGGTGCTGCAGAAGCTCTCGGCCCACGTGGACGACGGCCGGGCGCTGCCGCGCGAGCTCTACGACAAGCTCCTGGCCGCGCGCAATTTCCAGAGCGGCATGCAGACCGTGCGCCAAGTGGAATTCGCGCTTTTCGACATGCTCATGCACGCGCGCGACCAGGCGCTGACCACGCCCCAGGTGCTGGACCTGCTGCAGCAAGTGCGCCAGGAGGTGGCCGTGCTTTTCCCGCCCGCCTGGCACCGCATGCCGCACAATTTCTCGCACCTGTTCGCCGGCGGCTACGGCGCGGGCTATTACAGCTACAAATGGGCCGAGGTGCTGTCGGCCGACGCCTATGCCGCCTTCGAGGAAGCAGCCCGGGCGTCCGCGCAAGGGCCTCTGGACGCCGCGACCGGCCAGCGTTTCCGCAAGGAAATCCTGGCCGTGGGCGGCGCCAGGCCGGCGGCCGAATCCTTCCGGGCTTTCCGCGGCCGCGAGCCCAGCATCGACGCTTTGCTGCGCCACAGCGGAATGGCCGCCGAGGCCTAGCGGTCGTCAAGCGCCATCTACGGGTTGTTACACCTCGGGAAAGGCCCGGTACGGCGGCTTGGGTATCATCCTTGCACCTATTTCCTTATTCTCCTTTCAGGAGCACACGCATGCACATCATCATCATGATCGTCGTCGGCTTCATCGTCGGCCTGATCGCGCGCGCCATCATGCCGGGCAACCAAAACATGGGCATCATCATGACCACGATCCTGGGCATCATCGGCTCCGTGGTCGCGAACTATCTGGGCCAGGCCATGCACTGGTACGGCCCCGGCCAGGCCGCCGGCTTCATCGGCTCGGTGATCGGCGCGATCATCGTGCTGTTCGTGGTGGGCCTGATCCACCGGGCCACGCGCAGCAGCTAGAACGCCGCCGCGGCGCGGGCATGAAAAAACGGCCGGTGGAGCGATCCACCGGCCGTCTGCTTTGGGCGCGCGGATTCTACGACTGGGGCTTTGCCGCGGCCGCCTGCGGTTTCTCGACGACCGACTTCTCGGTCCAGCCGCCGCCCAGCGCCTTGTACAGGCTGATCTGGTTGTTCAAGCGGGCCAGCCGCGTGGCGATCAGGCCTTGCTGGGCCGCATAGAGCGAACGCTGCGAATCCAGCAAGGTGAGGTAGCTGTCCACGCCAGCGTCGAAGCGCTGCTTGGACAGCGTGTAGGCCAGTTGGCTGGCGTCGACCAGCTTGCGCTGCGCGCCGATTTCGTCGTCCAGCGTGCCGCGCCCGGCCAGCGCGTCGGCCACTTCGCGAAAGCCCGTCTGGATGGATTTTTCGTAGGTGGCGATCTGGATGTTCTTGCGCACGTGCGACAAGTCCAGATTGGCCAGCAGCGAGCCGCCCTGGAAGATGGGCAGGCTGATCTTGGGCGCCAGGTTCCAGGCTTCCGATCCCGGCATGAACAGGCCCGTCAGGCTGTTGCTGGCCGTCCCCGCGAAACCCGTGAGCGAGATCGTGGGGAAGAAAGCCGCGCGCGCCGCGCCGATATTGGCATTGGCCGCGAGCAGCTGATGCTCGGCCGCGCGGATGTCGGGACGGCGCTCGAGCAGGTCGGAAGGCAGGCCGGCGGGCAGTTCCAGCGGCAAGGCATTGTCGGGCAACAGCCGCGCCTGGCCCAGCTGCGCCGCGATATCGGCCGGCATCGGTTCGCCCAGCAGCAGCACCAGGGCATTGCGGTCCTGCGCCACTTGCCGCAGGTACTGCGACCGGTTGCTCTGGGCCGTGCGCAGCGCGGTCTCGGCCTGGCTCAGGTCGAGACCGCTGTTCACGCCCTGGTCGTAGCTCTGCTTGACCAGATCGTAGGACGCCTGCCGGGCCTTGAACGTCTGCGTCGTCAGGTCCAGGAGCTCCTGGTCGGCGCGCAGCGTGAAGTAGGCCGTGGCCGTCTGGGAGATCAGGCTCAACTGGGCGGCGATGCGGGTGTCGTCCTGCGCCAGGTAGGTTTCCAGGGCGGCCTTGGTCAGGCTCCGGACCTGGCCGAAGAGGTCGATCTGCCAGGAAATCGTCGGGCCCACCTGCCAATCCTGGACGGTGGCTTCCCTGCCGGACGTCGAGAGGCTGGCCGGAACGCGCTGCGCGGTTTCCGTGCCGGTGATCGCCGCCGCGGGCATCAGGCTGGCGCGCTGTATGCGGTACTGCGCCTGCACGGCCTGCACGTTGAGCACGGCCACGCGCAGGTCGCGGTTGTTGTCCAGCGACAGCGCGATCAGGCGCCGCAGCAGCGGATCCTGGAAGAAGTCGTGCCAGCCCACGTCGGCGGCGGCGCCCTGGACCGGCTTGCCTTGATCCCGGGCCGCATGCTCGTAGCCCGGGCCGGTGGGATAGCTCGCGTCCACCGGCGCCGCGGGCCGGTGATAGGTGGGCGCCAGGGTGCACCCGGCCAGCATGCCGGCCAGTGCCAGGCCTAGGGCCAGGGATAGATTCGCCTTTCGCATCGGGAACATCATCACGAGTGGCCTCCGGGAGTCGTTTCCGTCGAAGGCTCGGCAGCATCGGGCT
>Ga0209455_1000858_pt1 | contig 16228 bp, 17 predicted proteins | sample AraplaCol_mCL_r2_FD_184275 | JGI IMG/M metagenome (GOLD analysis project Ga0209455, IMG submission 184275) | Arabidopsis root microbial communities from North Carolina, USA - plate scrape CL_Col_mCL_r2 (SPAdes) (version 2) | ecosystem: Host-associated > Plants > Roots > Endosphere | place: USA...
CAACGGCGTGTCGGTGCACAACACCGGCCCGAAGGAATGGCAGGCCAGGATCGGCAAGATCCCGGTCGCCGTGGCCTGACGCTATTCCAGCGCCAGATAGGCGCGCCGGACTTCCGGGTTGTCGATCAACTGCCGCGCCGTGCCTTCGAGCACGACGTGGCCGTTCTCCATGACGTAGCCGCGGTCCGCGCCTTCCAGCGCCAGGTGGATGTCCTGCTCCACCAGCAACACGGCCACGCCGTCCTTGCGGATCTCGGCCAGCACTTCCATGAGCTGGGTGACGACGACCGGCGCCAGGCCCAGGCTCATTTCATCGACCATCACCAGCTTGGGCGCGGCCATCAGCGCGCGGCCCATGGCGCACATCTGCTGCTCGCCGCCCGACATGCTGCCGGCGATCTGGCTGCGCCGCTCGGCCATGCGCGGAAACAGGGCGTAGATCTTGTCCAGGTCGCGGGCGATGCCGGCCTTGTCGTTGCGCCGGTAGGCGCCCATCAGCAGGTTGTCGCGCACCGTCATCTGGTCGAATAGCTGCCGCCCTTCGGGCACCTGCACCAGGCCTCGCTTGAACGCCTGGTCCGGCGTGGCGTGCGTCAATTCCTGGCCGTCGAAGACGATGGTGCCCCGGGAGGCCAGCACCCGCGACAGCGCCCGCAGCAGAGTGGTCTTGCCCGCGCCGTTGCTGCCGACCAGGGCCACGATCTCCGCATCGTGCACTTCCAGGGAGACATTCTTCAAGACCGGCATGCCGTAGCCGGCTTCCAGTCCTTCCACCTTCAGCAAGGGTTGCGTGCCGCTCATGAACGTTTCTTCCCGAGATAGGCGTGCACGACGTCGGGATGGGCCAGCACCTCGTCCGGCGGCCCGTCGGCGATCTTCACGCCGTGATGCAGGACAAGGAGGCGGTCGGACAGGCTCTTGATCGCCTTGATGACGTGCTCGATCACCAGCACGCTGATGCCTTGGGCGCGCACCTTGCGTATGACTTCGATGATCTCGTCGATCTCCACCAGGTTCAGCCCCGCCATGACCTCGTCGCACAGGAGCACCTGAGGCTGCATGGCCAGGGCCTTGGCCAGTTCCAGCCGTTTGCGGTCGGGGCCGCCGAGTTCGTCGGCCAGATGGTCGACGGCCCGGCCCAGGCCGACGAAATCCAGGCATGCGCGGGCTTGTTCGCGCGCCTGGGCCAGCTTGGGGTGGCCGCCGGCGTGGCCGAAAAGCGCGCCCACGGCCACGTTGTCCAGCACCGACAGCCCGGGGAAGGGGCGCATGATCTGGAAGGTGCGGCCGATGCCCAGCCGCGCGCGGCGATAGGCGGGCAGGGTCGAGATGACCTGGTCCCGGTACCGGACTTCGCCCTCGGAGGGCGCGACCGTGCCGCTGATGAGGCTGACCAGGGTGGACTTGCCGGCGCCGTTGGGGCCGATCAGCCCGAGGATCTCGCCCTGGCCCAGCGTGAAGCTGACGTTGTCGACGGCCACGAGCCCGGCGAAGCGCCGCGTGACGCCACGGACTTCGAGTATGTCGTTCATAGGCGGTAGGCCTTGATGTTGTCGACGAAGCAGCGCCAGCCGGCCTTGCGCCAGTCGCGCAGGATCTGCGCCATGCCGTGGGGCATGAAGACCACCGCGGCGACGATGACGAAGCCGAAGAACAGGCTGGCGACGCTGGTGACTTCGCTGGAAAGCAGTTCCGACACGGCCGACAGCACGAGCGCGCCGACGACGGGGCCCAGCACGGTGCCCGCCCCGCCGAATACCGTCATGATGATCATCTTGACGTTCACGCCGATGTCGAAGGCGCTGTTGGGATCGAGGAAGGTGATCCAGTAGGCGTGGATGCCTCCGGCCAGCGCGCTGAAGATGCCCGACAGGGCGAAGGCCGAGACTTTGTACAACGTGGTGTTCACGCCCATGACCCCCGCGCCCACTTCGTTTTCGCGGATGGCGATCAGGCCGAAGCCGAAGCGGCTGCGGGTCAGCCAGAAGACAGTGAGCGTGGCCAGCACGACCAGGCCGAGCGACAGTTCGTAGAACATCGTGTCGTCGTTCATGGGCGGCAACACCAGGCCGACGTTCTGGCCGGCCAGGTCGATGTTGGAAACGATGGCCGCCATGACCTGGGTGAGCGCCAGCGTGGCGATGGCGAAGTAGTGCCCGCGCAGCCGCAGCACCGGCAGGCCTATCAGGACGGCGAAGGCCACGGCGAGCGCGACGCCCAGCACCATGCCCGTGCCGAACGACAGGTTCCACTGCACCATGGCGATGCCCACGCCGTAGCTGCCCAGGCCGTAGAACACGGAATTGCCGAAAGAGGCGTAGCCCGCGAAGCCGCCGATGATGTTCCATCCTTGGGCCAGCACCGCGATCAGCAGGGCGTTGATGCCGAACTGAACCAGCACCGGCGAGCCGTACCACGGCACGCCCGCCATGACGGCCAGCGCCGCCGGAATTCCTATCCAGTATGCGAGCTTCATGCCGTTCTCGTTCTGCCTATCAAGCCGCCGGGGCGAATGATCAGCACCAGGACCAGGATGCCGAAGCTGGCCACGTCGGCGAACGTGGGGCCTATGTACAGCGTGGTGAGCGATTCGATGACGCCCAGCAGCACGCCGCCCACGATCACGCCCAGCGGATTGTCCAGCCCGCCGATGATGGCGATGGCGAAGGACTTGGCCGTCAGCGCCGAGCCGATGTAGGGGTTGATCTGCGATACCGTGCCGTACAGCGTGCCGGCCATGCCGGCCAGGGCCATGCCCAGGCCGAAGGTCACGGCGTACAGCCGCATGGGCTCGACGCCGTACAGCCTTGCCGCCACCAGGTTCTGCGCGGTGGCGCGTATGGCCCGGCCGAGCCGCGTGTGCAGCAGGAAGAGCCACAGGCCGACGGTCAGCACCAGGGCCGCGCCGAAGGCGGCCAGGCGCGCGACCGGGATCGTGATCGGGCCCAGGGCCACGCTGGCGCCGGCGTACGACGGGTTGATGGCCCGGAAGTCCGCCGAGAACACCATCTGGGCCAGGTAGGTCAGCACCACCTCCAGGCCGAAGGTGATCAGCAGCGTATTGAACATGGGCGCGCGCACCAGCAGGTTGAGCAGGCCGCGCTGCAGCGCGTAGCCCAGCGCGAACATGACGACCGCCGTGATGGGCAGGCCCACGAAAGGATCGATGCCCAGGAACGTGTACAGGCTCCAGGAGAGATAGGCCCCCAGCATGATGAACGCGCCATGGGCCAGGTTCACGATGTTGAGCACGCCCCACACCAGGGCCAATCCCAGCGCCATGATGGCGTACAGCCCTCCGAGCAGCACGCCGTTGACGAGTATTTGCGCGAATAGATCCAAATCGGGGCCTTTGCGTCAGTTGCGCGTCGTCATGCCTGCCGAAGCGGCGCGGTCAGCGCGCGTTCCAGGCAGGGACGGGATAGACCGGCTTAGCGAGCAGGCCCTTGCCGCTGAAGATGGGCACCACCTTGTCGTTCTGGATCTGGATCACGATCTGGGGGATGTCGAAGATCTGGCCGTTCTCGTGGAAGGCGACCATGCCGTATTCGCTGTCGAACTTGACCTTGGCCAGCGCGTCGCGCACTTTCTGCGGCTCGGCCGAGCCGGCGGCTTCCATGGCCAGCGTCAAGGCTTCCACGTCGGCCACGCCGGAGCCCGCGTGATAGTCGGGGTCGTAGCCGAACTTGGTCTTCCAGGCCTGCGCGAACTGCTCGCCGTCGCCGAACCATTTGTCCTTGTTTTCGGCCGAAGGCAGCCAGGCCGTCATGCCGAAGGCGTATTCGGAGTCCTTGCCCAGGGCCTTGCGGAAGTCCGCGCTGGGCACGCCCACGGTCATGGAGTACATCTTGGGCGAGACGTTCAGGCTCTTGGACTGGCGCACGAAATTCAGGATGTCGGTTTCCAGGCCGGCCACCAGCACCACGTCGGGATTGGCGCTCTTGACCTGCGACAGCAGCGAGCTGAAGTCGGTGGAGTTGATGTGATAGCGCTCGTCCATGACCAGCTTCAGGCCGGCTTTCTGCAGCAGGTCGCGGGTGCCCTTGGCCACGGACATGTCGAAGGCGTCGTCGGCGTGGAGCAGGGCCACCGTCTGGGGCTTGGGCTGCACCTGCTTGAGCAGCTCGATGGTGCTGCCGTAGTAGTTGGACGCCGCCGGCAGCGTGCCGAAGATGTATTTGAATTTGCGCGCATAGATCTGGTCGGACGCGCCGCCGCCCTGCACCATGGGGACCTTGTACTTTTCCGCGATCGCCGAATCGGCGATGACGAAGGCGCTGGCGAAGGGCCCGAGCAGCAGGTTGACCTTGTCCTGCGTCACGAGCTGCGTGTACTGGCGCACGCTCAGGTTGATGTCGGATTGGTTGTCGTAGAGCTTGAGCACCAGCTTGTGCGAGGCGCCGCCGAATTTCACGCCGCCGGAGGCATTGATCTTGTCGATGGCGAGCTGGTAGGCGTCTTTGTAGTATCGGCCCGTGTTGGCGTCGGGGCCGGTCAATTGCACCGAAGCACCCAGGACGATGTCCTGGGCATGGACCGCGGCGGCGGGGACGGCGGCGGCGAGCAGGGCGCAGGCCAGCGGCAGAGTGCGGCGAAAGAGTACGCGCATGATGTGTTGTCTCCTGATCGATTCGTTATATGCAGGGTGCGGAAATTGTAGGGGTCGATATCGGGAAAAGAATGGAATCTTCGATTCGTAAATTCGGAAGGCCGGGTTAATCCGGCCTTTTTCAGGCTTTCGCGGCTTCCCGGGTCAGCACCAGCGCATCGCTGTCGCCTTCCTGCACCACGACGCCCGCTTGATTCACGAGGCGAAAGCGCCGGCCCACCTTGCCGCTTTTGCCGCTCTTGCCGGGCTCGACGCCCAGGATCTCCAGCTCGAGATGCACCGTATCGCCGATCAGCAGGGGCGCGAGAAACTTCCACTCGCGCAGGTTGAGCATGGCGATGACCGATTCTTCGAAGATGCCCAGCTGCTGCAGCATGCCGGTGCAGATGGCGATGCCCAGCGTGCCGTGCACCACGCGCTGGCCGTAGCGCGTCTTGCTCGCGAATTCCGCGTCGGCGTGGATGGGATTCCAGTCGCCCGAGATCATCGAGAAGAAGGTGAGGTCGGCTTCGGTGATGGTGCGGCCGGCGCTGGTGAAAACCTGGCCGGGCTTGAAGTCGTCGAGGAAGTAGGTGTGCATGGCGAAGTAGATGGATTTTGGAAATGCGGCGCCGTATCAGGCGGCCGGTGCTTGGGCCAGGCGCTCCAAGGCCATTTCGCGCAGCTTCACGCGCTGGATCTTGGTGCCGTTGGAGCTTTGCGTGACGGGGAACTCGTCCACCAGCCAGACGCGCGCGGGCACCTTGAAGGGCGCCAGCACCGCCTTGGCGGCCGCGACGACGGCGGCTTCGGCCGGCGCCCGGCCGGGCTGCGCGACGATGAAGGCCACGGGCTTGATCTGCGGGCCGATCTCGACGGCGACGATCTGCACGTCCTGCACGCCCGGCACCGTCTTGATCACGCTTTCGATCTCGGCCGGGCTGACGAGGTAGCCGCCCAGGCGCATCGTGTCGCCCAGGCGGGTCTGGTAGACGAAGCTGCCGTCCTCGCGCAGATAGCCCGCGTCGCCGGTGCTGAAATAGCCTTCGGCGTCGATGCTCCCGGCCGTGGCCTCGGGGTTGTCGAGATAGCCCACGAAGTTGGTGGGCGACTTGATCTGGACGGCGCCCACCTGGCCCGCGGGCAGCAGCGCGCCGGTTTCCGCGTCGCGTATGCGTATGCGGGCCGCGGGGCAGGCCGGCCTGCCGCCGCCCAGGATGCGGTCTTGCAGCGGCAGGTTGCGGTCTTGCAGCGAGAAGAGCGCCTGCACTTCGCTGGAGCCGTACAGCCCGAGCATGGGCATGCCGCGCGCCCAGGCGTTCTGCATGACCTGCGCCGTGCCGGGCTGGAAGCTGGCGAAGCCGAAGACGCGCGCATGGGGAAAGGGGCGGTCGTCCGCGGGCGCGCTTTCGATGATGCGCTGGAACATCTCGTCGCTGCCGAAGAGATGGGTGATGCGCTGCGCGTTCAGGAGTCGCGCGGCCTCGGGGCCGTCGAAGGTGTCCATCAGCACCACGGGGCGGCCCGCGGCGAAGGCGGCCATGACGCCGCTCAGGCCGAAGGTGCCGCACAGCGGCAGGGCGGCCAGCAGGCGCACGTCGTCCGCCTCGAAATCGAAGCCTTTGCCGACGTTCAGGCTGTGCTGCGTGGCAGTGTATTGCGTGTGCACCACCAGCTTGGGGCCGCTGGTGGTGCCCGAGGTGGTGAAGAGGACGCAGGGAGCGTCGGGCGTACCGGCGTCGGGCGTACCGGCCGCGGGTGTCGCATGGTCGGGCGCATCGGGCAGCGCGGCCAGGTCGAAGCGTATCGTGGGGCGGCCCAGCACCTGGGCAGGCATGTCCTCGCCCGCATCCACGACGACGACCTTGCGCAAGGCATGGGCCGCTTCGAGCGGCACGTCGCGCAGCACGGCGGGAAAATCGATCTTGCGGAAATTGAGCTGCAGCACCAGCAGGCTGGCCTGCGAGCGTTCGAGGATGTAGGCCAGCTCGTGCGAGCGGTAGCGCGTGTTGACGGTCATCAGGGCCGCGCCCAGGCGCGCCAGGCCGAAATAGAGCGCCAGCCATTCGAGGCGGTTGACCAGCCAGACGGCTACGCGGTCGCCCGGTTTCACGCCCTGGCCGGCCAGCCAGGCCGCGCTGCGGCGGACCATGGCGTCGAACTCGCGGTAGGTGATCTCGCGCTCGCCCTCGACGAAGGCGACGGACTCGCCGCGCAGGTCCAGATTGCGCGCCAGCAGGGCGGACAGGGTTGCGGGGGGCATTGCGTCCATCTCAGTACAGCTCCATCAATTTCGCGTTGTCGGTCAATTCTTCCGGCAGCGCCTCGCGGATGATCGCGCCGGATTTCATCACCACCACGCGGTCCGAGATCTTCAGCGCTTCCTTCACATTCTGCTCCACCAGCAAAATCGCCATGCCGGTGTCCTGCTGCAATTGCCGGATGGGCTGCAGCAGATCCTGGAACAGCTTGGGCGCCAGGCCTATGGAGGGTTCGTCCATCAGCAGGCAGCGCGGACGGCTCAAGAGCGCGCGGCCTATCGACACCATCTGCTGCTGGCCGCCCGACAAGGCGCCGGCGCGGCGCTGGTAGAACTGCCCCAGCGCCGGCAGCAGCGACATCACCCAGTCGAGCCGCGCGGAACGTTCCTGCACGGGCACGTTGGCCGACCAGAGGCCCAGCTTCATGGTCTCGGCGACCGTCAGGCTGGGAAAGATGCCGCGGCCTTCCGGCACCAGCGACACGCCGGCGGCAGTCAGCGCGCGCGGCTCGATCCGGTCGAGCCTGCGTCCGTCGAGCAGCACCTCGCCGCCCTGGCGCGGCACCAGGCCGAACAAGGTCTTGAGCAGCGTCGACTTGCCCGCGCCGTTGTGGCCGATGAGGCACAGCACTTCGGCGGGGCGCAGCGCGAAGTCGAAGTCGCGCAGCACGGGCCTCCCGCCGTAGCCGACCGTCAGGCCGCGGGTCTGCAGCACGCGCGCGCGCTCGTCGGGAGCGGTCACTTCTTTCATGCCACCTGCTCCCCGAAATAGATCGCGGCCAGCGCCGGATCGCTCAGCACGTCCTTGGGCAGGCCGTCGGCCAGCAGCTTGCCCTGGTCGAGAAAGGCGATGCGGTCCGAGATGCCCACCACGATGTCCAGGTTGTGCTCGATGATGCAGACCGTCACGCCCTGCGCGACTTCGCTGCGCAGCAGCTCCAGGAACAATTCGTAGGAGCCGCGGTCCAGGCCGGAGGCCGGCTCGTCGAGCAGCCAGATCTTCGCGCCGCTGGCCATGATGCGCGCCATGCTGAGGAACTTGCGTTCGGCATAGGAGAGGTCGATGGCGCGCGTGCGCGCCTTGGCGGCCAGGCGGGTGCGCTCGAGGATGGCGTGCACGCGCGCGCGCCGGGCCTCGCGCGCCGCGCGGCCGCCCGGCTGCCACAGCCAGGCGGCGGGCTCGGTCACGGTGAGCACGTTTTCCTCGACCGTCATGTGGTCGAACAGGCGCAGGTCCTGGAAGGTGCGGGCGATGCCCAGGCGGCTGATCTCGTAGTGCTTGCGGCCGAGGATGGACTGCCCGTTCCAGAGTATGTCGCCGGAGTCCGGCGTCAGGTGCCCGGTGATCTGGTTGAACAGCGTGGTCTTGCCGGCGCCGTTGGGGCCGACCAGGGTGGTGACGATGCCGGCGCGCAGATCCAGCGAGACGTCGTTGGTGACCTTCAGGCCGCCGAAGCTCTTGTGCAGGCTGCTGATGCGCAGCAATACCTCGTCGCTCATTGGCTTGCCCCCTTGGCGCCGCGCGTCTTCCCCCCAAGGGGGAGTGAGCACTTGAGGCGGCTCGGCGTGTTCATACCGCCTTCCTCGAGCGCGCGCCGACGATGCCGCCGGGCCGGAAGATCATCAGCAGGACCATGGCCAGGCCGTAGGCCATCTGCTGGATGGCGCCGATCTGCGTCTGCGGCAGGAAGGTCATGTAGCTGAAGAGGCTGGGCAGCAGCATCAGCAGCAAAGTGCCGACGATGGGGCCGAGCAGGGTGCCGGTGCCGCCGATGATGACCATGGCCATGAGCAGCACCGAGGTGTTGAGCATGAAGCTCTCCACATTGATGAAGCCGATGTAGAAGGCATAGAGCGCGCCTGCGATGGCGGCCAGCGCGGCCGAGATCGCCACCGACAGCGTCTTGATGGCGGCCACGTTCTTGCCGAAGGCGTACGAGGCCGATTCGCTGTCGCGGATGGCCTTGAGGTTGCGCCCGAAGCTGGTGCGCAGCAGCACCGTGGTGATGAGCATGACCGGGACGAGCCCGCACAGGGCCAGCAGCAGGAACTGGACCGGATCGGTCACGTCGTGGCCGAAGAGGCTGACCGGCGGAATGCCGATGAGCCCGCCCAGGCCGCCGGTGAAGGACTTCCATTCCGAGAACACCGTGACGGCCAGCACCTGCAGGCCCAGCGACGCGGCGACGAAATATTCGCCGCGCACGCGCAGCGCCGGCAGGGCCAGCACCAGCGAGAGCAGCGCGGCGGCGAGCATGGCCGCGGGGATGGCCAGGAAGATCGAGGCGCTGACGTGCATGGCGAACCAGGCCGCCGTATAGGCGCCCACGCCGAAGAAGACGGCATGGGCCAGCGAGAAGATGCCCGCGTAGCCCATGATGAAATTGAGCGTGATCGCCAGCACCGCGTTGATGCAGACCAGGGTGGCCAGGTTGAGCAGGTAGGCGAGCATGGTGGGCCTTGGGTGCGGGGCGCGTCAGGAGGCGATCACGCGGCCGAAGAAGCCGGAGGGGCGCACGATGATGGAGAGGAACAGCACGATGAAGGTGACGGCTTCGCTCCACTGCGGCTGGAAGTACGCCAGCGCCAGGTTTTCCGCCAGGCCCAGCACCAGGCCGGCGCAGGCCGCCCCGCGCAGGCTGCCGATGCCGCCGACGATGGAGGCGGCCAGGCTGATGAGCATCACGTGCTCGCCCAGCGAGGGCTGCAACCCCGAGCCCATGGCCGAGAGGATGGCGGCCGGCACGGCCAGCAGCGATCCCAGCGCGAAGACCGACATGGACAGGCGCCGCGGGCTCAGGCCGTAGGCGCGCACCAGTTCCGGGTTGTCCGACAGGGCGCGCAGCGCCATGCCGGTATGGGTGCGCATCAGGAAAACCTGCAGCCCGCCGAAGAACAGCAGGGCGATCACGATGGCCACGCCCGACAGCGGCGAGACGTACAGCCCGTGCGCGATCTCCACGCTGCGCGACAGCGTCGTGTCGACCGACACGTAGCTGCGGCCGAACACCATGCCGCACAGGTTTTCCACCAGGATGCTCACGCCGAAGGCGGCGACGAACACGGTGAAGAACGAGCCTTCGTGCTTCTGGATGGGGATGTAGACCCAGCGGTTCAAGGCCAGGCCGAACAGCACGGCCGCCATCGCCGAGGCCAGCACGGCGATGCTCCAGTGCAGGTGCGCCACGGCATAGAGGTGATAGAACACATAGGCCGCGATGGTGAAGGTCGCCCCGTGGGCGAAATGGAAGATGCGGGTCGTGCCGAAGATCAGGGAAAAGCCGACCGCGATCAGGGCATACAGGGCGCCGGCCTGTATGCCGTTGATCAACAGTTGCAGAAACAGCATGGCGCGCGCTCCGGCGGATGCTTATTTGCCTGCGTAGACGATCTTGCTGGCCTGGTCTTCGACTTCGTTGACCTGGATGGGCATGGTGACCGTGCCGTTTTCATTGAAGACCATCTTGCCGCCGACCATGTCGAAGGTCTTGAGGTCCTTGCGCGCCTTGAGCAGGTTCTCGCCGGTGATGGGCTGCTTGTGCTTTTCGAGGTCCTGGGCCAGCAGGGCGAAGAGGCGCACCGCGTTGTAGTAGTTGGCGACGTAGGCGGTGGGCTGCTTGTTGTACTTCTTGCTGTAGTCGTCCACGAAGCGCTTGGTGACGGGATCGGCCGAGCTCCAGTCCATGTGCTGCGTGGTGTAGAGCGCGCCCTTGGCCTGCGGCAGCGCGAGCGTGCCGGGGATGGCGAGCGCCGAGTAGCTGGCGATCTGCTGGGTCAGTCCGTTGTCGCGCAGCTGCTTGATGAGCTGCAGCTCCTGCGCGCCGTAGGAGGCGATGTAGATCACGTCGGGATTGTCGGCGCGCACTTTGGCGGCGATGCCGCTGAACTGCTGTTCCGTCACGGGGATGGACATCGAGTCGAGCATCTTGCCGCCCACCTTGGACAGGATCGTCGGCATGTCCTTGGCCACGGCCTGGCCCAGCGGATCGTCGACGTAGATCAGCACGAAGCGCTTGAAATTGCGCTCTTTGACCAGGTAGGGAACCATGGTGTCGATTTCGGCATTGATCAGCGGGATCACGTTCCAGAAGTAGGGGCCGAGCTCGGCCAGGTCGGGGCCGACGCCGCCGCCGTTGACGGCCACCGTCTTGGTGCGGGCGGCCACGGTCGAGGCGGCCTTGGAGACGCCGGTGAAGGCCGTCATCACATAGGGCGCCTTGGCCACGTTGACCAGCTTGGTCATGGCGATGAGGCCTTGCTGCGGCAGGGCCTGGCTGTCTTCGTATTGAATGGCCAGCTTGCCGTCCAGCATGTGGTCGGCGTTGATGTGCTCGGCGGCGAGGTTGGCGCCCGCGCCGAAGATGTCGCCGTACGTGGCGTTGGGGCCGCTCATGGGAAAGTCGGCGCCGATGGTGATGTCGCCGGCGTGGGCCGGGGCCGCCGCGAATAGCGCGCAGGCCACCAGGCTGGAATGCAGAATCTTGTTCAAGGGCTTGAACATGCTTGTCTCCGTTTTGTTAGGGCCGGCGTCGTCCGCCGCGACGCGCTTAGTATGGGTCGCGCGACTGCCTATTATTTATTCTGGTAATCCCCAAATCCTGCAATGGCGGCCTTCGTATTTGCCGAAGAGGGGCTTGTGTCCGGACCCGGGGGCCGGTCCGTCCGGATTCAGGAAAACACTAATAAATGCCAATACTTAAGCATCCATGAAGCCCCTCTTTTCAAATCCGAAGTTGAGGCGGCTCCGAGATTCCTCTAGTGTGGGCCACCATGCGAAATCGGCGGTTTCTTTCGCATGCGCCTAGGCACTTCAGAATAAGGACCTCCCCGTCGCGGGCGGTCCGCAACGAGGAGATTGAGATGATCAAGGAAATGGGCAAGCTGTGCGCATGGACGGCCGCGGCCGCCTTTTGCCTGCAGATGGGCGTGGCCGTCGCGGCCGAGATCCCGGTGGGCGTCGAACTGCCCTTGACGGGGCACTTCGCCAAGCAGGGCCTGGGGCAGCTGCGCGGCATCAAGATCGCCGTCCAGGCATTCAACCAGGCCAGCGGCGGCAAGGACACGATCAAGCTGATCACGATCGACAACGAATCCCAGCCGGCCAAATCGGTCGCCGCGGTCGAGAAGCTCATCAGCGAAGGCGTCGTCGCGATCACGGGCGGCTACGGCTCGAACGTCGTCGGGCCGGCCGCGCAGGCCGCCGACAAGCTGAAGATCCCCTATGTCTCGAGCGGCGCCATCGCCGACTCCCTGACCAGGCAGGGCATGAAGTACTACTTCCAGATCCTCAACACGGAAGGCTACTCGGTGCCCGTCGTCAAGCTCATCGACACCCTGAAGATCAAGAGCGTTTCGACGGTGTACAGCACCGCCGAATCCACCTCGCAGCTGGCCAAGAGCACCGAGAAGGACCTGGCCGCCGCCGGGGTCAAGGTCATGATGCATGCCTTCGAGCCCAGCACCACGGACTTCACGCCGATCATCAACAAGGTGCGCCTGCAGGACCGCCCGGATGCGATCCTGATGGTGGGCTACCAGAACGACGAGATCGGCATCATGCGCGCGGCCAAGGTGCTCAAGCCGAAGATCAAGACGCTGATCGGCACGTATGAAGTCACGGTGCCGGAAATGGTCAACGACAACGCGGACCTCGCGCAAAACGTCTTCGGGCTGTCGCTCCTGAGCTTCCCGGCCGAATTCCCCACGCCGGACGGCAAGGTGTTCGCCAAGATCCATGAAGACCTCTTCAAGGGCCAGGACTTCAGCTACATCGAAGAATACGGCTATGCCGGCGCCAAGGTCCTGTTCGACGCGATCCAGCGCGTGAGCGCCGCGGGCGGCAAGCCCACGCCGGACAATCTGCGCGCCGAGCTCGGCAAGACCGACGTCGACACGGTGCTGGGCCACATCCGCTTCAACGGCGACGGCCTGAACACGGAATACATGCAGCACATCGGCCAGATCCAGGGCAAGAAGGTCGTGATCGTCTGGCCCGACAACCTGGCGACCGGCAAGATGGTCTACCCGGGCCTGCCCTGGTAAGCGTTCGATCATTCCAATCTGCTGACCGCACCCCATGACCGATCTCATACTGCAGTCGCTTTACTCGGGAATATTGCAAGGCGGGCTGTATGCCTTGATCGGCCTGGGGTTGGCCCTGGTCTTCGGGACGATGAACGTCATCAATTTCGCGCACGGCGAACTCGTCCTGCTGGCCGCGTACATGGCCTATATGGTCGAGGCGCACCTGGGCGTCAATCCGATATTCGCGATTCCCGTCGCCCTGGTGCTGGTCTGCCTGTGCTCGGCGCTGATCTACGGCCTGCTCAGCCTGGTGCGCGTCGACCGCGAGCTCAATTCGCTGATTCTGACCTACGGCGTGGCCGTCATCCTCACCAACGCCATCCTGTTCATCTGGTCGGCCGACCCGCATTCGACGGGCTCCGACTGGCTGCAGGGCGCGGTGGTGTTCGGGCCTTTGTTCAGCATGCGCGGGCAGGTGCTGTTCTTCATCGTGGCGGTGATCCTGCTGGCCGGGCTGTGGTGGTGGCTGTCGCGCAGCTGGTACGGGCGCGCCCTGCGGGCGGTTTCGAGCAACCGGGCCGCGGCGCAGCTGATGGGCATCAACCCGCGCGCCACGGAGATCATTTCTTTTCTGATCGCGGGCATCCTGGCTTCTTTCGCCGGGGTCGCGATTTTCAGCTATCAAGTCATACAGCCCGCCAGCGGCGAATCCCTGACGATCAAGGCATTCATCATCACGGTGCTGGCGGGCATGGGTTCCATTCCCGGCGTGCTGATCGGGGGCATCCTGCTCGGCCTGGCCGAAGCGCTGACCGCCACGCTGGGCAGCTCGGCATGGCAGGAGCTGGTCGGCATGGTGTTGTTCCTGCTGGTGCTGTTCTTCATGCCCAACGGACTGTTCGGCGTCAAGGCCAGGAGGGGTTAGGCATGCGCTCATCGAAATCTTCCGCGTTGAAATGGCTGGCGCTGGGCGTGGTGCTCTATGGCGTCGTGCCCTGGCTGCTGGGCGACAGCTATGTGATGAGCCTGACCGTCGCCGCCATGGTGATCGGCGGCATCGCGCTGGCGTGGTCGCTGCTCAGCAACCTGGGCGGCATGCTCAGCTTCGGGCACTCCGCCTTTTTCGGCGTCGGCGCCTACGTCTCGGCCCTGCTGACGATGCGCGCCGGCGTCGGCGTGCTGCCGGCGATGCTCATGGGCGGCGTCGGCGCCGTCGTCGCTTCGGTGGCGATGCTGCCCGTGCTGCGCTTGCGCGGCGTGTATTTCGCGCTGGCGATCCTGGCGTATTCGGTCATCTTCCGGGTTCTCGCCACGCAGTGGGAATCGGTGACCGGCGGCTCCGCGGGGCTGGCCAGCATACCGACGTTTCCCAGGGTGCTGGGCATGGACCTGGCCAGCCGGCGCGGCAGCTACCTGCTGATACTGACCCTGCTGATCCTGTTCGCCCTGGTCTACCGGTACATCCGCGCCAGCCACTACGGCATGGCCTTGCGCGCCATGCACGGCAGCGAGGACGCGACCCGGGTCGTGGGCGTCAACAGCATCCTGCTCAAGGCCTTGATGCTGTTCACCTCCGCGTTCATGACCGGCGTGATCGGCGCCTACAACGCGCACGAAATCAATTTCCTGAATCCGGACTACGCCTTCGACGGCATCTGGGTCATCCTGCCGGTCGTCGCGGCCATCTTCGGCGGCTACCGGACCATCACCGGCCCGGTGGTCGGCGCCGTGGTGGTCTACCTGGTCGATCAACTGATATTCAAGAGCCTCATCCCGGTCGGGCACCAGCTGATCCTCGGCGCCTTGCTGGTGGCCATGATCATCTACAGTCCCGGCGGGCTGGTGCCGCTGGTGAGCAAAAAATTCTTTGCGGGCGCAAGCAGCCCCAGGCCGTGAACTGAGACGATCATGCTGAAACTCGAAGATCTCACCGTGCGCTTCGGCGGCCTGACCGCGGTCAATTCTGTCAGCCTGTCGGTCGGCACGCACGAAATCATGGGGCTGGTGGGTCCCAACGGCGCGGGCAAGACCACCCTGTTCAACGCCATATCGGGCCTGGTCCGGCCCTCGAGCGGGCGGATCCTGTTCGATTCGGAAAACATCGTGCGCAGCCCCCTGCATCGGCGCGCGCGGATGGGCATAGGCCGCACCTTCCAGGTGCCGCAGCCCATGCAGGGCCTGACCGTGCGCGAGAACCTCATCGTGGCGCAGCGCTTCGGCGCGGGCCGCGTCGACGACGCCAGGCTCGACGAAATACTGCAGCTGACCAATCTGTCGGACAAGGCCGAATGCGAGGCCGCGACGCAGCTGGCGCTGACCGAGCTGAAGGCGCTCGAGGTCGCCAAGGCCCTGGTCACGGAGCCCAAGCTGCTGATGCTCGACGAAGTCCTTGCCGGCCTGGAAACCTCCGGCAAGCAGCGCTTCATGCTGATGCTCAAGGCCCTGCACGCGCGCTTCGCGCTGGGCATCCTGGTCATCGAGCACGATATCGAAACGGTGAGCAATTTCTGCGACAGGGTGGCCGTGCTCGAATACGGCGAGTTGATCGCCAACGGCACGCCCGCCGACGTCTTCAAGGACCCGCGGGTGATCAAGAGCTACACGGGAGCCGAACATGCTTGAGATCTCCAACGTGCGCGCGGGCTACGGCGTGATCAACGTGCTGTGGGACATCTCCATGTCGATCCCGGAGGGCCGGCTGACGACGATCATCGGCCCCAACGGCGCGGGCAAGACCACGCTTCTGCGCGCCATCATGGGCCTGGTTCCCGTCGCCCAGGGCAGCGTCACGTTCAACGGCCTCTCGCTGAGCGCGACGCCGACCTGGGGCATGCTCGGCCAGGGCGTGGCGATGATTCCCGAAGGGCGCATGATCTTCAAGGACATGTCCATCGAAGAGAACCTGATGCTGGGCGCCTTTCCCAAGGCGAGCCGTGCCGCCGCGACGCTCAACCGCGACCGCTCGTACGACATGTTTCCGCGCCTGCGCGAGCGCCGCAAGCAGCTGGCGGGCACGCTGTCGGGCGGCGAGGCCCAGATGCTGGCGATGGCGCGCGGCCTGATGTCCGACCCCAAGCTGTTGCTGATCGACGAGCCTTCGCTGGGCCTGGCGCCGGTGATCGTGAACGAATTGTTCGACATCCTGCAGCGCCTCAAAGCCGAGCGGCGTACGATCGTGCTGGTCGAGCAGAACACCAACAAGGCGGTCGGCATCGCCGATCAGGTCTATCTCATGCGCAGCGGCAAGGTGGTGATGTCGCAGGCGGCGGCCGAGGTCGACGTCAAGCAACTGCACGAGCGCTATTTCTTTTCCAACTGAGAGTCCCCGATGAAACGCTGGAAGCAACGCCCCGAGA
>Ga0209455_1000861_pt1 | contig 16150 bp, 17 predicted proteins | sample AraplaCol_mCL_r2_FD_184275 | JGI IMG/M metagenome (GOLD analysis project Ga0209455, IMG submission 184275) | Arabidopsis root microbial communities from North Carolina, USA - plate scrape CL_Col_mCL_r2 (SPAdes) (version 2) | ecosystem: Host-associated > Plants > Roots > Endosphere | place: USA...
GAATTGCGCATGTGTCGTTCTTGGTAATGATGGCTTATAAGCTAAGATTTAAAAAAGCGCTCGCCCACGTTATCGACCTCAATAAAAGCTTGATAATTAACGATGAAGAACTACGCCAGAGCGGTAAAAAGCTTGATGCACTTATTAACTCGTTAAACGATGTAATTTTTGAATTTGACGAGGATAAAGTTTGCCTGAACACCTGGTTCAGGCGTATTTAAGGCAGGGTGATTGACCCTGAAACCTGTGTAGGGAAACGACTGAGCGAGGTTTTGGGCGATGAAAAGGCGAAGAAATTTGATGATGCTTTAGATTATGTTATAAAAACCCATGAGCCAACCTCGGTTACCTATCAAAGCGATTTCGGCACAGGCCAGTGGTTGGTCGCCAAAATAAGCCCTGTTTTTGACAGGAACGGCAAGTACACTTCGCGCATATCAGCTTCAGTAACCGATATATCTGAACAAAAGAAATACGCTGATGCATTAAAAGAGAATGAAAACTTATTACTCGAGGCACAATCAATAGCTAAAATTGGCAATTGGTATTTCGATGTGGCAACGCGCGAAACCTTTTTGTCCGAAAGCCTCTACAGCATACTTGAAGTTAAGGGGGTACCAGAGGGGATTGAAAAATTTGATTATTACCTGAGCCTGATCCACCCGGACGACCGCGAAACGGCATATGCCTATTTTACAAACATACAGGATATAGGTAAGGGTGAGTTTGAACACAAAATAATCACGCCTGGCGGTAAACTGAAATACATAAAAGTATTAAAAGGCGAACTGATAAAAAATAATGATGGCAGCTTAAAACGTATTATCGGTATTTTGCAGGATATTACCGATGCCCGCCTATCCGAAAAAAGAATTAAGGTAAGCCAGGCCGAATTGGTTGAGGCGCAAATAATTGCTAAAATAGGAAACTGGAACTGGGATATTATATTTAACAAGCTTACCTGGAGCGAAGAGATAAATAACATTTTCGAACTCAAGCCGGGCACATTTAACGAAAACAGTATCGTAAAGATGCTGGTAAAATATGCCCACCCCAATGACAGGCATATACTTAAGCAGCATTTAAAAGATATCTCGAACATCACCAATACATCATACGAATACCGGATAATTACACCAAACGGCAATGTAAAATACCTGAGCATTATCGTTGGGAAACTGCTAAGGCGCGATGACGGCACCGTAAGAAAAGTTATTGGCACTATACAGGACATAACCGACAGAAAACAGGCCGAGATAGAGTACCTGCGAACAGAAAATAAATATAAGCTGGTATTAGAAACCATTAACCTTCCTGCTATTTCGATAGATAAAAAAGGCAGCCTTATTTTTTGTAATAAACAGATGGCCCGAATCCTGGGTTACGACCAACACGAAATACTGGGATTAAACTGGCTCGAAAAATTTGTACCGGAAAATCAAAGAGAGGCATTGGCGGAAGCATTCGGAAATGACAAGTTTGATGCGCAATTTATAAATTCGGTACTATGCCGCAATGGAGAGGAGCGCATTATCAGCTGGCAGAATACGGTTAGCTATGATGAAAACGGTAAAATAAAAGAAATTACCGGCATTGGCGAAGATATTACCGACCGCCAGAAAGCTACCCAGGCACTTATATCAGCCAAAGAGCAGGCTGAAAAATCATCGCACTTTAAATCGGAGTTCCTTTCGATAATGAGCCACGAGATACGAACACCGATGAATGCGGTAATAGGTACCACTAACCTGTTGCTTAGCGAGGACCCGCTGCCCGAACAACTTGAATACTTAAATATTTTAAAATTTTCGGGCGAGAACCTGCTGGCTATCATCAACGATATTTTAGATTATAATAAAATTGAAGCCGGCAAACTCGAACTTAACTCACAGCCTTTTAGTGTTATAAACCTCGCCCAAAAAATAAAACAATCGTTTTATGCAAGGGCTGCCGAAAAAGACCTCGAAATTGAACTTGGCGTTGATGCAGGCATCCCGGAATATTTAATAGGCGACCAGGTAAGGCTTGGGCAGGTAATCAATAACCTTTTAAGTAACGCAATTAAATTTACACACGAGGGTAAAGTGAGCCTGTTGGTTAATAAACAAATGTGCGATGACAAACACGTCACGATTAAATTTACCGTAGCCGATACAGGGATTGGCATTGCGCCCGAAAACCTGGCGCTGATCTTCGACCCTTTTATGCAGGAATCGCAAAATCATGAAGTTGATTATGGTGGTACGGGGCTTGGGCTTGCCATTACCAAACGGTTAATCGAACTTCATAATAGCAATATCTCGGTTTCAAGCGAGCCCGGAAAAGGCACTCAGTTCGTTTTCGAAATTACATTTAATATTGCCCGGCAAGTTCAACCAGTCGAAAACCCGTCAGCGCCTGTTGCAGCCAGTACCGAACGCAATTTGCAGGGTATGCGGGTGCTTGTTGTCGACGATAACAAAATGAATTTGATGATCGCATCCAAGTTCCTTAAAAAATGGCAGGTGCAGGCGGAGGAAGCCATTAGTGGCGAACTGGCTATCGAGATGGTAAACAACAATTACTACGACCTGATAATAATGGACCTGCAAATGCCTGGAATGGATGGCTTTGAAACTACACGCATAATTCGCCGGACAAATACCTCCACCCCTATTATCGCGCTTACTGCCGATGCAATGCCCGAAACCCATGCCAAGGCCCTCGCTGCGGGTATGTGCAATTATTTAACCAAGCCCTTTGTGCCTGATACACTATATGAAAAGATAGCGGGCCATTACGCCACGGTAGAGACAGAAAGTGAATAAGAAATCGGAAAGGCCCGGAAAGTTAACAAAGGCCAGAAGAATAACCTATGAGCGAAGGGTTGATTTGTACCTGTTTTATCCGGTGGCAATAACCTAACCGACTTAATTCAACCTATCAACTCAATCCAATTTAATCAACCACTCACTAGTTCGACCTTATCGCCTCAACAGGGTCAAGCTTGGCCGCAAAATACGCAGGGATAATTCCCGAAAGCATCCCGATAATTATGGAATAAGATATTCCGCGGATGATGTTCTTAATATCGAGTACAATTTGTACGTCGGTGCCGGCTTTTACCAGCGCAGCTACCGCCAAAACCATTCCGAGCCCAAATAAGCCCCCCATCACGCACAAAACAATAGACTCAATTAAAAATTGCAGTAAAATAAAGTAATTTTTTGAGCCCAATGACTTTTGAATACCTATAATATTGGTACGTTCCTTAACCGATACAAACATAATATTGGCAATGCCGAACCCGCCCACCAATATTGAAAACAAGCCGATAAAGCCGCCAACCTTAGTTAAAACATTAAATACTATATCCAATTGATTAGAAAGTATGGTGGTTTTATTTAGCGCAAAGTTATCTTCATTATTAGGCCCCAGGCGTCGGATGGAACGCATTAGTCCACGTACTTCGCTTTCAACCTCCAAATCGCTTAAGCCATTTTTACCCCGCACAACTATCTGCGGGTTATAATTCGCATTTTGTACATCAATGACATTTTTGGCAAAGTTCAGCGGCAATAAAATTTCTTTATCGTCCGATATTCCTAAAATATCACTCCCCTCTTTTTTAAATACACCTATTACTGTAACACTGCGGCCCATTATTTTAAGCGCTTTACCAACGGCTCCTCCATCAGGGAAAAGGTCGGCAGCGATGTCATGCCCTATTACCGTAACCGGGCTGCCCGACCGCGATTCCATCTCGGTAAAATAGCGCCCGTCTTCAAAGTCAAAGTTCCAGGTTTTATCATGGTCGTGCGATGTGGCATCAATTTGTGCGCCTTCAACCGTGTGGCTCTGGTATTTTACAATACGGTTGTCTATACTGATTTCGTACGATACAGCAAGTGCTGTCTGGCTGCGCTTTTGCAGTTCGTCAAACTCGCGTAATTTTGGTGTGGGGCGCTGCAGGTATTTCCACCAGGGCGAATCCTCGTTATTTACCCATGGCCATTTTTGTATGTAAATACTATTGCTGCCCAGCTTGTTAACACTCTTTTGCAGGTTGTTTTTCAGGGTATCAACCGCCGAAAAAACAAATATAATCAGGAATATGCCTATGGTAACGCCAACCAGCGACAAGAACGTGCGAAGCTTATTCTGCCTCAAGGCATCATAAGCAAACAGAAAGCTTTCCCTAAAGAGTTTTAAAAATATCATTATTTTGTTTTTTGTGATTACACCAATTGCCGCGCAATTACACCGATTATTTACTTTAACTTAACCGGTAGCAACCAGTGATACCAGGGTTTGATAATTTTTAGACGACCGGCAATCATTTAAGTTACATTATTTCAAACTATTATTAACAATTATTTGTATAGATAAGCAATCGGTGTAATCAAATTTACATCCGTGAAATCCCAAATATATTTCGTACATTTGCGCCCTTGAAAATTCATATCTTTTAGCATGAAATTATCTCAATTTAAATTTAACTTGCCCGAATCATTAATTGCCCATACCCCGGCTGGCACGCGCGACGAAGCACGCTTAATGGTATTACACCGCGATTCAGGCAAAATTGAGCACAAAATATTTAAAGACGTACTGGATTATTTTGACGATAAGGATGTAATGATCCTTAATAACACCAAAGTATTCCCGGCACGCATGTACGGTAACAAGGAAAAAACCGGCGCCACTATTGAAGTTTTTTTACTGCGCGAGTTGAATAAAGAATTGCGCCTTTGGGACGTTTTGGTTGATCCTGCCCGGAAAATACGTGTTGGTAACAAGCTGTATTTTGGTGATGATGATCTTTTAATTGCCGAGGTTGTTGACAACACTACCTCACGCGGCCGCACCATCCGCTTTTTGTTTGACGGTACCGACGAAGAATTCCGCAAAAATGTGGAAATATTAGGTGAAACGCCGCTGCCAAAATATATCAAACGTAAAGCCACCAGCGAGGATAAAGAGCGTTACCAAACCATTTTTGCCAAACACGAAGGCGCCGTTGCTGCACCTACTGCCGGTTTGCACTTTAGCCGCGAGCTGATGAAACGCCTTGAACTGAAAGGTGTTGAGTTTGCCGAAGTTACCCTGCACGTTGGCCTTGGCACTTTCCGCCCGGTTGAGGTTGAAGATCTTACCAAGCACAAAATGGACTCAGAGCAGTTCATTATAGAAGAAAAACAGGCAAATATTGTAAACCGAGGCATCGAACGTAAGAAACAAATTTGTGCTGTTGGTACAACTTCAATGCGTGCAATTGAGTCGGCAGTGTCAGCAAATAAAACACTTAAGCCAGCAAACGACTGGACCAGCAAGTTTATTTTCCCTCCATACGATTTTAGCATTGCCAGTTCAATGATCACCAACTTCCATACGCCCGAATCAACTTTATTGATGATGGTTTGTGCGTTTGGCGGTTACGAAAACGTAATGAATGCCTATGAAGTGGCGGTTAAAGAAAAATATCGTTTTTACAGCTACGGCGATGCCATGCTGATAATATAATTTCGGATCTGTTTTAGATTTGAGACGTGAGATTTGAGATATGAGATTAAAAATTAGTCTTATATCTTGAATCTTTTTAGTTTTGATGGTATTCAAGAAATCTATCCATGGCCGCCCCCAGTCTCAAATCTCATATCTCAAATCTCACATCTGATAAAAACTATGCAATAATAGTTGCCGGTGGCACCGGCACCCGAATGCAGGCAGCCGTGCCGAAACAATTTTTGCCGCTTGCCGGCAAACCGGTTTTAATGCACACCATCGAAGCTTTTCACTCTTCAGCGGCTAGTCCCGTGATTATTTTGGTTCTGCCTGCCGATTACCATGCCTATTGGAAAGAGCTATGCACTAAATATCACTTTAAAGTACCGCATCAATTGGTGACAGGTGGCGAAACACGGTTTCATTCAGTAAAAAATGGTCTTGATTTAATAACCGATACAGATGCTGTTATAGCAGTGCACGACGCTGTAAGGCCGCTCATTAGCCGCACGATAATTGAAAATACATACCAATATGCAGCAGAACACGGAAATGCCGTTACAGCCGTTAAAAGCAGGGATTCTGTAAGGTCAATGGAATCAGGTATATCGCGTAGTTTGGTGCGCGATGATGTCTACCTGGTGCAAACACCACAAACATTTCGATCGGCACAAATAAAAAAGGCTTATGAGCAGCCCTACGACCCGAAATTTACCGACGATGCAAGTGTAGTTGAAGAAACGGGCGTGAAAATTAATTTATTTGAAGGAAGTCACCAGAACATCAAAATAACCTTCCCGGAAGATATTGCAATTGCAGAAGCGATTCTAAAAGGCCGATAGACCTTGGTCGATAGTAAAATCAAACTATGGTCCATGGTCTATCGGCTATGGGCTGATCTATGCTCTTCTAATAATTCCTAAAAGGACCGCAATAACTGCAATTACTAAAAGAATGTGGATCAGGCCGCCACCATAACTATTGGCGAACCCCAATATCCACAAAATTACCAGGACGACGGCGATTAAATAAAGAATACTTCTCATTTTTTGTAAAGTTTTAGTTGATAAATGTTACCGTTTACCGATACCAAAACCCATTCCAAAAACGATCACAAATAAAAAAACCCTGTTAAACAGGGTTTTTTATCAGTTACGGGTGTTTTAGTACTCGTCTTCGTTAAAAAAGAAGTCATCTTTTGTAGGGTAATCAGGCCATATCTCTTCAATATTTTCGTACGGCTCACCATCATCCTCTAATGCCTGTAAGTTTTCAATAACCTCAACAGGCGCTCCGGAACGGATGGCATAGTCAATCAATTCATCTTTTGTTGCAGGCCAGGGTGCATCTTCAAGGTGTGATGCCAGTTCTAGTGTCCAATACATATTCTATATAATTTATTTTTATCGGTAAATTAACATTTTCGCAAAAGTATAATATTTTTTATTCGATTATCAATATTTTTTTTCATTTAGTCGATGTTAATGTTTAATGGTTGGTAGTTCACAGTAAAAATGACATTTTAAACTTAATAAAGCACTCTCTTAATCAACCACTCACCTACTTCCCCCTTGGCATCCATTTATTCTCTGGTATATTATTTTCGTGGCCGATCTTGCGGGCAAGCGTAAATAAATAATCACTCAGGCGATTTAAATAAATGGTCACCTTTTCATCAACAGGGCTTTCTTCGGCAAGATGCACGGTAATTCGCTCAGCCCGGCGGCACACGCAACGGGCGATATGGCAATATGATATCGCATTGCTTCCCCCGGGTAAAATAAAATGCCTTAATTCCGGCAGTTGCTCATTCATCACGTCCATTTCTTGCTCCAGCAATTCAACGTCAGTCATATAAAGATCGGGTATCACCATCTTTGATTTTTCAGGATCAGCAGCAAGCGACGAGCCGATAGTAAACAACCTGTCCTGTATTTGTTTTAACACCTGTTTATCGTGAACTGAAATATCCTGGTCGCTTATTAAACCAATGTATGAGTTGAGTTCGTCAACAGTTCCGTAGCTTTCAATGCGGATATGATGTTTGGCAACGCGCGTACCACCAATTAATGAGGTAAGGCCTTTGTCGCCGGTTTTTGTGTAAATCTTCATATGAAATTTCGAATCTCTAATGCTGGATGCCGAATTTATGATTTTGAATCGGGATGCCCTCTCATTTTGAACTAAAATTTTTCCACGGCTTTTTGAGGAAACACTATCCGGTTTTAGGCGTTATATAAATTTTATTGTCAATTTTGACAAAACTGGCGGATAGAAAGCCGCTGCATTTTATAATTAAAACATATCATCGTGAAAAAGCCCCTGCTTATTATAATCACTTTTTTATTTGCCGTAACAATATTATCAAGCGTTAAATGCGCCGGACCGGCAGCGCCTCCCAAAGCTGTGGAGCAACCCAAACCTGCGTTAACCAGCTTTTTAAACGAATCGCAGTTTAATGCCTTATTCCCGATGCGTGATAAGTTTTACACTTACGCAGCATTTGCAAAGGCAGTAAAAGAGATGGGTAATATATCGGTAAAAATAACCCGGCGGGCGGCATCAGTTTACCAGATTGTGCGTACAGATAAGGCTACCGGCAAAGCTGATGTAGTGCGCCAGGATCCGGATTGGAATGAAGATTGGGCCAAAAAGAAACCTGACAGCACCTATACCATTAACTATGGAAACTTCTGCGCCGAAAAAGACCTGCAAACCAACAAAAAAGAGCTGGCTGCCTTTTTTGCGAACATAGCGCACGAAACCCGCCACGGCGAAAATGGAACTTATACGGACGGACTGATGTTTATCCACGAAAACAACACATCATTAGCCTATATTGCTGAAAACGACGCCTACCCTGCCGTTGCCGGTAAAAAATACTACGGCCGCGGGCCTTTGCAAATCAGCTACAATGGCAATTACGGTTATGCATCTGACTGTATTTTTGGCGATAAAAAAATATTGTTAAACAACCCGGAACAGGTGGAAACCGATGCGGTGACCGCTTTTAAAACGGCCATTTATTTTTGGATGACACCGCAACCAGGCAGGCCATCGGCACATGATGTAATGATTGGCAAATGGCAGCCAAACGCAGCTGATAAAGCGGCAAACCGTGTCCCAGGTTTTGGCATGACGATCAACATCATTAATGGCCCGGTTGAATGCAACAAAGGCGAGAACATTTTCAGCATGAACGACCGGATAGCGTTTTACCAGCATTTTTTAAAGAGTTTTGGAGTTGTAGATGCCAAGTGCGCTTGCTCGTGCGGGAAGATGAAGCCATTTTGAGTTTGTATCAAGGATGATTAATTTTAGCGAACTTTAATTTTTAAATGGACAACTACCCTTTTGATACCAACGGACTTACCGACGCGGACATAGACAGTTATTACAAGTCGTACACTATTCTCAAATCCAAATTCAATTTAGAATTTACCGGCGAAATTGATTTCCACCTGGAATTGTTTGAAGTTTTTAAAAACTATCTTGAAATTACCGTGCGCGATTCATTTGTTATCAAACAGGATAATAATAATGACTGCTATATCCTTTTTGTTGAAACCGAATCCCGTCATCCCGGGCAAGGGAAGGTCTCCGGCGACAAGGACTATCAAATATGGGCCCTTGCATTTTTAAGAGCCGACTTTGGCCGAATGCTGATACGGCGTGAGACACTGGCGGATAAAATCATCGAACTGGTACACCCTGTTGAATTGGATTTTGCTGAAGACAAAGCATTTAGCGATACATTTTACGTACTGGTTAACGACCGTGAAAAAGCGCTCAAAGGTGTCGATCGAAGATTCCGTAATGCGGTCATGGATATTCGTCATGACCATTTTATTATCGAGATAGTTGAACATACACTCATCGTTGGCAATAATGAGCCGATTTCAGCCGAAAAAACACTCCATCTCGCCGAATTTATAACTCGTATTTGTTCACATTGCTGAAGAGATTATACTTAATAGCAAGTCACCAGTACTAATGCATAAATTACCATTTGAAACACTCAACATTAGCAGCTTAGAATTAAAGGCCCTGGAAGATATTTACGTCACCCTTACAACGAAATTCAATGTAACCATACCAGATGATCTTGAATTGTCGATGGGCGATTTCGACCTATTTAATTATCATCCTGATAAAACCATTGGCGGAATACTGCAATTAAACCATCCCACTAATCCCTGTTACCTTGTTTTTATTAAAGTTCATACGGTTTACTATACAAGGGATGGGCACGCAGATGATTATTACAACTACCGGGTGTACGGCTGCGTTAAATCAAAAAAAGATTTTGGCAGGATACTTATCCGCCGCGAAAACTTTTCCGACAGGATAATCAGTATCATACACAATATTGAACTCGATTTTGAGGATGATAAACCATTTAATCGTAAGTTTTATGTTTGCACCAATGACGAACAAAAGGCGTTGTTGGCGATGAACTGGAACTTCAGGAATACCGTAATGAACATAAAAAGCGAAAACATGGTTATCGAGGCCGTAAACAACGTACTAATTGTAGGGAATAATAATTTATTTGTTGATGAAGTAGTTGAACAGGCCAATGTAATATTAAGCCTGGCATCAAACTGCTAGCACTTTATTCCGCTACTACTTTACTTCTGTCAACAGTAATAACATTTGCGTTAGCGTAATCGTTTTCCACCAAACCATCGCGCATGCGCACTATGCGGTGGGCGTGCATGGCAATGTCCTCTTCGTGGGTAACAAGTATAATTGTATTGCCTTTTGCGTGGATATCTTCCAATAACCCCATAATTTCAATTGATGTTTTGGTATCAAGGTTACCGGTAGGCTCATCGGCCAGTATAATGGACGGATTGTTAATTAACGCGCGGGCTACAGCTACACGCTGGCGCTGACCACCAGACAGCTCGTTAGGTTTATGATCCATACGGTTGCCAAGTCCTACGTTTTCCAGGCTCTTTTTGGCGCGAGCCTGCCTGTTTTCTTTATTAATACCAGCATAAACCAACGGCAGGGCAACATTGTCGAGGGCGGTGTTACGTGGCAGCAGGTTAAACGTTTGGAAAACAAAGCCGATCTCGGTATTACGTACTTCAGCCAGTTCGTTATCCGTCATGTGGCTAACATTAATGCCATTTAAAATATACTCGCCTTTAGTGGGCGTATCCAAACAACCTAATATATTCATCAGCGTTGACTTACCTGAACCGGAAGGCCCCATCAGTGCAACAAATTCCCCCTTATTAATAGTTAACGTAACAGATTTTAAGGCATGAATTATCTCAGTACCAATAACATATTTACGCCCGATATCTGTAAGACTAATAAGTGGTTGCATGTGTTTTTGTTGTTTGACTATGTTAAGGTAGGTTTTGTTACAGTTTGAAGTCAGAAAAGTCGGGAAAGTCAGTAAAGTCCGAAAAGACGGCAAAGACAGAAAAAAGTTGGGATTGGCAAGTCAATGTCAAATAAACAGTCTATCAAAGCAGCGCAGCTTCTTTCGGACTCTGGACTTCGGACTTACTTCTCTATCACTTTGGCGACCAAAAAATAATCGTCATCATGCTTAGGTGCATTCAGCAAAGCTTCCTGGTGGGTAATTTGCTGCTTCACTACATCATCGCGCAGCACGTTTACTTCATCCGTCATATAAACAAGCGGTTCAACACCCGATGTATCTATTTCATTAAGTTTGGCCATAAAATCCAGTATCTTGCTCATGTCCTTTATCATCTCGTCTGTTTCACCGGTGCTAAGTTCGAGGCGGGCGAGATGCGCTATTTTATCAACGGTTTCTTTATCAATGGTCATGCTGTTGCTAATTTCTGTTTAATAATCTCGTGTACTTCATCCCGTAGCGTGTCGGCGTCGTCAACAGTTAAATGAGCCGTTTCAATGGGTTTGTGCACAAATATATCACAAATACCCGGCCTGCTGCCAAATTCGCTGCCAGTATCCCATAAAACTTTCCAGGTATTAAGCGATGTTATGGGGATAATGGGCACTTTAAGTTCAATAGCAAGCCTAAACGCGCCATTTTTAAACGGGTGTAAGGTCGGTGGATAGTGGTCAGGAATGGTAGCTTCGGGGAAAATAACAACGCTTACACCATTCTTTATCCTTTCAGCGGCTGTTTTAAACGCGCGGAATGATGAAATTTTGCTGTCGCGGTTGACGGTTATATCAATCGTCCTGAAAAAGAAACCCAGTACCAGGTTGCTCAGCAGTTCCTCTTTGCCTATAAAGCAGTGGTTATTTTTTGCCGCAAGGTTTATTGCCGAAACATCAAGGTTCGACGTATGGTTGCCAACTATAATGTAAGTGCGCTTCCAGTCGACACTCGTTTCATAATCAACATTAAAAAATATCCCCGAAATAACAGTGCTGCAAAAAATAATAAACCGCCTCATACCATTAATATGCTTAAAGCGGCTCTGCCGACGCGACAAAAAATATAAAATTGGCCAAACAAGCAGAAAAAACAACGCCACACTGTACCTGTAAAAGTGCGTATGAATCTTTTTTAAGACGAGTTTCATGGTTGCCAAAAATAGAAAAATTTGACTACTTGATCATGATGGGTTAGATTGAATTGGTTATTAATTCAGCAACGCCAGCTGTTGGCGTGTTTGTAGTCCTTTAAAGTCAAGCAAAATCAGGTATATTAAAGCCGGATAGACGTGCTGAATTATACGGTACAATGAAGTGTACAGGTGCCAGTTTAAATCATGCGGGGTTACCAGGTATATAATGAAATAACCCAGCAACAGCAAAGCTATAATTATAGCAGGCATTGAAGCAAAAAACCGCCGGTTCACAACAAAAGCAGCGAAAATCAGGATCAAGGCGTATATATAATTGCTTACTAAAGTGTTAAGCCAAAATTTACAAATTGTGGCATACCGGCTCCAATCTGTTAATACCACCGAAAGCGAGAACAATTGCTTGTTATCTGCCGAGATTAAATCGTTTGCAGGGGCAAAAAATAATTTGAACGATGCCAGCACCAGCGTTGGGACAATCGCCCCTGTCAAATACTTTTTTAAAACCGGGAGATGCCTGTAGTTGCTGAAAATAAACCCGGCTGTGAATAACACGTAAAATACCAGGCCCTCATTTTTTACCCAGGCGCATGATGCGCAAATAAACCCCAGCAAGTACGCCCTGTTGTCAATCAATCCCTTGACCTTTTTATATTGCACAAAAACCATCAAAATCAACAACGAAAGCATACTATCAGCACATTGTGAAATTGCTATTTGCTTAAAATTATTATCTGTTACAAATATCACAAGTGCGATAAGCGACAGCCACTTTAACCCTTCGTCGCGCAATGCGAAATAAGTATACAGTGGGATGATTAACATTACCCCATATGCAAAAAGTACGGGCACATTAGGCGACGTTGAACCCACTGCATTCCAGAAAAAAGCAACAATTATTGGTAGCATCATCGGGTAATCAAGCGCAGAGTAGCTTAGTTTACTTGTAAAAAGATATTTCCATAACTCCGGGTGATAAAAAAACTTTGCGTGCAGGTTCCACATGGCAAAAGCATCCCAGTTACCATATTTACTTGCATATAATATGAAATAGCAGGTTAAAAAAAATATAGTTGCCAAAGGCCAAATGTGGTTGTTACTTAACAGTTTTGGCCGATAATTTTTAAAAAGGCCATACATAAAAAAAATATGGGAAAGGTTAATGGCACTTAACACTATTAAAAGCACAACAAAACTTTGGTTTAACACCAACATTAAATAATACATAAAACTTAAGGCTACCAGCAGGCTAATTACGGATGTGAGTATCGTTAATGCTCTGCTATCGCCGATTGTGACTTTCTTTACAAACGCGTAACTGCCCCCATACAGCAACATTATATTAACAAAAGTCATTAGCAGCACCATTTAGTTAATTTTAGTAATTAGCGATACCTGTCTGCCATTATCCTGGTTTTGCGCGATAACGCGGTACTTAGGGAATGTTTTAAGGGGCTTGTTGTTAAATTGTATTACCAGCAAGGTATCCGGCGTAGTTTTATTGCTGATAACCTGGGGGGCCATAACATATTGCATCTCGACAAAAAAGGCGGGATCATTGCTGTTGCTGTAAAAACCAATACTGCAATTTGGTTTAACGTGACTTTGCAAAGGGGCTAGTTGTTTAGCCAGCAAATCCATATCAAAATCGGTTTTATTAAGCTGGTATATTTTAGCAATAACCATCAGAGGGACGGCTGCCATCAAAATAATTTTAATATACGTCGTTGTCTTGTTCATACCACTACAGCTGCTATCCCTTCGGTTCCGATTTTTTGAGCAATAATATTATAAACCTTATCGCGCAATTTGTCGGCATCATCAATGCTCATTTCAGCAGTTTCAATTGGCTTGTGCACATAAATATCGCAAATGCCCGGGCGGGTGCCATGTTTAGTGCCATCATCCCAAAGCTTAAGCCAGGTATTTGATGAGGAGACCGGTATGATAGGGACTTTATGCTCGATAGCCAAACGGAACGGACCGTTTTTAAACTCATGCAAAGTCGGCGGATAATCGTCGCTTATTTTCCCTTCGGGGAAAATTATAAGCGTAATCCCTTCCCGCAATTTTTCGGTTGCTTTTTTAAACGCCCGGTACGACGACATTTTGCTGTCGCGATTTACAGGTATATCAACCGTGCGAAAAAATAAACCGGTTACCAGCGCATCTTTTAGTTCCTCTTTACCCATAAAACTACAGTTGGTATTAACCAATACACACATTGCCGAGATATCGAGATTTGAGGTATGATTAGGACAAACTATGTAAGCCTTGTTCCAATCGATAGGTTCTTCATAAGTAAACCTGTAAAAGAAACCTACCAGCGCAGAGCTTATTATCGCCCAGTACCTGCGAAAACGGTTCATGTTGCGATAGCGGTTGGGGTTAAGCGAAAAAAACTTAAAAAAAGGCCAAAATAAAAAATATGACAGCGCTACACTAAAAACGTAAAGATAGATGTGCACCTTTTTCAATATCAATTTCATCTCCATCAAAAATATAAAAATTCCTTACTTTCGCGCCATGGAAACTGTTGTTAGTGGTATACGTTCAACCGGGAACTTACACCTTGGAAATTATTACGGGGCAATACAGAATTTTGTAAAAATGCAGCATGAGTATAACTGCTATTTTTTCATTGCCGATTTACACTCGTTAACTACCCACCCCACCCCTGCCGACCTGCACGGAAACGTTAAACAGGTATTGGTAGAATATTTGGCGGCAGGTATTGACCCGGAAAGGGCTACTATCTACCTGCAGTCGGACGTGCCGGAAACTGCGGAGCTTTACCTTTTCCTGAACATGAATGCCTACGTTGGTGAGTTGGAGCGTGCTACATCGTTTAAAGATAAGGTGCGTTCAAATCCCGACAACGTTAATGCCGGACTGCTTACCTACCCGGTTTTAATGGCCGCCGATATCATACTGCACCGTGCAACCAAAGTGCCTGTGGGTAAAGACCAGGAGCAACACCTTGAAATGGCGCGTACATTTGCAAACCGCTTTAACCGTTTGTATAACAAGGACTATTTCCCCGAGCCGTTTGCTTTTAACTTTAGTGAGAACCTGGTAAAAATACCGGGACTTGACGGTAAAGGAAAAATGGGCAAATCGGAGGGTGAAGGCAATGCCGTTTATTTGTCTGACACGCCTGAAATTATTCGCAAAAAAGTAATGAAAGCCGTTACGGATGGCGGACCGACCGTTGAAAACCAGGAGAAACCGCTCGAAATCCAAAACCTGTTTGATATTATTAAAGTGGTATCATCGGCTGATACTTATGAGCATTTTGACAACTTATACAACACCTGCCAAATACGTTACGGCGATCTTAAAAAACAACTTGCCGAAGATATAATTATAGCTACTGCGCCAATCCGCGACAGGATTAAAGATATTTCACAAGATTCGTCGTACCTGCGCCAGGTTGCACGCCATGGCGCCATAAAGGCCCGCGAAAGTGCGTCAAAAACTATTAAGGAAGTACGCGAGATTATAGGTTTCAGGAGTTTTTAACATCCGTTCATGGTTCATGGTTCATAGTTCATGGCAAAAAAAAACTATGCATTGTTGATAGTTCATAGTTCATGGTGTATATTAGGCGGAGTTTCATTCTGCAGCGCATGAAGTTGATTGATAAAATATTTGCTATAAACTATAACCACTCGCTTCCGGCTATGAACTATGAACTATTAACCATGAACTAACAAAATATGCACATTGCTATTGTAGGAAACATAGGCGCCGGTAAAACTACTCTTACCGAATTACTGGCAAAAAATTACGGCTGGGACCCCTTATTTGAGGCGGTTGATAATAACCCCTACCTGGAAGATTTTTACAGCGACATGAAGCGCTGGAGCTTTAACCTGCAGATTTATTTTTTGAATGCCCGCTACCGCCAGATCATCGATATCCAGAAAAATGGCCACAACCTGATACAGGACCGTACCATTTACGAGGATGCCTACATTTTTGCAGAAAACCTGCACGATATGGGCCTGATGACAACGCGCGACTATGAGAACTACGCCGCCATATTCGACAATATCACCGAGTTCATAAAACCACCTGATTTGTTGATCTACCTGAAAGCATCGGTACCAACCCTTGTG
>Ga0209455_1000866_pt1 | contig 16063 bp, 15 predicted proteins | sample AraplaCol_mCL_r2_FD_184275 | JGI IMG/M metagenome (GOLD analysis project Ga0209455, IMG submission 184275) | Arabidopsis root microbial communities from North Carolina, USA - plate scrape CL_Col_mCL_r2 (SPAdes) (version 2) | ecosystem: Host-associated > Plants > Roots > Endosphere | place: USA...
GATCCGGATCCCGAGCGCGCGGTGGCGGACAGCGCGTGGCGGCGGCACCAGATGCCGGCCTACCATCTGGTCGCGCCCGATCGCTCGGGCATCACGCTCGTCAACATCGGCGTCGGCCCGTCCAACGCCAAGACGATCACCGATCATCTCGCGGTGACGCGGCCCGAGGCGTGGCTGATGATCGGCCATTGCGGTGGGCTCCGCCCCAGCCAGCGGATCGGCGACTATGTGCTGGCCCACGCTTATCTGCGCGACGACCATGTGCTCGACGACGTGCTACCCCCGGAAATCCCGGTGCCTGCTATCGCCGAAGTCCAGCTCGCGCTCGATCGCGCCGCCGAAAAGGTCTCGGGCGAAAGCCGCGACCAATTGAAGGCGCGCCTGCGCACCGGCACCGTCGTCACCACCGACGACCGCAATTGGGAGCTGCGCTATACCAGCTCGGCCCTGCGCTTCAGCCAGAGCCGCGCGGTCGCGATCGACATGGAATCGGCCACCCTGGCTGCCCAAGGTTTCCGCTTCCGCGTGCCCTACGGCACCTTGCTGTGCGTCTCGGACAAACCGATCCATGGCGAGATCAAGCTGCCCGGCCAGGCCAACCGCTTCTACGAACGCGCCATCGCCGAGCATCTGCGCATCGGCATCGCCGCGATCGACGAACTCAAGCTGGCGGGTAACGAGCTCCACAGCCGCAAGCTCAGGGCCTTCAACGAGCCACCGTTCCGATAAGCCTTTTGCCTTCGTCATCCTGAACTTGTTTCAGGATCCATTCCGCGGCGAGGCGACTTCCTCCCCGTGGATCCTAAAACAAGTTCAGCATGACGGAGGAGAGGCGAATTCGCCGGGGTGACCTCATCGATCGTGGATCGATGGAAAGAGGGGTCGCGTTAGCTACGACTGCAAGGCGCTTGACGCGTCGCTTTCCTGTAATTCTTATGTCCGACAAATAATCAGAATCTCATAACGACCCGCGCTCTTTGCCGCGGCACCAGGGAGAGAATGAATGTCGGACAATAAGGTCTCGCAGGGCTTGGATCGACGTTCGGCCATGCTGGTCGGCATGGCAGCCGGGGTCGGCCTGGCCGCCTCGGGAGAAGCTCGCGCGCCCTCGGCCAGCCGCTCCGTCCCTCAGAGCGACACCTGCCTCACGCCCCGTAGCGCGATCACGCGCACGCAATATGGCCCCGTGCGTGGCTATGTCGACGACGGCGTCTACACCTTCAAGGGCATCCCTTATGGGGACACGACCGCTGGGGCGAACCGCTGGCTGCCGGCCAAGCCGCCCAAGCCCTGGACCGACGATCTGCACACGCTCGCCTATGGCGCGAATTGCCCGCAGACGCTCCACAATTTCCGCGCGGTCGAGCACACCTTCCTTCAGCAATGGACCGACGGCTTCCTCGGCGAGGATATGCTCAAGCTGAATATCTGGACGCCGTCGCTCAGCGGCAACCGGCCGGTCATGGTCTATTTCCATGGCGGCGGCTTCAGTTTCGGCTCGTCCTACGAACTCGCATCGCACGACGGCGCGCAGATGGCGCGCCATCACGATGTGGTCCAGGTTTCGGTCAACCACCGGCTCAATATTCTCGGTTTCTTCGACGTCTCGGAAATCGGCGGCGCGGGGTACGAGGATTCGGTGAATGTCGGCATGACCGACCTCGTCGCCTCGCTGCGCTGGGTACGCGAGAATATCGCCCGCTTCGGCGGCGATCCCGACCGGGTCATGATCTACGGCCAGTCGGGCGGCGGATCCAAGGTCACCACCTTGTTGGGCATGCCTTCGGCGCAGGGGCTCATCCACCGCGCCTCGGTCCAGTCGGGCGGCGGCGGCAATATTCCCAGTGCAGAGCAATCGCGCGAACTGGCGCGCCAGACGATGCGCGAGTTGGAGCTGGGGCCGAAGGATCTGGATTCCCTGCAAAAAATGGATTGGGCGAAATTGTTCGCCGCCGGCAATGCGGCAGCCGCGAAGATCAACGGCCCGATGCGCGGCCCTGGCGGCCTGGGCTTCCCGGCGGGAGGCCCACCCCGCGTCGGCTGGGCGCCCACGCTCGACGGCAAGATCATCACGCTGCGCTCCTACCAGGATGCCGCACCCGACGTGTCGCGCAACGTGCCGGTGATGATCGGCTCGGTCAGCGAGGAAGGTATGAGCTATGGCTCGAACCCGACCGAGGATCAGTGGCGCGAAAATCTCACCAAGAGCTTCGGCGCCGAAAAGGCGGTCGCGCTGATCGCCGCGATGAAGCGCGCACATCCGGAAAAGAGCATTCGGACCCTGTCCTACGGGGTCGGCGGCTACGGCCAGCGCAACAATGTCCAGCGCATGGTCCGGCTCAAATACGAGCAGCACGCCGCGCCGGTCTATCAATATTGGTTCACCTGGCAGTCGCCCCAGCTCGATGGCCAATGCGGCGCCTGGCACACCGCCGAGCTCGCTTTCTGCTTCGACAATACGAAATTGTGCGCACAGGGGACGGGCAACACGCCCGCAGCACAGACCCTCGCGCGCAAGATGGGCACGGCCTGGGCCAACTTCGCGCGAACCGGCAATCCCAGCCAGCCGGGCCTCGCCTGGACGCCGAGCGATCCGCAGCGCTGCCAGACGATGGTCTTCGACAATGAATGCCGGATGGTCGACGATCCCAATGGCGACGTGCGCCGGATCCTTCTTCCCGCGTAACGGCGTTGGCTAGTTCGCCGGCGTATCCTCATCGATTCTGGCCGTGTTCGGCCAATGATCGATGACGGTGCGGTTCCGCCCCTCGCGCTTGGCCTGGTAGAGCGAGCGGTCGGCCCGTTCCATCGCATCGCGCAGGCTCAGCGTATCGCTGCTGAGCTGCGCCACGCCGAAGCTAGCGGTGATCGACGGCAACCCCACGCCGTCCTCATTGGGCAAGGCCACCAGCCCGCGCACATGTTCGACGCGCTGGTACAGTTCGAGCGCATCGACCCCGATCGCGAGCAGCACGAATTCCTCGCCGCCCAGCCGCGCAAGCAGATCGCCCGGGCGGATCGCGGTGCCCAGCAACTTCGCGAACTGGATCAGCACCTTGTCGCCGGTATTGTGCCCGTAGCAATCGTTGATCGCCTTGAAACTGTCGATATCGGCGATCGCCACCGCCGCGCGGTCGCGCCCTTCCACCTCGAGCCTGGCGAGCAGATGCGGCGCCGCCTCGTCGAAGCCGCGCCGGTTCCACACGCCCGTGAGCGGATCGGTGCGCGCCAGCCTTTCGAGCACGATCCCGAAATCCTGGTTGAGCAAGAGCACCGTGACCAGCCCAAGCCCGACATAGGCCGCCGCCGATCCCAGCGCGATGAACGAGATCGCCTGATTGGTCCGATGCTCGATGAAGACCAGCCCGACCACCAGCACCAGGTTCGCCGCGGCGAAGCTTGCCAGCAATATGGTCGCGTACCAGTCGAAACGCTGCTTGCGCGACCGGCGCGGCCCGACCGCGACCGCAGCGAGCAACAGCCCGATCCCGTTGAGCAAGGCAACCGTGGCGGGAATTTCCTGCCGCATCACCGGCTCCAGATCCTGCAACAGGCTGATCGAGAGCGCGATGCCTGTCCAGATCGCGCCCAGCGCCGCCGCACGATCGGGCCGGCCGCCGCGCTGGCGCAGGCCATGGACCAGCAGCAACGCAGCCGCGAGCCAGCACAAACTGGGGGTCGCCCCCGGCAGTGGCGCCACGTTGAGAACGAAGGTCGTGCCCAGCACTGACAGCCAGCCGACCATGATCGCCGCGAAGGCCGCGCCCCAGCTCATGGCATGCGTCGCCTCGCGCCGCCGCCGCCAGATGGCCAGCAGCGCGCCCGCAAACAGCCCGCTTATCACCAGCGGGGTGCACAGGATGGCGACCAGAATCATGGGGGCTACGCCGCGACGATCCTAGCCTGACGCCGAACCGGCGCGCATGGCGGTCGCCATGGCGCTGCTGTCCGCTTTACAGACCATGAGTCCCTTATACGCCCAAGTCGTTAAGAGGCTGTCACGATCCGCATCCGAACCGGATTCGAGGCAAGATTCTGAAATGTAAAACATCACCCACGCAAACTCCCCCCATTTAGAGTTTGCGTAGGAGGGAGAGCGTGTAAGCGGGTTCAGGTCAAGATGGTAAGAGCCGCGTTAACCACTAATCTTGCGAGAGAAATTGAAGGATGGACTTCCCCAGGCTCGGTTGGAGCACCGAAGTCATGTGGTTGCCTGTAATCTCGATCAGTTCACCTTGTGGCAGCAAAGCCGCGAGATCGGCCGACGATCCATTGTCGTGATCGTCCACCCCCGACAGGACCAACGTCGGGGTCGCGATCGCCCCAATCTGTTCGCGCGATGTCGCCACGAACGTGTCGAGCAGGGGCAGCATCGCCAGCGGATCGCCGCCGGTAGTCTTGAGGAAAGCTTCGGCCATCCACGCGCCCGATCCGCGCGTATGCATCCCCAGCCCGTTCAGCACGTGCCGGAAGAAATCGCGGCGCTTGTTGGGGTCGAGGATGCCCTCCAGTCCCATCCCCGACAGGATCGCCTTGCGTGGCCCCGCGCCGCGCACCAGCATGCGTAGAACGGTCCGCCCACCGAGCGAGTAACCGCCTAAATCATAATCGGTTAGGCCGAGATGTTGAATCAAGGTCTCACCATCGTCGGCGAGCACATCAGGCGGGTAGAAGGCCGTATCATGCGGCGCGGCGCTCATTCCGTGCCCGCGCAGGTCGGGCATGATCACGCGATAGCCCGCATCGGCCAGCAACTGGGCATGACCGTAGCGGATCCAGTTGACCCAGCCGTTCGAGAACAGCCCGTGGATCAGCACCACCGGCCGCCCCGCCCCCATTTCGCGATAGGCCAGGTCGAGCCCGTCATGGCTTTTGAAGTACGTGACGGGGAAATCAGTCGGGGAGCTTGCCAACAGCGTTCATCCAGCGTTCGGTGACATTGGGATTCTGGTCCGAGCGATAGCCCGGCAGATGTGACGTGTCCTGCCAGGCTGGCAGGATGCTTTCGGTCGCATAATTGTGAACCGGGCGGAAAGCCGTCGGATCGTCGAACGAACCGACCGTCAGGTCCATCTTGGTCGCGCCCTCGACGAACTTGAAGCCGAGCGGTGTCCCGCACGCAGAGCAGAAAGGCCGCTCCGCGATCGGCGAGGAGCGATACCAATCGGGCTCACCCTCCCACACCAGCTTGTCGAGTTGCACGCTGACGAAGGCGATCGATGCGCCCCCAGTCGCATGGCGGCACATCTTGCAATGGCAGAGATAGGCATCGTCATTGTCGATCGTCACCCGATAGCGGATGCGTCGGCATTGGCAGCCGCCGGTCATGTCCTTGGCCATGGCCGCGCGTTGGCACCGTGCGCCAGCGCTGGCAAGTCGCGCCGCGCCGTGCCACGGCGAGACCATGGCCTCTCCTGCTCAATATGACGCGATCATCCTCGGCGCCGGCGGCGCGGGTCTGATGTGCGCTGCGGTCGCGGGCCAGCGGGGGCGGCGCGTGCTGCTGATCGACCATGCGCCTGAGGCCGGTCGCAAGATCCTGATCTCGGGCGGCGGGCGCTGCAATTTCACCAATCTCCACGTCGCGCCCGACCGGTATCTCAGCGCCAACCCCCATTTCGCGCGCTCCGCGCTCAGTCGCTACACCGCCGCCGACTTCATCGCTCTCGTCGATCGCTACGGCATCGCCTGGCATGAAAAGACGCTTGGTCAGCTCTTCTGCGACGGTTCCGCCAAACAGATCGTGGCGATGCTGCTCGACGAATGCGCCGCGGGCGGGGTCGCGCTCCATCTCGGCCTCCCCATCGGCGGGGTCAGCCATGCCGACGGCCGCTACAAGATCGATTATGGCGAGCGCAGCGCAACCGCACCCGCTTTGGCGATCGCGACAGGTGGCCCCTCCATCCCCAAGCTCGGCGCGACCGGTTTCGCTTATGATCTCGCGCGCCAGTTCGGGCTCAAGGTGGTCGAGCCCCGCCCCGCTTTGGTGCCGCTGACCCTGGCCCAGGACGATGCCCTGTTTCATTCGCTCGCGGGCGTCGCCGCCCCGGTGGTAGCGCGCGCGGGCGGCGCCAGCTTCGCCGAGGCAGCGCTTTTCACACATCGTGGCCTATCCGGCCCCGCCATTCTCCAGATCTCGTCCTACTGGCGGCATGGCGAGCCGATCGGGATCGACTTCCTGCCGGACCAGGCCGGCTGGCTGCTCGCCGCCAAGCGCGCGCGCCCGCGCGCGAGCGTGCAATCCGTGCTGGGCGATCTTCTGCCCGACCGTCTCGCCGAAGCGCTCGCAAAACGGATCGCGCTTCCCGGCGCGCTCGACGAGAAACGCGATGCCGTGCTCTCCGAAGTCGAAGCGCGCCTCGCCGATTGGCAATTCCACCCCAACGGCACCGAAGGCTTCGCCAAGGCCGAAGTCACCGTGGGCGGCATCTCGACCGACGGCCTTTCCTCCAAGACGATGGAAGCGCGCAAAGTCCCCGGCCTCTACGCGATCGGCGAGGCGGTCGACGTCACCGGTTGGCTCGGTGGCTACAATTTCCAATGGGCCTGGGCCAGCGGCTGGGCCGCGGGGCAGGCGCTTTAGCGCCGCAAACCCGTCTCTCCCCTTGTGGGAGAGAGTTGGAGAGAGGGGATCGACCGAAGGGGCTCGATGCCCCTGAGGAAGACGAAGCGAGCTACGCTCGCTACCCCTCTCCCAACCCTCTCCACAAGGGGAGAGGGCTTCAGCGCCCGAGCCCCAGCGCCTTGGCCATTTCCTCAGGCGGCGCGGCCTCTGCAAAAACCGCCGCGCCCTCCGGCAATTCCAGCCAGGGCTGCTTGCTCTTCACCCAGATATGCACCGTTACGACCAGTTCTTTCGACCGGTCGAGCGTGCCCGCGCGGATCACCGCCACGCCCGGCCGCGCACTGTTGGTGTTGAAGATGCGCGTGTGACAGACCTCGCACATGCGCTGGCGCGAGATGCGCCCACTTGGCGATGTCAGCTCGAAGATCGTGATCGGCCCCGACGCCTCGACCGCGTCCTCGGGCACCAGCACCTGCTGGCTGAACGCGCTACCACTCCAGGTCTGGCAGTCGGTACAATGGCAGGCATAGGTCGACGGCAGATCGTCGAGCGCGAGCGTGTACCGCACCGCGCCACACCGGCATCCGCCGCCAACCGTCATGCCTTGGTCCTTACGCCGCTTTCTTGAGGTGCCGACGGCCGAGCAACTCGGCGATCTGCACCGCGTTCAGCGCCGCGCCCTTGCGCAGATTGTCGCTGACGCACCACAGGCTGAGCCCGTTGTCGATCGTCGAATCCTCGCGCACGCGGCTGACATAGGTCGCATATTCGCCGACGCACTCGATCGGGGTGACGTAGCCGCCATCCTCATGCTTATCGACCAGCATCACGCCGGGAGCCTCGCGCAGGATCGATTTGGCCTTGGCCGCCGAAATCTCGTCCTCGAACTCGATATTGATCGCTTCCGAATGGCCGACGAACACGGGCACGCGCACGCAGGTCGCGGTCACCTTGATCTTGGGATCGAGGATCTTCTTGGTCTCGACCACCATCTTCCACTCTTCCTTGGTCGAGCCGTCGTCGAGGAAGCTGTCGATGTGCGGGATCACGTTGAACGCGATCTGCTTGGTGAACTTCCTGGGCTCGGCCGGATCGCCGACGAAGATGTTGCGGCTCTGCTCGAACAGCTCGTCCATACCGGCCTTGCCCGCGCCGGATACCGACTGATAGGTCGCGACCACGACGCGCTTGATCTTCGCAGCATCGTGCAGCGGCTTCAGCGCCACCACCATCTGCGCGGTCGAGCAATTCGGATTGGCGATGATGTTCTTGCGGGTATAGCCCGAAATCGCCTCAGGATTGACCTCGGGCACGATCAGCGGAACGTCCGGGTCCATCCGGTAGAGCGAGCTGTTGTCGATCACGGTGCAGCCGGCGGCCGCCGCGATCGGTGCATATTTCTTGGTCGCTTCCGAACCGATCGCGAACAGGGCCATGTCCCAGCCCGCCCAGTCGAAATGCTCGATATTCTTGACGGTCAGGGTTTTGCCGGTCTCGCCGAAATCAATCACGTCACCAGCAGACCGCGAGGATGCCAGCACGGCAATCTCGTCCGCGGGAAACTCCCGCTCCGCCAGGATGTTGAGCATTTCACGACCGACATTGCCGGTCGCGCCTGCGACGACGACACGATAACCCATTTCAAACTCCTTTGACGGGGGCGGCTTTAAGCCTAACCGCGCCCTTGTCCAGCGATCCGCACCCGAGGAAATCTTGGCACGACGAAAATCCACCGATAGCGGGGCCAGTGTCGGCCTCGAGGGTCGAAGGCTCTATTTCGCGGTCGCCGCGATCAGCCTGGGCACGATGCTCACCATCATCGATGGCGCGATCGCGACCGTGGCGCTGCCGACGATCGCGCACGATCTGCGCGTCGACAACAGCTCCGCCGTGATGGTCGTGACCGTCTACCAGTTGGTGCTGGTGATGGCGCTGCTGCCTTTCTCCGCACTGGGCGACCGGATCGGCCTCAAACGCCTCTATCAGGGCGGCCAGCTCGTCTTCACGATCGCGACGATCCTCTGCTTCTTCGCACACAGCCTGGGCTTCCTCTTGGTGGTGCGCGCGCTGCAGGCGGTCGGTGCCGCAGCCGCTCTGTCGGTGATGGCGGCGATGATCCGGCGCATCTATCCCGCCCAGCATCTCGGCCAGGGACTGGGGCTCAACAATATCATGGGCTCGGTCTCAGGCGCGCTTGCCCCGACTGCGGGCGGCCTGATCCTTGCGGTAGCACCCTGGCCATGGGTGTTCGCCGCCGCCGCCCCCTTCGCGGTGCTTAGCCTCGCGCTCGGCCGCTGGGCGCTTCCCGACGTGCCGCCGCGGCCGGGCAGCTATAACCTCGCCGGTGCGATGCTGAACATGGCGACCTTCGGCCTGTTCATCTCGGGCCTCGAAGCCTTGGTCCACGGCAACAGCCCGGTCGTCAGCGGCGCGGTGGTCGCGATCGGGCTGTTGTTCGGCGTGGTACTGGTCCTGCACGAGCGCAAGGAGCCCGTCCCGATCCTGCCCGTCGATCTGCTCGCGCGACCGGTCCTTTCGCTGTCAGTCGCGGGCGCCTTCACCGCATTCTTCGCCTCGCAGCTCATCACGCTGTCGCTGCCCTTCCGGCTCCAGCATGCCTACGGCTTCCTGCCGAGCGAGGTCGGCGCGATGATTGCGCCCTGGCCGCTCACCACCATGATCGTGGCGCCAGTCGCGGGAACCCTGTCCGACCGCTACCCCGCCGGGTTGTTGGGCGGGATCGGCATGACCATCGCAACCGTGGCGGCCGCCCTGCTCGCCTTCCTGCCCGCACATCCCCAATATTTCGACGTCGCGTGGCGTATGGCTTTGTGCGGCGCGGGCTTTGGCCTGTTCCTGTCGCCCAATGCTCGGCTGATCGTGGGCTCGGCCCCGCGCGACCGCGCCGCCTCGGCCGGCGGACTCGTTTCGACCACGCGCCTGGTCGGCCAGACGATGGGCGCGACCGGCGTTGCGACCATGCTCGCGCTCGGCTTCGGCAAGACGCCCGGCCCTGCTTTCGTCGCGGGCTGCCTGACGATCGTCGCCGGTCTGCTCAGCGTGTCGCGCCTGCGTCCGTCTATGCGCAACCCGACCGCGCACGAGACCAGCGTGGCGCAACCGGGCAGCCATGGCGACGTTGGCGCGGCATAGGATACTCGGCCCTCAAGGAGACGGATATGCCCACGATCAAGACGCGCGACGGTGTCGACCTCTACGTCAAGGATTGGGGCGGCGGCCTGCCGGTCGTCCTGATTCACGGCTGGCCGCTCAACGCGGATAGCTGGGAGGATCAGGCGCTCGCGCTCGCCGAGGCGGGCCATCGCGTGATCGCTTATGACCGGCGCGGCTTCGGTCGGTCCGGCCAGCCCTGGAACGGTTACGATTACAATACATTGGCGGACGATCTTGCCGATGTGCTCGAAGCCACCGATGCGCGCGATGCGGCGATTTTCGGCTTCTCGATGGGCGGCGGTGAGGTCGCACGCTACATGGCACGTCATGGCGGCAAAGGGGTGCGCGCGGCGGGCCTGATCGCCTCGGTCGTGCCCTACATGCTCAAGGATGCTACCAACCCCGACGGCCTCGATCCGCAGACGATCGAGGATCAGATGAAAGCGCCGATCCGCGCGGATCGCCCCAGCTTCTTCGCGCAGTTCGCCAAATATTTTTACGGCGTCGGCTACATCACCAGCCCGGTCAGCCATGAGGTGCTCCACAATTTCGAGCGTATGGCCGCGCAAGGCAGCATCAAGGCGATCCTCGATTGCATCGACGCTTTTACCAGCACCGACTTCCGGCCCGATCTGGCGAGCTTCACCGTGCCGACCCTGATCGTCCACGGCACGTCCGACCAGACCGTTCCGATCGACATCTCGGCCCGCGCCGCCGCCCGCGGCATCCCCGATGCAACCTTCATCGAATATGAGGGCGAACCACACGGCCTGACCGTCACCGCGAAGGACCGGCTCACCGCCGATATGCTTACCTTCCTGGGCCGCTGAACCGGGAAAGTTGACGGCCCGCAACAAAACCCTCCCGAAAGGCCAGTTTCCGGGGTTGCGGGCCACCTTAACCGACGCCTAGAGCCTGCGGCATGACGAAGACGGCATCCCCCTTCTCGTTCCGCGATTTCCGATTCTACTGGGCCGCCCGTTTCTCCACCACGATCGCGCAGAATGCGATGGTGGTGGTGATCGGCTGGCAGGTTTACGACATATCGCGCGGCGTTCTGCACATGAGCCCGAAGGAAGCCGCCTTCCAATTGGGCATGGTCGGCGTCGCGCAATTCCTGCCGCTGGCCGCGCTCACGCTGATCACCGGCTGGACCGCCGACCGTATCGATCGGCGCTGGATCGGCCGGATCGTGATGCTGCTCGAGGGGCTGTGCGCCGCCTGGCTCGCCTATCTTGCGATGCGCGGTACGACCACGCTTGCCGCCATCTACGTCGTGGCGGTGCTGCTTGGCATCTGCCGCGCTTTCGCCAATCCCGCGATCGGCGCACTGGCGCCCAACTTGGTCCCTCCAGAGGTGCTGCCCACCGCGATCGCCGCTTCCTCCATCGCCTGGCAGACGGGCGCGATCGCGGGGCCGGCGCTTGGCGGCTACCTCTATGCCGCCGCGCACGGCGCGCCCTACATCGTCTCGGGCCTGCTATTCCTGGCCTCGGCCGCGTCGCTGATGTTCATCCGCCCGATCCCCAGGACGACGCTCGACCGCAAGGCCAAACCCTGGCGGCAGATGATCGACGGGCTCCATTATGTCCGCAAGAACCGCGTCGTGCTGGGCGCGATCAGCCTCGATCTGTTCGCGGTACTGCTCGGCGGCGCGACCGCGATGCTGCCTATCTATGCGCGCGACATCCTTCAGGTTGGCTCGTCCGGCCTCGGCCATCTGCGCGCCGCGCCAGCGGTCGGTTCGGCCGCAATGGCTTTCTATTTCTCGGTCCGTCCGCTCAGGCACAATGTCGGCGTGAAGATGCTGTTCGCCGTGGCGATGTTCGGCGCCTGCACGGTCGGCTTCGGCCTGTCGCGTTCGATGCCATTCTCGCTCGCCTGCCTGGCCGTGCTCGGCGCATGCGATATGCTATCGGTCTATGTCCGCCAGTCCTTGATCCAGATCTGGACGCCCAACGAGATGCGCGGCCGTGTCGGGGCGGTCTCGACCCTCTTCATCTCGGGCTCGAACGAATTGGGCGAGGCGGAAAGCGGCCTGCTTGCCGCCCTTATCGGCGCGGTCCCCGCGGTCGTCCTGGGCGGCTTCGGCGCCATAGGCGTCACATTGTTATGGTCTCGTCTGTTCCCTGAACTGGTCCAGGCGCGTACGTTCGATCCACCCAAGACGCTCGAAAACATTCCCGGCAAGGAGATTGCGGCATGAAGGCGAACAACGTTCTCGAGACGATCGGCAACACCCCGCACATCCGCGTCCAGCGCCTGTTCGGCGCGGAGGAGGTGTGGATCAAGTCGGAGCGCTCCAACCCCGGCGGGTCGATCAAGGACCGCATCGCGCTGGCGATGATCGAGGCGGCCGAGAAATCGGGCGACCTCCAGCCGGGTGGCACGATCGTCGAGCCGACTTCGGGCAATACCGGCGTCGGCCTGGCGATGGTCGCCGCGGTCAAGGGCTACAAGCTCGTCCTTGTCATGCCGGAGAGCATGTCGCTCGAACGCCGCCGCCTGATGCTGGCCTACGGCGCGCGCTTCGATCTCACCCCGCGCGAGAAGGGCATGAAGGGCTCGATCGAGCGCGCGCTTGAGATCGTCGCCGAGACCCCCGGCTCCTGGATGCCGCAGCAGTTCGAAAATCCGGCGAACGTCGACATCCACCACCGCACCACCGCGCAGGAGATCCTCAGGGACTTCCGCGACACCCCGCTCGACATGATCATCTCGGGCGTGGGCACGGGCGGCCACATCACCGGCGTCGGCGAAGTTCTCAAGAAGGAATGGCCGAACCTCAGGGTGTTCGCGGTCGAGCCGACCTCGTCGCCGGTGATCTCGGGCGGCCAGCCCGGCCCGCACGCAATCCAGGGCATCGGCGCTGGCTTCATCCCCGCCAACCTCCACACCAGCGTGCTCGACGGCGCGATCCTGGTCGATCCCAACGATGCCAAGGAATATGCCCGCCGCTCGGCGCGCGAGGAGGGCTTGCTGGTCGGCATCTCCTCGGGCGCGACCCTCGCCGCGATCGCGCAGAAGCTCAAGGAAGCGCCGGGCGCGCGTATCCTCGGTTTCAACTACGACACGGGCGAGCGTTATCTTTCGGTGCCGGACTTCCTGCCCGAATAAGGTTTCGGCCCGCGGCAGGCTCGTTTTGCGCGCGGGCACGGAGGTTCGCGCCGATCTGTATCGTTCGCTGTCGGTTGCCGGCCCAGTTCCACGGCAGGCTGACCGGGTGATATTCAGAGCAGGTGCGTAATGAGCTTGTAAAGTCCGAAAATTGCGAACCAGCAGCCGCTGGCACTGACGACGATAAAGCTTACCCGCGCCAATGGGGGCCAGCGCTCGGCTGACGTGGGCGGCGCGACGCGGCCAGCGGCCGAAAGTAACGCTTCAGTCTCCATACTCTGGAGACTGGGGAAGTTGCCCCACACCACATTGCTCTGGCGCAGTTTCGAATGGACCAGTTGCGACGGCAACGGCTCGGTAAACGTGCAGTCGTACAGATGACCTTCCCGCCAGACGACTCTCGCCGAAACTTTGCCGAGATCTGCAATTTCGAACATGACATCCGAGCCGACCGGAATCGCGTGGTAGGATTCAACGAGCAGGCCTTCGGACGACAGATTATGAACGACGATGTTGTACGGCTCCAGCACCAGCGGTGTCAGGCTGCCGGTTAGATGCGTCCGGCTGCGTGGTAGCGGGGTCTCCTCGGTACTGTCATACAGCCGGGCACTAAAGGACATGTCCGTTTCCCTTCTCTTGCCAACATTATGGCTAAAAAAGTCGGACAAATCCAGAGGTTTGCCTTCTTCGCACCCGCAAAAAACAACCGAATTTGTATCGCGATTAGACGCAATATGCACAAAATTGGGATGGCTTGGAATTTTGCGCCGCAGCAAACATCCAATCTGGCTTATCTTATAAAATCTGTTCGTGAATTATCTTGGTTAATATTCATTCATACATCCGCAATTATTGCGGCGCCGAGGCTCGTTTTTTGGCGGTAGCGATGAATCGGGGTGGAGTGCTGACAAGCTGAGTCTCGCGCCGAGTTAGCGTCGGACTTTCAGGCGGAGCCGGACTTCCTGCCGGAATGATCCAGCCGGACATGCTGGCCCAGCGATAGCTGGCAGTCTCCGCCGTCAAAGATGGAAGAGCGCGACGGGCGCAAGCGCAAAACCGATGGCCGCCAGTTGGCATACCAGCTTCCCGGTCGTCGACCGCAACCTTGTCCGCTCCGAAGTCCATAGAAACAGTGCGATAATCGGTATTTGGACGGCGATCATAAGCTGGAAAAGGTGCGCCGCGGCACCTTCATCAGGCAGGTGACGCTCCCAACCCGTCGCAACGACGATCAGCACGAGCACCAGCGCTAAGCCGGACAGGACGAAGGGTGCGATCCCGGCCCAACGATTGATCCCTATACGTGTCATAGAACACCTCCGATCGAGGTCATGACCGATTTACGCGGCGAAGGCCCGTCAAGCTTTTGTGAAATTCCAGTGCAGATGCGCAGCATCGCTGTCCGTCCGGTCATGCCCGCGGATGCGCGTTGCGGTAGATGTCGAGCAGGTGCGCGGTATCGACCCCCGTATAGACCTGGGTCGAGGACAGGCTGGCATGACCCAATAATTCCTGCAGCGAGCGCAGGTCCGCGCCGCGGCCCAGCAAATGCGTCGCGAAACTGTGGCGCAATGCATGGGGCGTGGTGCGCTCCCCCAGCCCCAACCGCGCCCGCGCGCCCCGCACCGCGCGGCGGATGATGTCGGCCGACAACGGCCCGCCCTTGGCGCCGCGAAAGATCGGCAAATCGCGGCTGACGCCCCAGGGATTTGCCTCCAGGTACAGCTCGATCGCTTCGCGCACAGGCGCAAGCAGCGGCACGACCCGCGTCTTGGCGCGCTTGCCGGTCACGATCAGCGTATCGCCGAGCGGCAGCACCGCCCCGGTCAGCGCCATCGCCTCCCCCACACGCAGGCCCGCGCCGTAGAGCAACAGCAGCACCGCTTTATCGCGCAGCCCGATCCAGGGTTCGGCCCCCTCATCCTCGGCGTCGTCCGCAATCGCGATCGCGTCGGCGGGCGAGATCGGGCGCGGCACGCCCTTCTTGACGCGCGGCCCTTTGAGGCGCGGCGGCAAGGCCGCCCCCTGCCCCTTCGCCACAAATGCCAGGAAACCGCGCACCGCGGACAATTCGCGCGCGGCCGAGGCATTGGCGAGCCCGTCCAGCCGGCGCGCGGCAAGGAAGGCTCGCAGCTCGGCTGCGTCGGCGCTGACGAGATCGGAGGCGGAGATGGAGGCAGCGCGATGCTGGCCGAGGAAATGGATCAGCCGGCGCGCGGTCGCGCCATAGGCCCGGATCGTATGTTCGGAACGCCGCCGTCCCCCACGCAAATGGCTTTCCCAGGCGACCGCGTCGGCAAAGGCGGGGTGTGTGTCGAGAGTTAGCGGGCGGGCCACCGCTCCAGCATATGCGAAACCGCCTGGCCCAGGAAGCGCAGCAAACGCGCGCCGTGGCGGCCCTCGATCGCGGGCGCCTCGCTTTGCCCGAGCACGATCAGGCCGCCGCCCGAGAAACTGTCGAGCCGAATCAACGCCTCGCTATGGATCGCTTCGCACGCCGCGCCGAACAGAGGATGTCCACGTCCGACCTTGCGCATCTCGACCGGGCGCATCATGTCCGCCATCCGCTCGACCAGGCGCGGCTCGACTGCGCGCATGCCGTCGCGATTGGCGCGGAACGCCTCCCCGTCATGGCTCCAAGCAAACGCCACTTCATCCACGCGCAGCAGCATCGGCCAGCGGCTGGTGATCACCGTCGCCAGTTCGCTCGGGCTGTCGCACGCGATCGCGGCGAGCACAGCTTCGTGGATCGACGACACCGCGCCGGCGTGGCCGCGCGCGAAGGCGATCAGATCCTCATTGATCTCCTCGACCTCCGACACACGCTTGCGGAGGGTTGCGACGGCGCTGGGTTCGAAATCGATACGCTGCATGATGTGCACGTTACAGCGCGTTGGTTAAGGACCGGTTTGCCAAATCTGTCCGAGAGGTGAACGGCAAACAGATCGCCCCCTCTTTCCGTCACCCCGGCGAAAGCCTGGGTCCATCTTCCGCACCGCCTACTCTCCGGCGCGGTCAGGAGATGGATGCCAGCGTCCGCTGGCATGACGGGAAGCGCTAAAGCGTCATCGTATAGACCATCTTGAGGACGTCGAACCGCGCTTGATTCCACGCGGTCGTCACCCCCTTGGCCGCATCGTCCAGCCCGTCGAGATGCCAGTGCCAGCCCGCGGCGAAGCCCAGGGCCTCCACTTGGGCGGGCAGATC
>Ga0209455_1000867_pt1 | contig 16045 bp, 15 predicted proteins | sample AraplaCol_mCL_r2_FD_184275 | JGI IMG/M metagenome (GOLD analysis project Ga0209455, IMG submission 184275) | Arabidopsis root microbial communities from North Carolina, USA - plate scrape CL_Col_mCL_r2 (SPAdes) (version 2) | ecosystem: Host-associated > Plants > Roots > Endosphere | place: USA...
CAAGAGCACGCTCGGCGCCGACGCGAAGGTCGCGACCCCGGACGCGGACACCTGGTTCGCCAACATGGCGTCCGGCAACTTCGACGCCGCCCTGCACTGGACCGGCTCCGGCTCGAACCCGTGGCACATCTACGACGACGTCATGAACTCGAGCTACCTCGACCAGGCCGCCGACGGGAAGGTCTCGGACAACTTCGGTCGCTACAGCAACCCGGAGGCCACGGCCCTGCTGAAGGAGTACGCCCAGGCGTCCGACGACAGCGCCCGCACCGCCGCCCTCGAGAAGCTGCAGAAGATCTTCGTGGAGGACGTCCCGGCCATCGCGATCGGCACCCACCCGCAGCTGGCCCAGTACAACACCCGGAAGTTCACCGGCTGGCCCAGCGAGAAGGACCAGTACGCGACCGCCGACCCGACCCAGCCGTCGGCCGTCCAGGTGCTGATGAACCTGAAGCCCGCAGGCAAGTAGACACCGACATCCGAGGCGGGTGCGGCTCCCCCGGCCGCACCCGCCCCGGACCCTCCGCGGACAGCAGGAAAGCGACACCTCCATGACAGACTCCCTTCTCTCCGTACGCGACTTCTCGGTCGTGTACGACGTGGATCCGCCGGTTGCGGCGGTCAAGAACGTCACCCTCGACATCGAACGCGGCGAGATCGTCGGCCTCGCCGGCGAAAGCGGCTGCGGCAAGACCACCCTCGCCTACGGCGTGCAGCGCCTCCTCAAGCCGCCCGCGGTCATCACCAGCGGCAGCGTCGTCTTCCACGACGAGAGCGGCGAGGACATCGCGATCGACGCCCTCGACGCGGAGCAGATGCGCCGCTTCCGCTGGGACAAGGTCTCGATGGTCTTCCAGGGCGCGATGAACGCCCTCAACCCGGTCGCGACGATCGGCTCCCAGCTCGACGACGTGTTCCGCGTGCACCGCCCGCGGATGAGCCGGAAGGAGCGCCGCGCGGCCGTCATCGAACTCCTCGAGATCGTGAAGGTCGGCGGCCAGCGGATCAAGTCCTACCCGCACGAGCTCTCCGGCGGCATGCGCCAGCGCGTCATGATCGCCATGGCTCTCGCCCTGCGCCCGCAGCTGATGGTGATGGACGAGCCGACCACGGCCCTCGACGTGCTCGTGCAGCGCGAGATCCTCAAGCAGATCTCGCAGCTCCGCCACGACTTCGGGTTCTCCGTCGTCTTCATCACGCACGACCTCCCGCTGCTGCTGGAGATCAGCGACCGGATCGCGATCATGCGGGAGGGCGAGATCGTCGAGCTCGCGACCGCCGAGCAGATCTGGACGAACCCGCAGCACGAGTACACCCGCACGCTGCTGCGGTCGTTCCCGCGGCTCACCGGCGAGAGAGGAGTGGTGGTCCGATGACGACGCTCGAGTTCAAGAACGTCACCAAGATCTACAACGTCCGCGGCTCCGGCCAGCTGAAGGCGCTCGACGACGTCAGCTTCACGCTCGGCCCTCGGCAGACGATCGGCCTGGTCGGCCAGTCGGGGAGCGGCAAGTCCACGATCGCCAAGATCCTCACCCAACTGGAGACCCCGACCAGCGGCGAGGTGCTGCTCGACGGCGCGCCCGTCCCGCGCTCCGGCAAGAAGCTGCGCCGCTACCGGCAGCAGCTGCGGATGGTCTTCCAGGATCCGTTCGCCTCGCTGAACCCCTCGCACTCGATCCGGCACCACATCGAGCGGCCGCTCCGGCTCGACCGCGTGGTGCCGCGCGCCCAGGTGGACGACGAGGTGCGGCGCCTGCTGCAGCGCGTCCAGCTGGATGCCGACGCGGTGATCGACCGCCGCCCCCACGAGCTGTCCGGCGGTCAGCGCCAGCGCGTCGCCATCGCCCGCGCCCTCGCGTCCCGTCCCGCCCTCCTGGTCGCGGACGAGCCGGTGTCGATGCTCGACGTGTCGCTGCGCCTCGGGGTGCTGAACCTGCTCGCCGACCTGCAGCGCGAGGAGGGGCTCGGGGTGCTCTACATCACCCACGACCTCGCCACCGCGCGGCACTTCAGCGACGAGATCATCGTGCTCAACCAGGGCGTGATCGTCGAGCACGGCACGGCCGACGACGTGATCCTCCGCCCGCAGGACCCGTACACGCGCGAGCTCCGCGCCGCATCCCCCGACCCGGAGGAGCACTTCGGGACGCTGACCGCCCAGACCTCAGGAGGTGCGCTGTGAGCGCCGAGACGACGTCGCCCCCGATCGACCCGACCCTGGTCGGCACGACCGCCACCCGCGCCGAGCGGGGCCGCGCCCGCATCCCGTGGCGTTTCATCGGCGGTCGCGTGGCCTTCTACGCGTTCACCCTCTGGGCCGCGATCACGATCAACTTCTTCCTGCCGCGCCTGATGAAAGGCGACGCCGTCGACTCCTACATGGCGCGCAGCCAGGGGCAGCTGACGCCCGAGGCCGAGAAGGCGCTGCGGCTCATGTTCGGTCTCGACAAGTCCGTCCCGCTCTGGCAGCAGTACGTGGATTACTGGAACATGCTGCTCCACGGCAACCTCGGCGTGTCCATCTCCACCGGCATGGCGCCCGTGGGCGACGCGATCGCCTCCGCCCTCCCCTGGACGCTGGGGCTGGTCGGCTTCGCCACGGTGATCTCGTTCCTCGTCGGAACCAGCCTCGGAGCCGTCATCGGCTGGAAGCGCGGAAGCCGGCTGGACCTCTTCATCCCGGCCACCACGTTCCTCGGCACCGTGCCGTACTTCTGGCTCGGCCTGATCTTCATCGCCATCTTCTCCACGACCCTCGGCTGGTTCCCGGCCGGGCACGCCTACGAGCTCGGCGTCGAGCCCGGCTGGAACGGGGAGTTCATCGGCCAGGTGATCTCGCACGCCGCGCTCCCGATGTTCACGATCATCGTGGTCTCGCTGGGCGGCTGGGTGCTCGGCATGCGCAACATGATGCTGACCGTGCTCGACGAGGACTACATCACCGTCGCGCAGGCGAAGGGCATGCCGAACCGCCGCGTGCTCTGGCGGTACGCCGCCCGCAACGCGGTGCTTCCGCAGATCCAGAGCTTCGCCCTGGCCATCGGCTTCATCGTGAGCGGCACGATCGTGATGGAGATGGTGTTCTCCTACCCCGGCATCGGCCTGCTGCTGCTCAACGCCACCAACGCCAAGGACTACGCACTGATGCAGGGCATCTTCCTCGTCCTCGTGCTCGCGGTGCTGATCGCGAACATCATCGCGGACATCGCCTACGCCATCCTCGACCCGCGCACCCGTCAGACGGAGGCCTGACCATGACGACCCCCTCCACGTACCACCTGAAGGCCGTCGCGCCGAAGGCGACACCGGCCCGGACGACCTTCTGGTCGCAGCTCAAGGCCTCGCTGGCCATGTTCAGCAACCGGAAGTCGGCCGCCGGCCTGATCATCCTCGGCGTGTTCGTGCTCGTCGCGATCTTCGCCCCGCTGATCGCACCGTACGACCCGAACGCGCAGCACCTCGATGAGACGCTGCAGCCGCCGTCCTTCAAGCACCTCCTCGGCACGACCCACATCGGGCAGGACGTGTTCAGCCAGCTCGTCTACGGCACCCGCGGCGTGCTCGTGGTCGGCTTCCTCGCCACGATCATGGCGACCGTCGTGGCGATCGTCGTCGGTGTGACCGCGGGCTACCTCCGCGGCTGGAAGAGCGAGTCGCTGTCGGCGCTGTCGAACGTGTTCCTCGTCATCCCCGGCCTCCCGCTGATGATCATCGTCGCGTCGCAGTTCGACGACCCGCCGCTCGCGCTCATCGCCGCGGTGCTCGGGCTGACCGGATGGGCGTGGGGCGCCCGCGTCCTCCGCGCGCAGACCATGTCGCTGCGGAACCGCGACTTCATCCAGGCCGCGCGCGCCAACGGCGAGCCGCTGCACCGCATCATCCTGGTGGAGATGCTGCCGAACCTGCTCGCGATCATCGCCTCCAGCTTCGTCGGCACGATGACGGCCGCCGTGCTCGGACTCACGACGCTCGCGTTCATCGGCGTGATCCCGGTGTCGAACCTCAACTGGGGCACCATCCTGTTCTGGGCGCAGCAGAACAACGCGTTCCCCGACTACTGGTGGTGGTACGTCCCCGCCGGGCTCTGCATCGCCCTCCTCGGCGTGGCGCTCGCCCTCATCAACTTCGGCATCGACGAGTACGTCAACCCGCGACTCCGCTCGGCCGGCGAGCGCGCCCGTGCGATGAAGCGCAAGGGCATGAACATCAACGCCGCCGTCACCCAGGTCCGCACCGACGCACCGGAAAGTCCCACTTCATGACATCGACCCTCCCCGACACCACCACCGGACCCGCGAAGGAGACCCTCCCCTACCTCGACCCCACGCTGACGACCGCCGAGCGCGTCGACGACCTGCTCGGGCGCATGACGCTCGAGGAGAAGGTCGGGCAGATGCTGCAGCTGGACGCCCGCGACGACCTGACCGACCACATCCTGCGACGCAACGTCGGGTCCATCCTGCACACGTCGCCGGAGCGCATCCTCGAGGCCAATCGGTTGACGTCGCAGACCCGGCTGCGGATCCCGCTGCTGGTGGGCGAGGACTGCATCCACGGGCACTCGTTCTGGCCGGGGGCCACGATCTACCCCACCCAGCTCGGGATGGCCGCGTCGTGGGATGCGGAGCTGATCGAGCGCGTCGCCCGCGCCAGTGCGGAGGAGGTCGCCGCGACCGGCGTGCACTGGACCTTCTCCCCCGTGCTGTGCATCGCCCGCGACCTGCGCTGGGGCCGGATCAGCGAGACCTTCGGCGAGGACCCGTTCCTCATCGGGGAGCTGGCGAGCGCGATGGTGCGCGGCTACCAGGGGACCGGGCTCGACGACCCGTCCGCCATCCTCGCGACGGCGAAGCACTTCGCCGGGTACTCCGAAACCCAGGGCGGACGCGACGCGAGCGAGGCGGACCTGTCGCGCCGCAAGCTGCGCAGCTGGTTCCTGCCGCCGTTCGAGCGCGTCGCCCGCGAGGGGTGCCGCACCTTCATGCTCGGCTACCAGAGCACGGACGGCGTCCCGATCACGGTGAACGACTGGCTGCTCAGCGACGTGCTCCGCGGCGAGTGGGGGTACACCGGAACCCTCATCACGGACTGGGACAACGTCGGCCGCATGGTCTGGGAGCAGAAGGTGCAGCCGGACTACGCGCACGCGGCGGCCGCGGCCGTCCGTGCGGGCAACGACATGGTGATGACCACGCCGCTGTTCTTCGAGGGCGCGCTGGAGGCCGTCTCGCGCGGGCTGCTCGCGGAGGACGCCTTCGACGCGGCCGTCGCGCGCATCCTGACGCTGAAGTTCGACCTGGGCCTGTTCGAGGACCCACGCCTCCCCTCCCCGACGCTGGACGAGGTGGTCGGCAGCGCGGCCCACGCGGAGCTCAACCTCGAGATCGCGCGCCGGTCGCTGGTGCTTCTCGAGAACGACGGGACGCTGCCGCTGGCCGCGCCGGGATCGGGCGCCGCCGCGCCGCTCCGCGTCGCCCTCGTCGGGCCGCTCGCGGACGACGCCCAGACGCAGCTCGGCGACTGGGCCGGCGGCTCCGGCCAGGCGGGCTGGCTCGACGGCCAGCCGCGCGAGATGATCACGACCGTGCTCGACGGCCTGCGTGCGATCGACGGCTGGGAGGTCGTCCACGCCCGCGGGGCCGACATCCTGACGCTCGAGGAGGACCCGCGCGGCGCGACCTTCCCGGACGGGCAGCCGCGGCCTCCGGTGGTCGTACCCAGTCCGCCGGATCGGGCGCAGATCGAGGCGGCCGTGGCCGCCGCCGCGGCGTCCGATGTCGTCGTCGCCGTGGTCGGCGACCGCATCGAGCTGGTCGGAGAGGGCCGCTCGACCGCGACGCTCGAACTGATCGGCGGCCAGAACGCGCTGCTCGACGCGGTGATCGCCACCGGGAAGCCGGTGGTCGTGGTACTGCTCGCCTCCAAGCCGCTGGTCCTGCCGGCGTCGGTCGGACGTGCCGCGGCCGTCGTGTGGGCGGCGAACCCCGGGATGCGGGGCGGCCAGGCGATCGCCGAGCTGCTCGCGGGCCGCATCGAGCCCTCCGGTCGCCTGCCGATCTCGTTCGCGCGGCACGTCGGCCAGCAGCCGACGTACTACAACCAGCTCCGCGGACAGCACGGCGACCGCTACGCCGACCTCACCCAGCGGCCGGCCTGGGCGTTCGGCGAGGGCCTGTCGTACACGACCGTCGAGTACGAGGACCTGACGCTCGATCGGGCCCGGCTCGGCGTCGACGACGAGATCGTGGCGTCGCTGACCGTCCGCAACACCGGCGCCCGACCCGTCCGCGAGACCGTCCAGGTGTACGTGCGGGATGCGGTGACCAGCGTCAGCTGGACCGACCGGGAGCTGAAGGCGTACCGGCAGGTCGACCTGGCGCCTGGAGCGTCAACGCAGGTGCGCATCCACCTGCCGGTCGCGGACTGCACCATCGTCGACGCCGACGGCGTGCGCGTGGTCGAACCGGGCGACTTCGAGCTGCTCGTCGGCCCGTCGTCGCGCGAGGCCGACCTGCTCTCGGCGGGCTTCGAGGTGGTCGCGCCGTAGAATCGGGCGCGGGATGGACTGTTCGTACTTCGACGCCGGCGTGTGCCGCTCGTGCACGCTGATGGGCACGCCCTACAGCGAGCAACTGGAGGCCAAGGAGCGGCTCGCGCGCGACCTGCTCGCGCCGTTCGGCGACGCGTCGTGGCTGCCTCCGGTGGCGAGCGCCGAATCCGGCTACCGGAACAAGGCGAAGATGGTCATCGGCGGCACGGCCGACGCGCCCACTATCGGCATCCTCGATGAGGCCGGACGCGGAGTCGACCTGCGGGAGTGCGGGATCTGCGCGCCCGGCATCCGCGCCGCGCTGCCGGTCCTGGCGCGGTTCATCGGGCGGCAGCGGCTCGAGCCGTACAGCGTCCCCGACCGCCGCGGCGAGCTGAAGTACGTGCTCGTCACCGAATCCCCCGACGGCGAGCTGATGGTGCGGTTCGTCGCGCGGACCGACGCGACAGTGGCGCGCGTGCGTGCGGGGCTGGACCGGCTGCTCGCCGAGTTGCCCGCCGCGCGGGTGGTGACCGTCAACCTCCAGCCGGAGCACAAGGCGGTCGTCGAGGGAGAGACGGACGTGGTGCTCACCCGCGACTCCGCGCTTCCGATGCGGATGGGGCCGGTGTCGCTGCGCCTGCGACCGCAGAGCTTCTTCCAGACGAACACCGCCGTCGCGACCGAGCTCTATGCGCAGGTCGCGGCGTGGGTCGACGAGGTCTCCCCCGCGTCCGTGTGGGACCTGTACTGCGGCGTCGGCGGGTTCGCCCTGCACGTCGCCGCACCGGGGCGCCGCGTCGTCGGCGTCGAGACCAGCCGGGAGGCGGTCCGCAGCGCGCGGGCCAGCGCCTCCGCTGCGGGGCTCCCGCAGGTGGCGTTCCGGGCGGGCGACGCGAGCGCGTTCGCACTCGGCGCGGCCGCGGCGCCGGAGCTGGTCATCGTCAATCCGCCGCGTCGCGGGATCGGGGCCGAACTGTCCGGGTGGCTGGAGGACTCGGGCGTGCCGAGCGTCGTCTATTCGAGCTGCAGCCCGAAGAGCCTCGCGGCGGACCTCGCCCGGATGCCGTCGTACCGCGTTCGTGCAGGGCGCGTGCTCGACATGTTCCCGCAGACCGGGCACATGGAGGTCGCGGTGCTGCTGGAGCGGCGCTGACCCTCCAGGGACGCCTCAGCCGTTCCGGCGCACCCAGCGGAAGGTGAGACGGCAGCCGATCAGCCCGACGATCAGCCAGATCGACAGCACGACGGCGATCCAGCCCAGCTGCCACCCGCCGCTCGGCTCGGACGACGCGAAGCTGTCGGGCAGGAACACGCTGCGCATCCCCTGCGCGATCCATTTCAGCGGGAAGATCGACGCGACGTTCTGCAGCCAGGCGGGCAGCACGTCGAACGGGATGTAGACGCCCGAGATGAACTGCAGGATGAGCACGATCGGGATGATCACCGCGGTCGCGCTCCGGCCGGTGCGGGGCACGGACGACAGCGCGATCCCGAGGACGGCCGAGGTCACGATCCCGAGCAGGTAGATCCAGGCGAACCGCAGCCAGAGGTCGGGTTCGGTGGGGAGGGCGACCCCGAACGCCAGCCGGGCGACGGCGAGGAGCAGGGTGATCTGCAGCACGCTCGTCGCGAGCACCTGGCCCATCTTGCCGGTGAAGTACGACAGCACCGGCAGCGGGGTCCCGCCCAGGCGCTTCAGCGTCCCGTCGCTCTTCTCGCCCGCGATGTCGACGGCGAGGTTCTGCACGCCCGACAGCAGGATTCCGGCGGCGATCATCCCGGGCAGGTAGTACGCGGCGCGGCTGATGCCGCCGGTGCCGTCCGGGTTCGCCCCGACGTTGCCGAGGCCCTGGAACGCGACCGAGAAGATCCCGAGCATGACGACCGGGAAGAGGAAGGTGAAGAAGATGGTGTCCGGCTGACGGAAGTAGACCAGGGTCTCGTAACGGGCGCGCTCGAGGCCGAGGGACGCGGCGCTCACGAGCCGACCCCGGCGGGAGCCTCGGCCTCGCGGACCAGGTCGAGGTAGATGTCCTCGAGGCTGGGCCGGATGACCTCCAGGTCCCGGGGCTCGCCGTCGGCCTCCCCGACCAGTCGTGCCACCAGGGAGGCGGGGCGGTCGCTGCGCTCGGACTGCAGAGCGCCCGCCTGGTCGCGCCAGCGCACGATCGGGATGCGCGCTGCGCCGCCGCCCAGCTCGCCGACCGGGCCCATGGCGACCAGCCGCCCGGCGGCGATGACGGCGGCGCGGTCGCTGAGCTGCGCGGCCTCGTCGAGGTAGTGCGTGGTGAGCAGGATGGTCGTGCCCTCGCGCTTGAGCTGCCGGATCAGCTCCCAGAACTGCCGCCGCGCCTCCGGGTCGAATCCCGTGGTCGGCTCGTCGAGGAAGAGCAGTTCGGGGCGTCCGATGACGCCGAGCGCCACATCCAGTCGCCGCCGCTGGCCGCCGGAGAGGTTGCGCACGCGGGTCTTGGCCTTCTCGGTGAGGCCGACGGCGGCGATGACCTCCTCCACGTCCCGCGGCGACGGGTAGAAGCGGGCGAAATGGGTGAGCTGCTCGCGCACGCTGACGTTCGCCGCCTCGGCGCTCGTCTGCAGCACCATCCCGAGCCGCGCCTTCCAGGCGGTGCCGCCGGTCGCCGGGTCCACGCCGAGGACGGACACATCGCCCGAGGTGCGGTCGCGGTAGCCCTCGAGGATCTCGATGGTGGTGCTCTTGCCCGCGCCGTTCGGCCCGAGGAGCGCGAAGGTCTCGCCGCGCGCGATGTCGAAGTCGATGCCGCGCACCGCCTCGACGGCGCCGTACGCCTTCGTCAGCCCGCGGACCGAGACGGCGGATTCAGTGGTCACCGCGTCAGTATCGCAGCGAGCGCCGCCTCCCGGACAGCTTCCGGGAGGCGGCGCTCACTGTGAATCGCCGGTGAGGCTGGAGCGGCGAGGATCAGCTCGCGGCGGACTCGCGCTTCGGCAGCTTCCAGCCCGGGCGCACGAAGTGGCACGTGTAGCCCCACGGGATGCGTTCCAGGTAGTCCTGGTGCTCCGGCTCGGCCTCCCAGAACGGGCCGGCCGCGGTCACCTCGGTGACGACCTTGCCCGGCCAGAGGCCGGAGGCGTCGACGTCGGCGATGGTGTCCTCGGCGATCCGGCGCTGCTCGTCGTCCTCGTAGAAGATCGCGGAGCGGTAGCTGGTGCCGATGTCGTTGCCCTGGCGGTTCTTCGTCGACGGGTCGTGGATCTGGAAGAAGAACTCGAGAAGGTCGCGGTAGCTGGTCTTCTCCGGGTCGTACTCGATCTCGATCGCCTCGGCGTGGGTGCCGTGGTTGCGGTAGGTGGCGTTCGGGACGTCACCGCCGGTGTAGCCGACGCGGGTGTCGGTCACTCCGGGGAGCTTGCGGATGAGGTCCTGCATGCCCCAGAAACAACCTCCGGCGAGGATGGCCTTCTCAGTCATATTCGTGTCCTTCGTTACTTGTTCTCGAAAAGATGGGTGTACTGGCCGTAGCCGGCCTCGTCGAGCTCGTCGAGCGGGATGAAGCGCATGGCCGCGGAGTTGATGCAGTAGCGCAGCCCGCCCGCCTCGGCGGGACCGTCGTCGAACAGGTGGCCGACGTGACTGTCACCGTGCGCGGAGCGGACCTCGGTGCGGATCATCCCGTACGTGCGGTCGGTCTTCTCGACGATGTTGGCGGGCTCGACCGGGACGGTGAAGCTCGGCCATCCGGAACGGCTGTCGTACTTGTTCACGGACGCGAAGAGCGGCTCACCCGACACGATGTCGACGTAGAGACCCTCGTCATGGTTGTCCCAATACTTGTTGCGGAACGCCGGCTCCGTGGCGGCCTCCTGGGTGACCGCGTACTGCTGCGGCGTCAGCCGGCTCACGGCCTCCGGGCTCTTGCGGTAGTCCTGTGTCACGTTTCCTCCTTGCGCGGCGTGCTGGCTGCGACGCCGTCAGTAGATGGAACACGACTGACCGCCCAGTTGGTCCCGCCGTTCCTGTGAGTTCGCCGAGTGCGCGAGGGGTAGACGCACGGGGCGGGCGGGCCCTAGCCTGGCGCCGTTCCGAGAGCGTCATCCCACCCGTTCACAGCACTGAGCGAAGGAACCTCCATGGCACTCCCCACCATCGTCCTCGTCCACGGAGCGTGGGCGGACGCATCCAGCTGGAATCCCGTCATCACCGACCTCCGCGACCGGGGCTTCACCGTGCTCGCGCCGCCGAACCTGCTCCGCAACGCCGCCGACGACGGGGCGTACATCGCCGCGTTCCTTCAGCAGCGCACCGAGGGGCCCGTCGTCCTGGTCGGGCACTCGTACGGCGGCGCGGTGATCAGCGCCGGAGGGGCGGGCGGCGGCGACGTGCGCGCGCTCGTCTACGTCGACGCGTTCCTGCCCGACGAGGGCGAGACCGTGTTCAGCCTGCTCGGCGGCTCCGGCTCGGTCTTCGACGTGCCCGACCCGTCGACCGTATTCGACCTGATCGGGATCCCGGGAGCGGCGGAGGGCAATCCCGACGTCTTCCTCAAGCCGGCCACCGTGCACGCGTCGTTCGCGCAGGACCTCGAGGTGGAGGCGCGCGACCAGATCGTCGCGGGCCAGCGTCCCATCGCCCTCGCAGCGAACACCACGCCCGCCCCGGCTCCGGCCTGGCGGGAACGGCCGGTCTGGGCGGTCGTCGGCACCGAGGACAAGGTGATCCCGCCCGCGCTCCAGCGCCGGATGGCGGAGCGCGCCGACGCGACCATCGTCGAGACGCCGTCGAGCCACGTCTCGATGCTGTCCGCGCCGGATGTCGCGGTCGGCGCGATCGTCGCCGCGGCGGAGTCGGTGGCCTGATTCAGGCCGCCGTGTGAGCAAGGGTCCGCTCGAGGCGGCGGAGCACGATCGGCCATTCGTCACGCACCTGCGCTGCGGACACCCGCATGCGCGCTCGTCCCCAGCGACTCCAACCGCTGGCGGACGATCGATTCGACGCCCGAGTCCGATCCCGGCCGCGCGAGGGCGCCGAGTGCCCGAACCCGAAGGGGCTCGCGTTCGAGCAGACGCCGCAGCGTCGGAGGGGCGACGAGACCCGCGCTGATCGCCGTGTCGAAGACAGCCACGGCGGTCTCCTCGTCGGGGCCGATACACAGCAGAGTCGGCCGCCCGCCAGGACGGCCTTCACCGCGTCGGACTGCGCTGTCGGCAGAGCGTACACGCCTCGACGAAGCCGATGGAGCCGGTTTTCGCGCACCGCGGCCGTCAACTCCTCGGCGGACGCGCCCGCAGCGCGCAGTTGCAGCGCGGTGGCGAGACCGCCCCGTCGGTGCAGCATCCGTTCGTCGATCATGAATCCAGCCTGCGGGACCTCGGCCCACGAGAGGGACTGGAGAGGCGATCTGTGGATTACCCGCCCAGCGGCGAAGATGTGGAAACTCGGAAAGTCGCCCCGAAATCTCCGACCGGCCGCGGTGAGGACGGAGATTCGCGCGGAATGTCGGCAGAACTCCGACGGACTCAGCTCTGCGAGCCGGGTCGCGCCTCGTGGCCCGGCTCGCCGTGCGTCCGGCGATCCTCCTTCATCTCGGCCTCGAAGAGGTGGCGCCGGCCGCCCGCGAGACGGTCGCGCGCATCCTTCTCCAGCGACCGGAACAGGGCGTAGTACCCGTCGTCGAAGTCCTCGACGATCTGGAACGTCCAGCGGCCCTCGATGACGTTGCGGCCCACCAGCTCGCGCTCGATGCGGTCGGCCACCTCGGCGTGGCCGGCGTCCCGCAGCGCCTCGACGGCCTCGCCGAGGGTCAGGTCGGCCTTGCCGGTGAGACGGTGGAAGCCGTACAGGAACCCGCGCGCCTGCTCCATCACCTCGAGGGCCTCGGACAGCTTGCCGAGCGCCTCCACGGTGGCGTCGTCGAGCCCCTGCGGGCGGCGGTGGGCCTCGTCGGGCCCGTCGGCGGGGGCGGTTGCGTCGTCCTGAGCGGTCATCGGTTCTCCTTCGGTGCTCTCGCGCTGTCCGGGATATCGTCGGGGTCGACCGCGACGGGTTCGCCGTCGGTCGACCGGATCACGGGGATCGCGTCGGTGAACTGCTGCGCCCGCTGCTCCCCCTCGGGCGTGCCGCTGAACAGCCGGCCCTCGTCCTCGCTGCGGGCGCGCAGCGGCCGCTCCTGCGCCTCCGGCTTCTCCACCAGCTCGACGCGCTGCCGCGGAAGGGAGGCGGGCGAGTAGCGCTGCATCCAGTCGATGAGGCGCTCGCGGATGAGGCAGCGCAGGTCGAAGAGCGTCGGGGCGTCCTTCGCGGTCACCAGGACGCGGACCCGCACGAAGCCGCCCACCGCGTCCGTCACCTGGAGGATGCCGGTGCGGTGGTCCCAGAGATCGGTGCCGGCGAGGACGCGGTTGAGCTCGGCCCGCATCCCGCCGGTCGAGACGCGCCAGTCGAGGTCGAACTCCACGGACCCCAGCAGCTCGCTGTGCTGGCGCGTCCAGTTCTCGAACGGCTTCGTCGTGAAGTAGGTCGATGGCAGCACCAGCCGCCGGTCGTCCCACACGTGCACGACGACGTAGGTGAGGGTGATCTCCTCGATCGTGCCCCACTGCTGCTCCACCACGACGACGTCGTCGATGCGGATGGCGTCAGAGAAGGCGAGCTGGATGCCGGCGAACAGATTGGCGAGGCTCGACTGCGCCGCGACACCGGCGATGATGCCGATGATCCCGGCGGAGGCCAGCAGGCTTGCGCCGGCCGCCTGCAAGGCCGGGAACGTGAGCAGGATGGCGCCGAGCCCGATGACGACGGCCGCGACCACGGTCAGTCGGCGCAGGATGAGCACCTGCGTGCGCACGCGCCGCGCGTACCGGTTGTCGGGCACGTCGAGCCGGTAGCGGGCGAGGCCGAGGTCTTCGACGAAGATGACGAGCGCGGCGGCGAACCACGTGCCGGTCGCGATCGCGAGGATGAGGAACGCGTGGTGGATGCCGGTGCGCCACGCCTCCGTCGTGTCGGGCGGTAGGGTCACCGCCACCGCGATCCAGAGGACGACGACCAGCAGGAACAGCCGGAACGGCAGCCGGGAGCGGCGGATCAGCAGCGCCGGCCACTCGCGCCGCCTGCCGATCAGCCGCAGGATGAGGGCGAGCAGGGCGGTGACCGCCACGGCGACGACGACAGCCAGGAAGCAGGCGACGGCCAGGGCGGGCCAACTGCGCAGGGTGGACACGGGTCGGCGGACTCCTCGGGTCGATTCGCCGAGCAGTGTACGCGCGCCGGCCCCGGGGTTCGACCCGGCTCGCACGCGCGGTGAACCGGGACTAGCCTGGCCATTCGGGCGGAGGTCCCTCCCGGAAGGTGAAGGAGCGGTGATGGCAGCGACACGGACACTCTTCATCGGAGGCACGGGCGTCATCAGCTCGGCCTGTGTGGCGGAGGCGCTGGAGCAGGGTCACGAGGTCACGGTGGTGAACCGCGGCAACAACTCGACGCGTCCGCTGCCGGACGGCGTGGAGGTGCTGCACGCCGATGTCCGCGACCCGGAGAGCGTCCACCGCGTCCTCGGCGAGCGCAGTTTCGACGTCGCGGCGGAGTTCCTGTCGTTCACCCCCGAGCACATCCGGACCGACCTGGGGCTGTTCGAGGGCCGGGTGGGGCAGTTCGTCTTCATCAGCTCGGCGTCGGCGTATCAGAAGCCTCCGTCGCGTGTGCCGGTCACCGAGTCCACTCCCCTGCGCAACCCGTTCTGGCAGTACTCGCGCGACAAGATCGCGTGCGAGGACCTGCTGATGGAGGCGTACCGCGACCGCGGCTTCCCGGTCACGATCGTGCGCCCCTCCCACACCTACGACCGCACGATGATCCCGACGACCGGGCACTGGACCGACCTGGCGCGGATGCGGCGCGGCGCCCCCGTGGTCGTGCACGGCGACGGCACCAGCCGCTGGACGATCACGCACAACACCGACTTCGCCGTCGCCTTCGTGGGCCTGCTCGGCCGCCCGGAGGCGGTGGGCGACAGCTTCCACATCACCGGCGACGAGGCCCCGACCTGGGACCGGATCTATTGCGACCTCGCCGAGGCGCTCGGCGTCGAGGCGGAGTTGGTGCACGTGGCGAGCGAGTCGATCGCCGCCGTGATCCCGGAGGCCGGCCCCGGGCTGCTCGGGGACAAGGCCCACTCCATGCACTTCGACAACAGCAAGGTGAAGGCGCTCGTGCCCGGCTTCCAGGCGAAGGTGCCCTTCGCCCGCGGCGCCGGCGAGATCGTGGAGTGGTTCCTCGCCGACGCCGAGCGCCAGAAGGTCGACCCGGACCTGGACGCCGCGTTCGACCGGCTGGTCGACCACGCGCGCGCGTTCGCCGCGGTGTCCGTCTGATCGCCTACCGATCCCCTCGCAGAACTTTTCACCATCCCAAGGAAGAAACAGGAGCTTTACTATAAAGAAACTTTCCTGATACATTCACGGTCAAGGATCGTTCCAACGAAGGGATGAGGATGGCCGGACCGGTACGCGGCACCCCCGGGTGGCTGCGCGAGACCAACGACCGCACCGCGCTGTCGCTGCTGCTCGAGCACGGCGTCCTCACCCGCACCCGCATCGGCGAGCTCTCCGGGCTCTCCAAGCCGACCGCCGCCCAGATGGTCGCCCGCCTCGAGACGGCGGGCCTCATCCACGTCGTCGGCGAAGTCTCCGGCGGGCGCGGACCCAACGCCGCCAGCTACGCCGTGCGCACCGACCGGATGCTCGGCGTCGCGATCGACATCGACGCGGAGGCGATCCGCTCGACTGTGGTGGACGCGGCCGGCGCCGAGCGCCCGATCGCCGTCACCCCGCTCGCCGCGCGCACACCGGAGGAGGACATCCGGCTCGCGATCGACGCGGCGTGCGCGGCCTCCGACTCGGACCCGCAGCGCGTCGGCGCCGTCTGCATCGGCGTGCAGGGCGCGCTCGACCCGCGCACCGACGAGCTCACCTACATCGAGACGCTGCCCGGCTGGCCCAAGCAGGGCATCCGGCGCCGGCTGTCCGACGCGCTCGGCATCGCCGTGCACATCGACAACGACGTGAACCTGGCGGCGCTCGCCGAGCGCACCGACGGCGCCGGCCGCGACACCGGCGGGTTCGCCCTGCTCTGGCTCGACGAGGGCCTCGGCCTCTCGGTCGACCAGGGCGGCAGCGTCCACCGCGGCGCGTCGGGCGGCGCGGGCGAGATCGGCTACCTGCCCATCCCCCGCTCCGCCGCCGACCTGGATGCGGACGCGCGCGACCTGCAGGACCTCATCGGAGGCCCGGCGGTCGCCCGGCTCGCCGCGCACCACGCGTCGGACCGGGACGCGTTCCTCCGCGAGCTCGCCCGCCGCGTCGCCGTCGGCGTCGTGCCCGTGCTCGCCCTCCTCGACCCCGAGCTCGTCGTGCTCGGCGGCGCGACCGGCCTGGCCGGCGGTCCGCGCCTCGCCGAGCTCGTCACCGCCGAGCTCCGCCCCGCCTGGGGCGACCGCAGCGTCGTCGCGACCGGCGTCGCCGCCCATCCCGTGC
>Ga0209455_1000869_pt1 | contig 16023 bp, 15 predicted proteins | sample AraplaCol_mCL_r2_FD_184275 | JGI IMG/M metagenome (GOLD analysis project Ga0209455, IMG submission 184275) | Arabidopsis root microbial communities from North Carolina, USA - plate scrape CL_Col_mCL_r2 (SPAdes) (version 2) | ecosystem: Host-associated > Plants > Roots > Endosphere | place: USA...
TCGAGCTCCTCTTTGGCGAAGCTGGTTGGATGGCCCAGGAAGATCCCGAACAATTTCGTACAATCGTACGCATGTTAAAGGTTAATTCACGTGTTCTCTCACCCGACGACGCGGCGGATATAAAAAAATGGAGCACTGAAGTTGAAAAACTTATCTTCGCTCCACCTCCATCTCTAACGGAGGAGACTAAGGGACTTCAGATCAAACAGTTGGCGCAGTCGACTGTGCAACGAGCGCTGTATTTGCCGTCGCTTGTCGAAGACATCGATGTGGCCGCTTTCATTGAGCTAGGACTCGCCATCGGTCGGATCTATCATTCCGACGGTGAGTTCTCCCAAAAAAAGGCCGCTAGCATACATAGGATGATCGCCGCATTGCTGCCAAATGCTGAGGGTGCTCTCGTTGAGCTACTTAGGAAACTTGATGACAAGCCCACTTATCGCGCAGGTCCTGCACTATATACGTTCGTTGATCAAGAGTTACGATTTCCAACGCAAGGTGCGACTCACTGAATAAGATGAACAGTTGTCTACCTCATCATACATAGCTCGAATGGAGAATGCTGCTGTTCGGGCGGCACTTTTTTCTTCCTCGGTTTTGCGCTCTTTATGTACGTAATCGTTCATTTAAATGCTAGGCCAGCACCAACAAATGGTCCCAATATGACTTTGCAAAACTCCCAAAAGAACCCCACTATGCTCGAATCTGCATTCGTTCGCCAAAGAGATATCACGGCTATTGATGCCACGAATATCTCACATGCCCGACAAGCCGATCAGAAGTATGTGGGAAAAGTGGTTATGCAAAACGACGTCCAGCTTGCCTAGCAGATAGGACGTAAGACGTTCGTTCTGCATGAGTAGGTGAACATCGCCGGCATCATGCCAGCGAACGAACGGACCGTTGAAATTTCCTATACTCCGGCCAGGCAGAAGCGAAGCAGATCAAGGGCCGCAGCAGCGGTCAAAAGTAGCACATGAAAAAAGGCAGCCGCGAGGCTGCCTTTTTCATCATGCGTCCATCCTGAGTAACGCATCACTTCTCTGTTTTGATCTTATCTTTATCAGCTAATATCCATGCGACAGTGGTATCAAGCGTTTCCAGTACCGGCGCGAGCGCAGAAAGTACATCCTGCTCGATTGGTACATAGCGATGTTCAAGGTCCTGCGGGAAGACATTGACGGACTTGAAGGTGCGATCGCCCAATTGCTTGAGTTCGACTTGCAGATCACCTTGTTGAACAAGCACATCATGATATTCGCTTGGCTTGGCTTTCCAAGTCGTCTTGCTGTTGATACGGTTGATCAGTTCTTCCTTCGACAACGGCTCCTCGGAGCTGACTACGACGGCGCGGCGCGTCGAGTCGCCGTCTTCTGGTTTTTCAATTTTCATTACATGTCCCTCAAAACAAAAACGGCATCCGGCCAGGTCGGGCACAATCGTGCAGCACACACATTTAGAAAGTTCGCAATCAAAGGTCAAGCGTCAACTGATTGCGAGACTTGTCCTGACTTTACGTGTGACCGTGATCGTCCTGGACCGCACAACTCGACCGAGCGCGGGCTGCGGCGCAAATGCCTCGCAAGCATGGATAACTCCCTGCCCTCTACTCGCGTCTTGCAAACTTTTCCCGTTGATAATTCCAACGACCTCTCCGGTGTATCTACCGCGATCGGCGTCAGCCTTGATCGGTATGAGCACAAAGGGATTTACTTGGCAGCCACTCAACTGGTTCAAAAGACTATAGCATTGATAGAATGGAACGTCAGTTTCTAAATCACGCGGGCTAATTACAAAAAATCCGGAGGTCTGATGGTAGTTAAGAAGCTAAGTGAAATTGATGACACAGACTTTGAAAACCTGGTCTTTGACTTGATGACCGCTCAGGGGATGCTGAACGTAACTTGGCGTACGCCAGGTGCTGATGGTGGACGAGACATTGAAGGAACTGTTGTGCATAGTGACTTTTCACTAACTCAGACAGCACAAAAATGGTACGTCGAGTGCAAGAGGTATGCGGGTTCAGTTAACTGGCCCACCATCTACGCGAAAATCGCCTTTGCACATTCAAACGCCGCCGATGTGCTATTGATGTGCACTTCTTCGAAGTTCACCCCAACCGCGATTAATGAAGTTGCGAAATGGAATAACGCCAAAGTCGGCCCTACTATCCGTCTCTGGCCGGGACATCAGATTGAAATATTGCTAAATAAGCACCAAGACATTGCATGGAAATATGGACTGGAGAATGCGCCCTTGCCGATAACAGGTTCGACGTTGGACCTGACTATGTCGCTATCAAAATGCGTCACAAGCCACTGCTCCCAGTTGGAATTTTCTGATGAAACCATTTCGCCGATGCTTCGGGCCGCACAGGCTATATCTAGTCTTCTCCAAACAAAGATGGAGTCGGCGGCGCGTGTAGGCAGGTTCGAGCATATTAGTTATCAGACTCATCAATTTGATACTGGAACTGCTGAAGTAAAGAGTGATTTGACGGTAATTGATGGGCCCTCGTTCAATGCAGTCATAACTTATCTAACTGCACTCGGCGTGAAAATCCTTGGTTTTTCCGACGAAAAAGACTATTCCTGCAAGATTTTGTGCGAGCGACCTCTGGAAGATGTCGGCTTGAGATACAAGGCGATTTTTGATGCTATGTCGCTCTGGGGAAATTTTGAATATAAATTTACTGGCTTTCAAATTTTAATTAGGCAGCGTTGAAATCATCATGAGCGAAGACGACACCAAGAATATGCAGGTAGGCCCAAAGGATATAGGCCTTCTTTTCCTAGCGAATTTTGTTCATCAAGTTGTTAATCCAATCAGCGGCGTCATTGGAACCCTCGATAACGTGGTTGATGGCACCTATGACGCAGTAAAGGCAAAGCAAGTGATTAATGCAAGTAGGGCACAGCTTGAGCAATGTATTTCGTTAATTCGAAATCTTGCATATCTTTCGGATTTTTTCTTTGAGACATCAGAAAAAGGCGAATTGCGAAAGGCTAGGGAAGCAGTGACCTCAGTTTTGCCTCAAGTCATTATCGAATCAATTCAATTTTTTCAAGGCGCAGGAGAGAAGAAGGGGATAAAACTGGAGCTGGTAAATGCTTCAGATCAATACAGAATAGCTGCTAGACCAGAATTGTTGAAGCAAGTGTTTATTAATCTATTTGATAACTGGTTGAAATATGGCGAGCGAAATCAAACTGTTGTTATCCTGAGCAAGGTTAATAGCAAGAAAGAGCTGATCGTCGAACTTTCGGGTAAGAGCATCGGGTTCAGCAATAGCGACTCTGAGAATATTTTCAACATGGGATTCCGAAGCAAGGAAGCTCACGGCAAAGTGGCCCAAGGTTCAGGTATTGGTTTGTTTATCTGCCGAAAAATCACGGAGGAAATCCTGGAGGGTACGATTTCGGCAACGCATTCGCCGAAGACAGCAACTACAACATTCCGCATAAGCATTCCAAAGAACCTATGGCAACTGTAAATCTACCGAAAACACTGATTTCTACAACCATTCTGGTCGTTGATGATGAGCCTGAGCACATTCAATGGCTTCTAGATTATGTGGAAGCAAAAGGAATGAAAACGCAGCTTGCCTGCAATGTCGGTGAAGCTGTCGCTCTTGCTGCGAAGAATCAATATCGCGGCTATATAATCGATTTGAATATACCTATGGGAAGCTGGATTCCCACATTTAAGATTCCTAGCGATGTGTATGAGAAGTACAAGGGATTTTTTGTAATTAAGTATGTTAGGACACAAGGGAACTCTGGACAGAACGTTACGGCGTACTCCGCGCATTACAACGAGCAAATTACCGGCGAGGCAAAGACTTTATATTGCGAATATACAACCAAGGGACGAGTCAAAGAGTTCAAGGCCGAGGTGGACAAGCTGATCAATACTCCCCTTGCGGCACATGCTGTAATCAAATCTACTTCCACAGGTAAGACAAAGTAGGTTGGCTAGTTATTCCGCTGGCAAGAACTGGGCTTGTTCTTCTTGATAGACAGTGCCGCTCGATGCCATGTTTAGGGCGCTTCGGATCAAACAGGTAATTGCGCCAAGCTGATCTGGCGAGCCACCAGGAGCTAGATCGAACGCACCCACACTCGGGACATGGTGCTCGGATCTTCCGCCCAAGGCCAAAGGATGGCGGACGAACAAATTAGGTCTGGGGTCTTCAGTACGGCCGCCGACGCCATCGCCAGGAAAGAGCACATAGGCTCCACGGGTCCCCAAGATGCCATCACGGTACGTGTGCATCTTGTAGAGGTCTTCTTGTTTGTGCACGCGAGTAAGCTCAATTTCATAGTCGCTGGCGGCTTCCTCGGATAAGCCTGTCGCATCAGGAGTTGCCTCCATGTGCCCTTCACCCTCGAATAGTATTTCGGCGTGTCTGCGTTCCAAGCGGTACTTTGCATCGAAGTGCAGCCAGTGCTTCATTGTGGGATGAGAAGCTGGAGAGATGACGATGCTGAAATCCGGATCAAATGAAGCGGTGTAGCTGCCGCTCCAGTCGATCTGTGGATGCTTGGCGCGGGTGAACTTCTGATTGTAAAACAGAGAGACCAAAACCCGATTCCCGCTGGGCGCTACGAACTCGAAGCGACATTCGCTGCGTCGTCCCCTCGTCAACTCAATTCGTAGACCGTCTTTGGAAAGCGAAATGAAGTTGCCACCGCCCACTTCGCTGCAGAAGCCTAACAGCGCCTCCCTCAGTGCGAAGAAACACCAATATTCGTAGATTTGATTGACCGGACGAATGTCGCCTATCAGTCCGTCGGCGAGCTCCGTACCTTGGCGCCAGGCCAGCGACAAGCTCATCCGAAGTGATAGGTCGAAACGGTATAGCTCCTTGTAGCCCCGCTTCCTAAGTAAGACTTGGGAGTTGGCGGGAATATGCCCCAGTGGGCCGACCTCATTCCACATACTATGCTGCAAGACCTCGTCGAGGGCGACGGCCCAAGCACTGGCTTCACGCTGCGACGCGCGGCGGCCGCGTGCGCCCATTCGGAATTCGAGCTGGCGCGCGAGGAAGCTGCAGTGCTCCAAGAACGCCTTTGCATAGCGGTTCTCGGGCGTGTCCAGCGTCTCGAACGAATTTCGTTGAGGAAGGACCATTGGCGTGTAGCCGCGAAACATCCGACGTAACGGGCCGCCATAGATAATGTCAGAGGAGTCAAATTCGTCAGATATAAGCTCCGCGTCAGCCTCTTCCACCTCGTCGATGGGGACGAAGTCAATTCGTTCCAACAACCTCGAATGAGGCTGTCCCACAATCTCTTCAATGGCAAGCGGCAGCTTCGAGCTAGACATGATGTGTCGCATTAAAAAATGCAGAGCGGCATCGTTCTTGGCCATGTCGCCAGATGGATCGAAGGACAACGACACAGGGCTGTCGAGGGAAAGCAAAAGCTCTGCTGCCTTTTCTGCCAAGCTGTCGAGTAGCTCTTTAAACTCCTCGAAATATTTAAGCTTGCGGCAAGCGACCTCAGCCATCAAGCGCCGGTCAGGTTCAACGCCAAGGTCAATGACTCCGGCTTGCGAGCGAAGGCATAGTTGACCTGTGACGACTGTCGTCTTTTGTCCATTAGCTAGGGTCTCCCGCCATCGTCGCGACGGATCCCGCTTGAACACGTTGGCCAGTCGCGGGCCGAATGGCCAGTGTGGGCCGATCTTCGCACGCACCATCGCCTCGTCCAAGGGAATTGGAAGGCTGATGTCGACGAAGTAGTTCGTGTCCTCTCGCAATTGGAATCGCTCGAACAGATGCCCGGCTTCGCGCCAGCACATCGGGAGCATCGATTCCGATGCGACGGTTGTGACATCGATCTCAATCTCGGCTGCAAACATATCTGGCGCGGCCCAGTCGACCGGAACCGGACGGCCTCGACCGAGGGCCGTCTCTATGTCGATCGAAGCACCGGAGCCCAGATCGAACTTGGCTCGATGAAGCGCGACAAACTCGGTCACTTTACGAAGGAGACGTGGTTGCGTGAGACAAGCCGGCTATGCATTGCCAGCAGCTTTTCTCGGCATTGCTTGAACTCGCTGCCAGCTGGGAGGGTGAGCGCCTCAGTCAACTCGATCTCGATCACTGTTTCTGTACCGATGGTATAGCGCGCCGGTCTCTCGCTCTTGCCATTCGCGCCTTCCAAGAACGCAGCCAACGCCTTGAGGCAATCGCTGAGCGCTGAGCGGTTACCGTGAATCTTAGGTAGCACCTTCTGGAAGATTGCTCGATCTAGTCCGTTGACCCACTCCGCCATCGCGGCGGCAGGATCCTTACCAGTGGCAAGCTGCGCTTTAGTCCAAACGTACATGTAGCCGTAGACCTCCTTGACGACGCGGAAGCCAAACTCGAAACTAACCGGCCCCAGCAACTTGAAGCAACCGTCCAGTGTCTTCAATGTCAGCTCCTTGGCTTCGCCGAGCTTGGTTACATCGACGCTGTGTTTGCTGGTAAGTAGGTCCAGGATAGCGGCAGGATTAGAGCCTATAGCCTCACCAGCTTCTCGATCGTCGATCGCCTCCCGAAGCAGTTCATTACCCACTGCCAAATCGATGGTCGGACCTTCTCCCAAGCCGGAGAGGTATTGGCTTGGAGTCAATGCTTTGACTTCGAGGACGTGCGCGCGGTCGAGAACCTTTGGCGAAAACATGTGTGTGGTTTCATCGATGTTCACCGTGCCAACATAGAAAAGGTTCGGTGGCAGCTTCAATGGTTGGCCGTTTTTGACCAATAGCAATGCCGATTGAGCTTCTGTGGAACCTTTATTCTCGTCGTTGAGCAGTTCGCTGATCACGGCCAGAGATGGGCGGTCAATTATGGGGGCATTTTCACCGTCTTCGAGGATGCTCGAGGCTTCCATCAAAGACAAGAATGGGGCGAAATACCGCTCCACATGCGAAAGGTTCATCTCGTCGAAAACGAGGAAGTGCGGAATCTTGGTGGAGTTGGGGTGGCAAGCCCGCAGAATGACCCGTAGCGTTTCTGTGATCTCGTAGCTCTCGTTGGTCTCTGTGCCATCATCACGAGTCCGAGCTTGACCGAAGGGTGTCCGAAATCCTAACAGTTTCTTGGGTGACGTCCAGTCGGGACCAATTGCCACGAGTTGGAAAATTTGGCCGTCGACCTGTCCTGCATAAAGCTCTTGCAAGCTTTCGGCTAAGCGCAACGAGGAGCGGGATTTACCCGTACCTGAGGTGCCGGTTAGGATAACAAAGGGTTTCGCAGCCAGTGCGGTCACTAGGTCCAACGAACAGGATTTGCCCGTAACGGTCGTCGCGGAGGCTGTAGTAGTAGCGACCTTCAGGCCCTGTAAGTATTCGTCCGGGGATGCTGCTACAGCCTGTAGATCTGCATCTTCGATTGAACTGTCGCCTGTCTCAAACAGTTCAGCGATCTCGGCAGAAGTAAGGGCGTAGTCCGCAGCGAAGCGTTGTTCTAGGAGCTCGAATCGCTTAGCCGGGTCGGCTTCACCGCCAAGAATCGAGCCGATGTCGCTTCGGCGGTAGTGGAAGATGGCTACATCACCCAACCTTGGCTTGGCGGCCTTCGCTGACTTTAACAGTAGGTCGGCAAGGTGGGCATCATGGCCTTCTCGCAGGCTTGCCTTGCGAGGATCGTCATTAGATAGCTTGATGACCGTTTGCCATGGATTGCCGCTGATGGTCGACCCTGTGCCATTGGAGATGTATTTACCGCTTCGGAAGCCTTGTTTTGTGTCCCCCGACGAGAAGACGTTGAAGATCTCCTTTGGTGCTTTGACATCGATCCTAGGCTTATCAAAGACGCCAGCAAGTTCAGCCGTGGCCTGGAGATAAGCCGCTTCACCTTGAACAATGGCGACGCTCGGCTGGCCTTTGATGGCAAGCGTCCGCTTGATGATGAGGAAATCAAGGAGTGCCGCTTTGCCTCTGGTTTCAGCCAGCATGTCGACGCTGGATTTGATGCGTTGCGCGGTCAGAAATCGTGGCATGCTTCTCCCGTGGGATTCTTGTTTTGTCAATTTTCAGATTTTAGCCCATCGACCATCAGTTGGCAGAACTCCGGTTTGATGTCGATGCCGATGGCTCGGAAGCCATGCTTACGGGCGAACTTGAGACTAGTTCCGCTACCGCCAAATGGGTCCAGGACCACGCCGCCTTCGGGCGTAGTTGCTAAAATAGGAATACGGACCAGCTCTTCGGAGAAGCGAGCCTTGTGCTTGTGCGAGCTGCGGGCCGGCGCGATCTCCCAAGTGTCAGTCGGCGGCAGAATGCTTCCGCTCTCGGAAGTGCGACCTACCGTGGCCTTGTTGAAATAATACCAGCGCGACTTAACCAAGTGGAACACGTATTCGTGCGACATCGAACAACGGTCGCGTACTTGGTCAGGAATGGGGTTGGGCTTTACCCACACGTTGTCGTTGCGGACGATCCAGTCGGCGTCTTGCATCGCGATGGCGAACCGATGAGGGATCAGTAAGAGTTGTTTTGGTTTGCAGAGCAGACCGTCTCCGCTCTTGTCTTGGGGGCGCAATCCAAAGCGGCGCGCGCTCTGCTTGCTCTCCCCGCTACGGTGCTCGCCCTTGCCACTCCAGTAAGTGTCGCCCAGGTTCACCCACAAGCTGCCGTTTTCAGCTAGTACAGGCTTGGCCGCCTCGAAGCAGGATACTAAGCTCTCAATAAACTGCTTGGGATGCTCCTCGAGACCGATCTGACCTTCGACACCATAGTCACGCTGTCCATAGAAGGGGGGAGACGTAACCATGCAATTTACGATTACACCGGCACGCGCCAAGTGCTCCATGGCTGAGCGCACATCCATGTTCAGGATAATTACATCGTCGTCGGCATAGAACGCGGCCTCTCGAAGTTCAGCGTTGCCGAAGGCTTCCGCCGACGTTACTTGAGGGATTAATGCTAAGCTGGCCTTGGTGGGCTGCTTGCTTAGCTTTTTAGGGGCCTTCACCGAAGTCTTTGTAGTCGTGGTGGCGCGAGTGTTCGTCTGTGTCGCAGCGGTCATTTTCTTCATTTCACTTGAGTCCGAGCCCTTCATGTTTCGGCGCTCTAGCGTCGTCATGGTGGCGTCGATATCCTTGGTGTGTGTCTTATTCTTCCATCCAACCTTTTTGCTCTTGCGGTCGAGTGACGATAGCTTTAAACAGGTCTCTTACCCGAGCATCGATGAGTTCAATTTGCTGCCAGGCCCCAAAGCACGCAGCAGGCTACTACCCAGTTCGCGTTCAGGCAGAAGCTTGGCCACAAAGGACGCCCGGAGGGGATTGGCGCTCAAATTTAGCTCGATGTGGTTTGTGTCGTGGTCATGAATCGGTTCCGGGTGTCGAAGTTGCATTGATCGGCGTGCTTTCAATGGCTCATCGAACCTGTGTTAAGCACGCGCTTCTGCTGCTCCGCCGCTTTCGCGGCCCACTCTCAGGTCATGACTCCGTGCGTACTCCAACACGAGAATTTCTATCATAGATGCCACTGAACGGCGCTCACGATCGGCAGCCAAGCGTAGTAGCTGCTTGATTTCGGTCGAGGTTCGGATGGAAAGGGTTTCGTCTTTCAGGCGTGACATGGCAAAGTCTCGTCATTGGCGGCACGCAAATGTAATGCGTTTTGCATTCATTTGCAAGGCAAATTCTGCTTGTGGCTTCGTGGTTATGTAGGCTTACTAACTAGTTATGACGGCTACTGAACAATCAACGGGCCTTTAGGTGTTACAGCTGGCACCGTCCAGTCGTTCGACGTGCGAACCAACGCCTGCTTGTAATACGCAACCTTGGTTAATGATCGCCTTGGCAAAGATTTCACTTTGTATGGGGAGGTTGTTAAGATGTCTGTGCCACGTATCAAAGAACTAAAACAAAAAATCGCATCTTCGAAAAATGAGCACAAAAAAATCTTCAAAAAGATATAAAAATAATCACCCGATTGAGTCAGTACCGGAGTTTTTGGACTTTTGTTTTAAGGAAAAGCTACCCGGGAAAAATATCGATCAGATGGTCAAGGCAGTGGCTCACAATACGCTGGTTTCTTCTAGACCGTTCCAAGTCTACGAGATGGAGAGCGCCGATAGACTGGTAATCATGATGACGGATGCTGACTACCGCCATATTTGTGTCACCGGTGGGATATTTCACTTTCAAGCGTGCTACCGTCATAGCGAGAAATATCCGGCTACGCGTGTCTACCAAATTAAGCGAGAGCTTTTTGACGATGTCGCTCGCTTGGGGATTTATTTAGAAAAGAAAGATATAAAACTCTCCCCTCTCAAAGTGGAGGACCTTCTAGTCCTGGCGGACGAGAAGGGCTATCCGACTCGCTACGAACAGTTCAAGGAGAGGTGGCAGCACAAGGTATCGGCGTTCAAAGGTCTCGCAGAAGGCCGAAAAGAGAATACGAAGATAAGCCAGAGCATATGGCTCGAAAGCCCCGGATGTATTGTGTGTGGGGGTGCCACAGATGAAATGGTCACATCGACATTTGCATCTGATCAAGGACTTTTCATTGGGATGAGATTTTGTGAGCCCCATATGAGAGAGGCTTTCGCCTCAAAAAAAACTGCACTTGCGTATGTGGCAGAGCATTGGGGTATGGGTGAAAGTTTCCTTTCCAAATTTAACTGGAAGTTTCACGAGCATAACGAATTGACAATCCAACTAAGTGCGGAAGCAGTGGCTAAGGAACTGGACTGCAAAATATTGGGTATAAAGGATGGGGTTATTACGGCTCAAAGACATAGCGGTTTTATATTAAAACTTCGACTTGGCTCCTTGAGCGATTACGGCTACAACATTCTTTCTCCGTCGGAAGAACGTTTGGCACGGATTGACTCAGCGAACCACCATGATGTTCAGTATGGCCCCGACCATAAGCATCGGTCGCTCAAGAAAAAGAAAAAAAAGGAAGTCGAAGCAAGTTTCACGACGGGTTTCCCTGTAGCCGATATTCCTGCGATTCGTAAAATGGTGGAGGACGCAGAGGCTGAATATGGACGAGAAAAGGTGAAATAAAGCAGCAACAAGCGGTCGCCGGGCTAAGTGAATATTCTCCCCAAAGGAGCCAAGCAATATCCCTAAGCAGCACCACCTTCGGAATTTTAGAGACACCAGCATCATCGAGGGCTAGACGATGCCGTCAATATTGCTAAGCTGATGCCTTGGGTGTTTGGGAAGGCATCTCTTCGGGGTACCAATAAGCCAGCATAGTCCTAACCTGACGGAGCAATTGATGCCATTCAACGTTTTTGTCGACACTGAATTCACCGATTTTCTTGATCCACAGTTGATCAGTATTGGCCTTGTGGCACAGAGCGGCGAGGAATTCTATGCCGAGCTTCCCTACGAAGTCCGTGACTGCAGCGAGTTTGTCAAAGCTGCCGTCCTTCCGCTCTTAGGATATGCGCCGCATGCTGAAATGAATAGAGATGAACTGTACGTCCAGATGACGAACTGGCTTAAGTTGGGGGCGTGTGCGAATTTTTGTGTAAACGGGGTTTCGTTTAATTCATAGAAATACGTTCACCGAACTGGATGGTGAACCTGGTTAGCGCAGCTTTCCAATCCCGGATTGGCAGTGTCCACTTTTTACTGATGTTGCGCAATGCCAGGTAAAAGAGTTTGACGAGCGCCTCATCGGTAGGAAACGCCCCCCGATTCTTCGTCAGCTTGCGCAGACTCATGTTGACTGACTCGATAGCATTGGTCGTGTAGATGACCTTACGAATTTCCGGCGGATAGTCGAAGAACGGAATCAGGCGGGGCCAATTGCGCCGCCAGGATTGGCCGATAGGTAGATACTCGGCATCCCATTTCTCTTCAAATTCGCGGAGTCGAAGTTCTGCCTCTTCGGCGGTGGCCGACTGGTAAATCAGTCGAAGGTCTGCCGCCACTTCCGGGCGTCGTTTCCACGAAACGTAATTCAGACTGTATCGAACCATATGAACGATGCACAGCTGAACCGTGGTCTCCGGGAATACGGCCTCGATGGCATCTGGGAAGCCCTTCAGGCCGTCCACGCAGGCGATGAAGATATCTTGCACACCACGATTGCGCAGCTCGGTGACGACCTGCAGCCAGAATTTGGCACCTTCCGTTTGCGCCAGCCACAGCCCCAACACTTCCTTCTCGCCATCCATGGTGATACCGATGGCCAGATAGACGGCCTTTACCCGCACCGTTCCCTCACGCACTTTGACATGGATGCAGTCCAGATAAACGATGGGGTAAATCGGATTCAATGGCCTGGCTTGCCATGCCTTGACCTCATCGACGACGGCGTCAGTGACCGACGAAATCAGGCTGGGTGACACCTCAGTGCCGTACATCTCTTCCAGGTGTGCCTGAATCTCTCGTACCGTCATGCCACGGGCATACAGCGACATAATCTTGTCGTCGAACCCGGCCCAACGCGTCTGATGCTTGGTCACCAGCTTCGGTTCAAAGCTGCCATGACGGTCGCGGGGAACTTCAATCGGCAGCTCGCCAAATTCACCCTTGAGCGTCTTGCGACTCTTGCCGTTCCGGGTGTTGCCCGTGTCATTGGCGACGCTCCCATGCTTGTCATGACCAAGGTGCTCGCTCAGCTCGGCTTCCAGCGCCCGTTCCACCACCAGCTTGGTGAGATGTTTCAACAGGCCTTCTTCACCTATCAAATCTTCGGGATTCTTGTAATTGGCTAGCAATCCAGCCAGTAGTTCTTCTGGTACGTCGTGTTTCTTCTTACTCATTGTAGCTCCGGACAAGGCGACAGTTTCCTGCCAATAGTCCGTTTACACAAAATTATGTACAGGCCCCCATGTGGTCTACAACCCCGACGATTTTCGCCAGGCGTACGTTTACGAGGACGATGACCTGCCGCTCGTCACGCTGACGCATGAACACGCCCGCCCGCAAACACCTGCATGGACCTTTGCGGAAGCTAAAGGCCGATTCGATTCGGGCATGCATGACTGGATGGTGCCAGACGACAAGGTGCAATTCCAGCATGACCTTGACGATGCGGTCACCGGAAATGGAAGGGCACGGAAGACCAAATCGCGCGGCAAGCGTGAAGAAAACAAGGAAACCGTACGCCGGGCCAAAGACCACTCGGCCATCCAGCGTACCGTCGACCGGCCGCTTTCTTCGGCTGCGCCGTTTGGGCCAGCACCTTCGACTAATTCATCGTTGCCCACTGAAGACGGTCAGGCTTCCACCGTCTCGTACGACGACGCACCGCTGATGAACATCGTAAACAGAACCACTGGAGAAAAATTGCTGTGACGCCAGCCCAACAACTACGCCGAGATATCGAAACCTGCGAACTACCGCATCCTATGTTCGTGGCGCATCTGTCTGCACTCAAACGGCGCATCGATGACGCTCTTGCTGGCTTTGCCCCGAAAATCGTTCGCGTACCAGGTCCGAGCGGCGTGGGAAAATCTTCGCTCATTGCCACACTGTCGCGCGACTACCATGAAACCCGTATCGACGGGCGACGCCATGTTCCCGTACTGGTGGTAGAAGTACCCCAATCCGCCACGGCCAAACTGCTTCCTCAAAGTGTACTGCGCGCGCTGGGAATTCAGGTCCCTAGCCGCATGACGGCAGGAGCGATGTTCGATTTGATGGTGATGCAGCTTCGCCTGGCCGGCACACGTGTGGTGATCTTTGACGAGATAGCCCACCTCGTTGATGAAGGGTCGCGGGTGCCTCCGCGCGCCGCCAGTGACTGGCTCAAAACTCTGACCGATACACTTGGCATGACGCTAATTCTCTTCGGTATTCCGCGACTCGAACGACTTTTTTCAGCAAATGAACAGCTGCGTCGCCGGGCTTGTCCTGCACGCAATTTCTTGCCATACGACGCAAGCGATACGGAGCAGATGACAGCATACGTTTCATGCGTCACAAATTATGCTCGCTTGTTCGCTGCAGCTGGCTACCCGATTGACGTGCGCCCTCGCGTACTGACGCAGCAAAGCTATCTGCTCACCGGTGGCCTGATTGGTGTACTCGCCGACTTCATGCGCGAGTTGGCAAGATCAATGGCGAATGAAGCGCCGCGCGCCATCACATACGCAGACTGCCAGAAGGCACTTGAAGACGTTAGCCACGCGGGGTCACCGCACAAATTGGCTTTCCAGAATGCGGGCATCGAGGACGTGGGCGTGGAGCTGATCGCCCTGAAGCAGGCATACGTTCATGTTTTGACCAGCAACACGGCATCCATACCGGTTCGTAAAAAATCAGGAGAAAAACCATGAGCCTCATCCTCACCTATGCGCCTCGGGACGACGAGTCTGGAATGGGGTACTACCGTCGACTTTCTGCCGATAATGCGCTTTTCAGCTGGCGTAATCTGACTGACACGGCGGGTGTCGAGCGTAGCCGCCGCGCATTGCTGATGCGAACGAACGATGTAGCGCGTAATCTTGGTTTGGAAACGGCGTGGACTGAATCCGCCAAACAGAAAGAAGACCTCTGCCACAACTGGGGCCGACTACATCGTGCGCAATCTGATGCTGTGTGTCCGGCGTGCTTGGCTGAATCGCCTTACCTTCGACACCAGTGGGAACACACCTATGTCACAGCATGTCCTCAGCACCGCATGCAGCTGGTTGACCAATGCGACGCCTGCGGAAAGCACCTGTCACCTGAGCGACTCTACGTAGGATTGTGCTCGTGTGGCCAAGACCTGAACAGCCTACCGCGTGTGCCGGCAACTCGGGCGCAGCAGTGGTTGTCGGTGCTAATTACATGCAATGGCCAACAATCTGGCGGCATGAAGCCAGTTCTGCATGACCTAGACATTAACGTTCTGGAGAAGGTCATTCGAACTCTGTGCCTGCATGTAGATCCGAAACAACCCAAGTTGCCGCGCCGTGCAGCCTTGCCAAAATCCGTCGCTGAAGCGGTCGAATTCCTCACACCGCTCGAAACCTTGCTGGCCGACTGGCCAATGGGTTTTCGGGCGCATGTTGAGCAACGCATTGCCGCCGGTCGCAAGGATGCTCGCACACTGAATACGTTGCTGGGCGATTGGTATATCAGCCTGCGCAAGCTTTGTCAGGGCACAGCACTCGAGCCGCTCCTGCAAATCATCATCGACGTCGCAGCCGAAAAATCCGATTGCGTACTGGGCCTGGATTCGGCTAAGGCTATGGCCGAAGACGCGACTGGATACATGCGGGCACCGGATGCCGCAAAAGCCATCGGTGTTAGTGTTTCACGTCTGCATGACTCAATTCAGGCTGGCGAATGCGAGCACCGCACGCGGCGTACTGGCACGCGTGGCCAGATGTACGAAGTTTCATGCGCTGAGGTTGAACGCATCCAGCAGCTACGCGCCGGGTGGATTTCCGACAACGAGGCCTGCGAGCTAGCAAGTGTTTCACCCGTCGTGCTCGATCGTATGAAAGCAGCCGGCGTTATCCTGTCAGACATCCATTGGCGCGAAGATCTCATGAAAGGTGGCCCGGTCGAGCATCAATCCGTGCTGGATTTATATGAGAGTGTTGACCGGGGCGCCGAACCCACTACAGTGGCTGATGATACGACACTCACTTGGGCGGAACTGACCAGCCGTCGCATGGGTGAGAAGCAGGCCATCGAGTCGTTGATGAAGGCCATTGCGAACGGCGAGGTGAAAGCCGTCGTGCATGCTCGAACGCTAGGAAAAATAGCCTTCCTGATGTCGGACGTGTTGCAGTATTTCGGCACGCCATTACTCGAAGTTGGTATGTCAATTCAGCAACTGGCTAAAACGACAGGATGGAAATGGGAGTCCATCTCACATTGGGTAGACGAAGGGCTACTGGCGTCCGTGTCAATTCAACGATGCGGCCAGGCTTGTCGCGTGGTGTTGCCGTATCAGTTGCTAGCGTTTCGCCAGAGCTATATCCCGCTGGCAGATTTAGCGCGCGCCATGGGTACGAAGTCGTCAGCGTTGTCGCGCTTACTGCACGGCGTCGAACGGGTTGGTTCAAAACAGCTGCCTGATGGCACCTTGCGAGGTGGGCTGATTCGTATCGCTGAC
>Ga0209455_1000871_pt1 | contig 15997 bp, 14 predicted proteins | sample AraplaCol_mCL_r2_FD_184275 | JGI IMG/M metagenome (GOLD analysis project Ga0209455, IMG submission 184275) | Arabidopsis root microbial communities from North Carolina, USA - plate scrape CL_Col_mCL_r2 (SPAdes) (version 2) | ecosystem: Host-associated > Plants > Roots > Endosphere | place: USA...
GCCGATATTAAAGAATTGTACAAAACAGTTTGGGAAATTAAGATGCGTAACATCATTGATATGGCTGCCGACCGTGGCGCTTATATCTGCCAGTCGCAGTCGCTTAACCTGTTTATTAACTCGCCAAACGCAAGCAAACTTACCTCGATGCACTTTTATGCATGGAAGAAAGGCCTTAAAACAGGTATGTACTACCTGCGCACACAGGCAGCATCGCAAGCGGTTAAATTTACCGTTGAAAACCAGGGCGGCAAAAACATGGATGCCGTTATACCGGAAGTTGTTGCCGAACTGAGCAACGATGTACCTGCCGGCCCAAGCTGCTCGATGGAAGAAGGTTGCGTAACCTGCTCTGCATAAATTTTTAAGTCCATAGACCATGGACGATAGGCCATAGTTGCTTTCAGAGCGGCTATGGTCTTTTTTGTTTACATAGAAGTCGCCTCTTTGTCATTCTGAACGCAGTGAAAAATCTTATACGGTTAACAGGTGTGCGTAAGATAGGTAGCCACTATGCCTATCCCGCGTGAATATCGCACTGATAAGATCCTTCGCTATCGCTCAGGATGACAAAAATGGGTTAACTAATATTATTTCCCACAATCTCCAGCGCTTCCTCAAACCGATTCAACCCGAAATTATGCCGCAGTTGCTCCATGTGGGCCCAGGCGTATTGCTGTCTCTCTTCAATGTCTTTCAGGTCAATTTCTCCGGCCCACATCCGATCGTTATATTCCCTGAACCCGGGTCTCGGCAAATCCCAGTCGAATGTTTTGCCGGCTGCCGGAAGCAGGTTCATGAAAAATGTAAAGTACGCCATGTGCAGCACCTGCCGCATCAGGAAGAATCGGGCAAACTGGTATTCGGTAGGTTCTTCGCTAAAATAGTTTTTAAGGTATTCTCTTTCGTCCTTATCGGTTATTACTACAAAATTTGCCACTATGGCGAGGTCGAAATAGCGATCATTTATGAAAGCCGCTTCCCAGTCAACCAGCCACGGCCGCTCGCCGTCGAACAAAATATTTTCGGGTTTAAGATCGTTATGGCAGCCCACCAGGTCGCTTTCATTACGCGGATAAACTTTGCGAATCTTTTCATATTGAGTAAAAAGTTCATCCGTCATTTCGGCGGGCAAGATATTACCAGCCCTGTACTTTTTGATAAATATATCGGCCACATCAAGATAATTTAGCCGGTTAGGGAAATTTGGCAATGTATGCAGGCATTTAAGCAAAACGGGCATCTTTAGTCTTGCTTCTTCCGGGGGAAAGGGCTTTGCATCAATAAAATCTGTGATCGCAATTTTGTCTTCTGTGCTGGCGTACCAAACCCGCGGGGCAATGCCTGCTTCGGCTCCTGCCCGCATGCTGTCGAACCACCAGGTTGGATCGGCCACAGCTTCGTTACTGGTAATTATGCGCAACAGGTAGGCTTTGCCCTTCACAACGAATCTATAAATAAGCGCAGTGCTTAACCCGGCAGTCAGTTGCCTGATATTTTCAAATTCTGCTGCGCCAAATGTTTGTTGCAATGCCTTTGAAACGGCAGTTTTTTTGTCTTCAGGAATCATAAAATTGATTGTAAATATCACCAGACTGGTCAAATATATACCTGATTTTTAGCTTTTTATCCTTTGATAAAATATATTTTTCTGGCAAAATATGTTGATAATTTGCGCGTTAACCATATAGAAATTGTTGCCAAACCGCAGCTTATTACAGTTCAAAAACCGGCCGATTTGACCTCTTAAATCAGTCATTAAAAAGAAACGCAATCATACCTGACGATCACTTATCATAGGGCAACTTCGCTAAGGCGAGCACGCTTTTACGTTGAATAAACATTCTTATGTCTAAATTTGATAACCATACTATGGTCTATCGTCCATGGTCTATGGACTATTAAAAAAAATGATCAAGCACGAAATAATACATTGCGAACGCTGCGGAACCGGCATTGAATGTAAGGCAAACAGCTTTACCAAATGCCAGTGCGCCGCGGTTCAACTGAATTTAAACGAAGTACAATATATTGCTGAGAATTATGAAGGCTGTATGTGCGCCAAGTGTTTGATGGAGTTGCAGGAGGAATATAGGGCGATAATCCTTTCTTCCGCAACATCTGTGTAATTTGCCATAAAAATGGTAGTTTCATCAATTAAAGAAACCGCACAATCAATGAACGCCAATATCAGGGAAATTACAGAAACGCTACTTTTTGAACCGCGAAATTATGAAGGCATGCGCGATGGCGTGAATGAGTTACACCGGTTATTTTCAATAGCTTCGGGCGTAAACGCCGAAAGCATTTATGATGATGATATCTACCTGCCCTCCGGTATGGCCATATCGCCCACAAAAGCTGCCCATTGCCTGCTCGAATATGAGCGTACATCTATATTTTTAAGAGGGATTTATAAAGGCATAGCTCAGCTAAAACTAAATTACCCAGGGCAACGGCTGCATATTTTGTATGCCGGCTGTGGCCCGTACGCCACCTTGTTAACCCCGCTGACTACATTTTTAAAAGCAGACGAAGTGGCTTTTCATTTACTTGATATTAACGCCGACGCAATTGATGCAGCTAAGAAATTATATGAAAACCTCGAACTGAACGAATACGTAGCTGAATGGATCTGTGCGGATGCAGCAACTTATCAAGTCCCCGAAGGTGCAATCATGCACCTGATGATATCGGAAACAATGCAGAACGCCTTGAGATACGAGCCACAGGTGAATATTATGATGAACCTGATACCGCAACTGCCTGCCCACGGGGTATTTATCCCGCACGAAATTACAGTAAGCGCTAAATTGGTGACAGTTGAGGAGACCTGGAAGCCCATAACAACCGGTATACAGCCTTTACGGATACCACTAGGCCCCATCTACTCCATAGGCCGAGAAAATGCAGCACCTGCCAGGGATATTACCCTGGCCATTCCTGAAAATACAGAAGGATGTGATCAGCTTAACCTGTTTACCGATATAATAACTTTTGATGATGAGAAACTCACCCTTGGTAATTGCACCCTCAATATACCATGGCAGCTAACGCCGGTTGGCGAACATAAGGGCGAACAATTGCATATTCACTACCGTATGGGAGTAAATCCCGGATTTGAATGTGACTGGGGCGAATAAAAAGCCAATTAGTAAGCTTCCCAACCACCGGCTGTTTTTTTATAATGAAAGATGCTTTCCCGGCCTGTGCCGCACCAATCAAGATCCTCTATCCATTCCCTCATTATCAGTATTTTCGTGTTCGCATTATATTGCGGATAGGATATGCACGTGTAACCGAATCCATAACGTTTGTGCCAGGCACGCCGTATTTCGTTGTCCGTGGTTGGAACGTAAATATTTTTAATGGTTTTTATCAAAACGTTATCGGCAATAATAATTGTAGAGTCCAATTTTTTGCCATCCCATTTTAACGTAGTGTCGTATAGAAGCGGTGGAACATGACTGATTGGAGGTGTATGGATTTTTTTTTCGCCGCCATAAAGCCTTAGAATTTCACGCTCATGATTTTTGTAGATATTACCAAAATTTCGACCTTTTAGCTGATAGATAAATACATGCCTTTTGGTCGGTGAAGTATCTAAACGTGGCAGATAATATTTATTCAAAAAATTATAGGCTTCAACAGAATCAAGCGGCCGGAAATCAGTTTTCTTTTTTAAAATTTCGAGAGTGTCTGCTAAAGTACGGCCGTTTATGCGCACGGCCGGTCGGCAGGCAGCGAACAGAACTATCACAAAAAATAAGCTAAAACTGCGCATACCTGTTACCACATCTAAAAGTAGCGAAAGTTTTAAAAATAATTCAGTAACCGCTTGCAACGCTAATACATCCCTCGTAGCTATTTCGTTACATAACCCTAACCGGGGTACAATAATATATTGCTATCATTGCAAAACAACCCTTAATTGATTTAATGTTTCTTAATTCCTACTCCTTTCAGCGCAAACGGCTGGTTAAAATACTGTGTCGTGTGTGCCTTACCGCACTTGTTTTTATTTCTTTTTCAGCAAAAGCACAATACCGTTATGGCGGCGGCGACGAAGATAAGTTTGGCGCGGCCCTTACCGCCGGTTATGATGTGCCGGTGGGTAACCTTAGCTATACATATAAACCGGCAATAACTTATGGAGCAAGGTTTTTGTGGACCAAGGGGGCAGTTACTGCCAGCATTAGCTTTGGTTATCACGTTTATAAACCCAAGCTCGACACCTTTTATTATGCGGTTGACGAATCAAATTATGGTAAAGTGAGCTATAGTAATTTCACCATTTACTCGTTTTACATCGGCGGTGCATACAACCTTGAAGTTGCAGACGGATTTAAGATTTATGGAGGCCTTGATTTGGGCGCATATGAAAGTCATGTGATCGTTCATTCGTCGGATTTATATGTTGATTCGCATTCCGATACACACCAGGAAGACGTTTATTTGGCTCCTAAATTAGGTTTTACCTATTTGGTTACTGAGAACATCGGTATAGGTATTGAAGGCAAATACAACTTTTTTGCGCCCACGGGCAAGGCAAAAGATAATCCGGCGGTGGGCACGCTGTATAACTCGTACTCTGGCAATTTGGTATTAACGTATAATTTTTAAGAGAGGGATATGAAAAAAACAATTTATACTCTGCTAGCTGTTTGCCTTGTTTCGTTGTTTGCTTGTCAAAAAGATCCCTATCCGTACATCACCTTAGATGAAGCAAAAAAAATTGACAGCCTGGTACATCCGGCTATTAAAAATGTAGCATTTATCTACGAGGGTAACGTATACTATGTTGCCGATTTTACCAAGCCTGTGGTACAAATAACAAAAGACGGCAGTGCCGGAGGTCCGGTTAAACTGTCGCATGACGGTACTAAATTTGCTTACCTGACCGCGCCCAATAACATCAGGATTGTTGATAATAAAGGCGCTGTCCTTACCACGCTTTCGCAATACAGCGATGTAAAAAGCTTTGACTGGAGTGCAGATGATAAAACGCTTTGGATACTAAACGGTGACGATATCGCTTTTTACGGGCCCAATATGAAATTGCCAGGGATTAGCTATGAAAGTTTCAGAAAGTATTCGGAGCAGGAAATACTCTCAGCATCGGTATCTATTAACGGCGACCTTGCCTACATAATTAAAGCTTTTGATTTTTTCACCGGGGTGCAATACGAGCTGATTATAGAGCGTGCGGATAAGGGTCCGGCCATCGAATATCGGCCCGACGGCTTTAGCGGTAAGCCAGATTATGTAAGCTTTTCAGCACACAACCAGGATTTGGTGGTTGGGTATATCGACGTAAATTCATATTTCTCTAATGGCCCTCAACAAAACCTTGAGTATTTCACTGATCTCAACTCATATCCTGCAGGTCATTTCGGCACTGTGCTAACACCTACCCCGGTTTACAACAGTAAACTGAACTATATAGTTGCCGCAGGGCAAAACAAAGGCGGGACCAGGGTACCAGCTGCATTCTACCTTGGCACCGGAGAAACAACAGTTTTTACAGGTGCCAACGTAGCCCAAAACTTGTTTCTCGACAAATTTGGTTTTTCCGGGGTATTGTATATTGATTGGAAATAACAGATCTACCGCAAGACTCATGAGGTTTTTTGAACTTTGTGAGTTTTGCCAAGCTATTATCTAACTTCGATATTCTTCTCCACTCCAACATCTGCCGATGAACTTCCCACCATCAACTGCACCAGCTCCTTCTCTACAATAAAACTCTTTTTCGCCACATCCCAATAAGCAAGTGAAGATGCTGGTAACTTTATGCTAACCGTTTGCACTTCGCCTGGGTTAAGTGTCACCCGTTTAAAGCCTTTTAATTCTTTTATCGGTCTGTCAACTTTTGATTTTAGGTGTTTTACATAAAGCTGCACCACTTCATCTCCGGCCCGGGTTCCGGTATTTTTTAGCTCGATACTTACGGTTACCTCACCATTTTTATCCAGTTTATCGGCGCTGGTTTTAAGATTGCTGTACTGGAACGTGGTGTAACTTAAGCCAAAGCCGAAAGGGTAAAGCGGCTTATCTTTCATATACATGTAGGTGCGGCCGTGCCTGATGTTGTAATCCATCATTGGCGGCAGTTGGGCCAGTGTATCGGGCCAGGTTTGTACAAGCTTGCCGCCAGGGTTTATGTCTCCAAAAAGGGCATCGGCCAATGCGTTGCCCTGTTCCTGGCTGCAATGGGTTATATGTATAATGGCCGGGATATTTTGCTGTTCCCATTTAATGGCATAGGGAAAATTACTTACTACTACCAAAATTATATGTGGATTGATCTTGTACAGATTTTTTACAAGGGCTTCCTGCGCGCTGTCTAAACTTATACTTTGGCGGTCTACCGCTTCGCGGCCTTCTGTTGGGCCGTCAACTTTTTTCCAGCCCAGGTTGCCGGTTGGGTTGTTGCCAACACAAACTATTACCGTCTCAGCAGTTTTAGCCATGGCCAAAGCTAAATTATCGTTGGTTGTATGGCTAACCACCGTACCAGCCGCAACCTTGTTTTTTATCCCTTCCAATATACTTACGCTGTATGGCGGTACGCCGCTGTACCAATCCTGCAATACCTCTGTCGACCGCGGTCCAACAACCGCAATAGACTTTAGCTTAGTTTTATCAAGCGGCAGCAAATTATCCTGGTTTTTTAAGAGTACTATTGATTTTTGGGTGATTAGCCGCACAAAGTCCCGGTTTTTTTGCGACAGCCATGGCTCCGGCCCGGTGCCTATGTTGCTGTAGGGCACCATCTCCGTCGGGTCGAGTTGACCCAGTTTTATCATCACCCTGAAAACGCCACGCAGGTTGGCATCAATATCAGCCTCTGTAATCAGCTTCTTTTGCAGTGCCTCCATAGTGCCCGGTTTATAGCTATCTAAAAATTGGTTAATGCCGGCCTTTATACAACCGGCAGCCGCTTCTGCAAGAGTGGGATAATAATGATGCGCATTAACCAGCAGCCGGTATGCGCCTCCGTCGGTACAAATAATGCCGTTTTGTCCCCATTGGTTAACGGTGATGCCCTTCAGCATGGGGCTCACAGTTTGCGGCACACCGTTTACCCGGTTATACGATGCCATATATGCCCGCGAACCACCCAACTCCACACCCATACGAAACGGTACGGAATAATACTCCTGCAGCAACCGCTCATCAAAGTCGGACGAACTGCTGTCGCGGCTGTTTTCGTTGCTGTTGGCTAAAAAATGTTTCATTAATGCGGCGGTTGTCCAGTATTTTGGGTCGTTACCCTGCAAGCCTTTGATGTAGGACACTACCAGCGTGCCGTTAAAAAATGCGTCCTCGCCATAACATTCTTCGGTACGCCCCCAGCGTGGGTCGCGGCCGATGTCAGCATTTGGGGCACGTACTACCAGGCCGCCCTTATAGTATTTCTCGCTTTGGAATAGGTAACGGGTTTCAAAAGCTTCGATGGTACCGGCCTGTTGCAGTAGTTCCGGATCCCAGGTTTCGGCCATGCCAATGGATTGCGGGAAAATGGTAGTAGGCACAGGCGTTTTACGGCCCCAGTTACCTTCAAGGCCCATTGCCAGGCCATGCAGACCTTCTACGTGACCAGTGCCTTTAACACCCAGCCGGGCGATGGTTGGGTTCGTGCTCAGGCAGTTTACTTTTTCATCCAGCGTCATTAATGAGAGCAGGTTGGTTATCCTTTCTTCTGTGGGCAGTGCCGGGTTTTGGAAAGGGTATTTATATTGGGCTATGGTAACTTTGGTAAGCAGTAAAAAGCATGCACTTAATATCAACTTAAATCTTCGGGTGATTTTCATTTTGCAGATACAGGTTTTATAGCGATTGAAAATTAGCACATCGCCGCTTTTAATACTAATAGCATATTATCATTTTTTAACGATTAGTGGTATTTAATTATCAACTGATGATGGTGTGGCGGTATAGCCATTGAGGGCGTATGTTTTAATTATCTTTCGGACTTTTCCTTCTTTCCGGACTTTCCCGACTATCTCTCTACTTTTCCAACTTTCGCACTAATTACCTATCTTCGCTCCCCGTAACTCATTTGCTAAAACTTCATGAAATTATTAGAAGGAAAAACCGCACTTATCACAGGAGCATCCAAAGGGATAGGTCGTAAAATTGCCGAAAAGTTTGCCGAGCATGGCGCTAATGTGGCTTTCACTTATTTATCATCTGTTGAAAAAGGGCAAGCTCTTGAACAGGAACTGCAAAGCTTTGGCACACAGGTAAAAGGCTACCGTTCCGACGCTTCTAAATTTGATGAAGCAGAAAAACTTATAAATGATATAATCGCCGATTTCGGCACCCTGCATATTGTGGTTAACAACGCCGGCATCACCAAAGATGGTTTGCTGATGCGCATGACCGAAGACCAATGGGATGAAGTGTTAGATGTTAACCTTAAATCGATATTTAACGTTACCAAGGCTGCTTCAAAAATTATGATGAAAAACCGCAACGGCGTGTTTATTAACATGAGTTCGGTTGTAGGTGTGCAAGGCAATGCAGGCCAAGCCAATTATGCAGCTTCAAAAGCAGGTATCATCGGCTTCTCTAAATCGATAGCAAAAGAACTGGGCTCGCGCAACATCCGTACTAACGTAGTAGCGCCTGGCTTTATAAAAACCGAAATGACCGACGTGCTTGACCCTAAAGTGGTTGAAGGCTGGGCACAAGCCATCCCGCTAAAACGCGGCGGCGAAACTGAAGACGTGGCAAACTGCTGTGTTTTCCTGGCATCGGATATGGCGTCATACATCACCGGGCAGGTAATTCCGGTTGATGGGGGAATGCTATAATCAGGTTGTAAAAGTTATAGTTGTTGAAAGGGTTATAAAGGCTAAAACTAATTTGGGCTTTTACAGCCCTTTCAACTTTTACAACATTTTAAACTTTTACAACAACTAAATAAACAGCATATTTGGCTTTACACATATGCATCTTTTATTTTCAATTACCTGGGGAACAATTTCGGGATGGTGGGTGCCTGCCTGCCTGCTGCTTGGTTTGCTTTATGCATGGATGTTGTACCGCCAGCCGGTTCAACTGGCGGATAAATTCAGGTATATCCTTTTTGCTGTAAGGACCATCGTGGTAACGTTTATTGCGCTGCTGCTGGTGTCGCCGCTGGTGAAATCGGTGAGCTATAACCCGCAAAAGCCGCTGGTTTTGGTTCTACAGGATAACTCACAATCGGTGAATATGTTTAAATCGCCGGGACAAACAGCGCCGGCAACTGTTGTTGATGGACTGTCAGGCTTAAAACAGCAATTGGGCGACGGATACAACGTCCAGGAGTTTCATTTTGATAAAGATTTAAGTAACGGCTTTGATAAAGGATTTAATGGTAAGCAAACCAATATATCGCAAGCCCTGCATCAGCTTAACGATAAGTTTGTGAACCAGAATATAGGCGCGATCGTATTAGCCACCGACGGCCTCTACAACCAGGGCACCGACCCTCAATATGAGGCTAAAAACTTCAAAAACAGCATTTATACTGTTGCCCTTGGTGATACCGTCGCCAAGCGCGATTTACTGGTTGGCAATGTAAACTACAACAAAACCGCATTTTTAGGCAACGATTTCGAGATCGAGATTTTGACCGAAGCCTACCAAAGCAAGGGCGAAAACATCCGGCTGAACATTACTGAAGATGGCCGCCAGGTAAGTTCACAAAATATCCCGGTAACTTCAAACAGCTTTCAAAAGCAGGTTACCGTAAAGCTGAATGCCGATAAAAAGGGCCTGCGGAAATTCAACATCAGCATAGCGCCGGTTAAAAACGAAATATCTACCCAAAATAACTCGGAAACAGTTTACATAGATGTGCTGGACGCCAAACAAAAGATATTACTGTTGTACGAAGCGCCGCACCCCGATATCAGCGTAATAAAGCAGTCGATAGAGAACAACAAGAACTACGAGCTTAAAGCCAGCCTGGTGAGCGATCTGGCCAATGTTAAGCCGGCTGATTATAACCTGGTTATCCTTTACCAGCTTAGCCCTGCAAGCAATGGCATTGTACAAAATATTATAAAAAGCAAGCTGCCGCTTTGGTACATAGTTGGCGGACAAATCGATTTGGGCAACTTTAACAGCCAGCAAAAGGTAACCCGCATCAATTCGGGCAGGCTTGAGATGCAGGAAGTATTTGCCCAGCCGGTAACCGATTTTACCGCGTTTACTTTATCAGACTCCTCCCGCAAAAAAATAGCTGCCCTGCCGCCTTTGCTGGCTCCTTACGGCAGCTACACCTTGCCTCCGCCGGGTGATGTTCTGCTAAAGCAACGTATCGGCAGTGTGGAAACTGCTTTTCCGTTGCTCACATTTGCGGATGAAGGCGGGCAACGTATAGGCGTGTTAAACGGCGAGGGCCTTTGGCGCTGGCAACTAGCCGAGTTTCAAGCATACAGCAATCACCATGCTATGGAAGAACTATTTGGCCAGGGTGTGCAATACCTTACCGCGAATGCTAATCGCCAGCGTTTTATAGTGTACACAGCTAAGCATGTGTTTGACGAGGGCGAAAACGTGCTGATAAACGCGGAACTGTACAACGATGCCCTCGAGCTGATCAATACGCCCGACATCCGTATTGAACTTAAAAACGATGCGGGGAAGGATTACAGCTTTTTATTTAGCCGTGATGATAAAAGCTACCAGCTGGATGCAGGCACGCTACCAGTTGGCGAATACAACTACACTGCCACCACAAAAAATGGTGATAAATCGTTTACCGCTACTGGTCAGCTAACGGTTAAACCGTTAAATCTTGAATCGCGCCAAAGCGCGGCCAATCACCAGTTATTGAATACCATCGCCAAACAAAGCGGCGGCAAAATGCTGATGCCTTCGGAGGTTAACCAACTTGCCGGCCTTATCCGAAAAAATGAAAATATCAAGACCGTGGTGTATGAAGATAAGCGCTATAACGATATTATCGATGTAAAATGGGTGTTTGTGATCATACTGGCGCTGCTTGGATTGGAGTGGTTTTTACGGAAGCGGGAAGGAGAGGTTTAAGATATAATAAATTGTCATTCTGAGCGATAGCGAAGAATCTTCTGCATGCGACATTCACGCTCAATAGGTATTAAAGCGATAAGAACGAAGCATACTCATCAGACGTACGCCTATCGGGTATATAAGATTCTTCACTATCGTTCAGAATGACAAAAGGCTATTGTGCTATAAGGACTAGCTCAAACAACTCAAATAATTAAAAGCATTAACCTGATCATCCACAATGCCTCAACCCATCCTACACAACCCCGCAATAGACGACAAATACAAACTACTGGGCCTCGACCACCTGCGGGCATTTGCAATTGTTTATGTGCTATTATTTCATTACAAGTTTTTCGGTCATCCCAAGTGGGAGATACCAATAGGTGTATTCGGATGGACCGGTGTTGACCTGTTTTTTGTTTTAAGCGGATTTTTGATAGCCGGGCAGCTTTTTGCAGGCGTCGCCAAAGGCAAACCAATTGCCGCCCGTGAGTTTTTTATCAAGCGATTTTTCAGGATAATACCACCGTATTTTTTGGTGCTGATACTATACTTCTCTTTCCCGGCTTTAACTGAGTGGGGGCATCTTTCCCCGGCCTGGCGGTACTTTACATTTACACTCAACTTCGGTCTCGATTTAAGAAAATACAGTACATTCAGCCACGCATGGTCATTGTGTGTGGAGGAGCAGTTCTATTTGGTATTGCCATTTTGCTTTTGGCTGTTTCACCGGTATAACGCGGGTAAAAAGGCGTGGATCGTGCTTGTGGCTTTGTTTATTGGTGGCTTTGCGATACGCATTTACAGCTGGAACCATTTTGTTGCCCCGCAGCTATCTGATAACCTGCGGCCGCTCTGGAACCTGTATGTTTATTACCCCACCTATAACCGACTGGACGGCCTGCTCGTTGGCGTAAGCATTGCCGGGCTGTTTACCTTCTACCCCAAAGTAAAAGCATGGGTAAACCAATACAGCAATCTGCTAATTCTTGCAGGCATCGCCGGACTGGTTGGCGGTTATTTTGTTTGCCTTGAGAAAGAAAGTTTTATCGCCGGTACATATGGCTTCCCGGTAATATCAGTCGCTTACGGTTTAATTGTAGCAGCGGCAGTTTGCCCTAATAATATCCTTTATAAGTTTAAATCGGTTGTTACTTCGCAACTGGCGGCATTGTCATATTCCATTTATTTGGTGCATAAGATTGTTATTCATGTGACGCAGGTGCAGTTGGGTAATCTCGGGATGGATAAGGATAGTGGATTGATGATGGTTTGTTGTTTTGCTACCGTAATTCTGGCGGCTTTGTTGATGCGGTATTTGGTAGAAAGGCCGGCGTTGAAGTTGAGGAATAGAATATTGATTAAGTTGGGATAAGATAATACGAGGGCCAGGAAGCAGTGGCCCGTGCGATTCCCGCCTTGGGGCGGGGAAGGGTGGGGTTAACAAACTATTCATTCAAGCCATGCATGGTCAAATCCTTTCGGTAGTTTGATATCCTTGTCAAGCGCAATAATTTCACGAATTTTCCCTTCAATCGCCCTGATAACGTTTTGCATATCGTTTTTCATTTCACCTTCGGTAAATCTTAAAAATCGCACACCTAAGCTTTCCAGTTTTTGTTGCCTGACATCATCTTTTAAAGAAACTTCCTCGTGATAATGGTACATACCATCAACTTCAATAGCTAACCTCAGGCTTTTGCAGTAAAAATCGACAATATAATTGTCGATGCACCTTTGCCGGTCGAAATCAAATCCCCAAAGTTTATCCTCTTTTAGTTCGTTCCACAATAATACTTCGCCAAAAGTCATGTCTTTTCGGAGTTTCAGGGCTAAGGCTTTAAGGTTTTTATTGTATGGGATGATTTTAGTCATCTGTTTCAGTTAGCGGCGTATTAATAACTTCAGAAAATGCATATTCGGAATGAATAGTTCGAGAAACCCCACCCTTCCCCGCCCCGAGGCGGGAATCGCACAGAGCCAAGGCTTTTTTGTTTTGCGGGCACTGATAAGCGACGTTACCCTGAAAGCTTTCTACTCCTCTTTCTTCGGAGCAACTATCACAAACACATCCTCATTATCCTTCTTCATCAAGTACTTTTCGCGGGCGAATTTTTCGAGCTGTTGGCGGTTTGAGGTGAGTTCTTTGAGGTCTTTGGCAACTTTGTCGGTTTCTTTGAGGTAGAAATCGCGCTCCTGTTTCAGTTTATTAACTTCCTGGTGGTACTGGTATTGTGAGAACAAGTCGTTTTTGTCAAAAAATATCATCCACACCACAAACGCCAGCGAAACCAAAAAATATTTGTTCCTGAACAGGTCTATCAATCTGCGAAATGCCATACCGGTAAAATTTGAGTTAAAGCTATTCATAAAGCGCTGGGTATGCAAATATGGTTTTAAACTTTTCAACAGTTGGTTGTAAGGTTGTTAAAGTTGGAGTAGTTGTAATGGTTGTAAATACATTGGCAAGTTTTTTACACTTACAACCTCACAACCATTACAACTACTTCAACTAAAATTAATCTCTTCTTCCCCCGCGGTTACCGCCACGGCTTGCGCCGCTCATGCCGCTGCCGCCTGCAGGTTTGTTACCGCCACTGCCACCACGACCACGGTCGGCCCTGCCGAAGCTACGGCCACGCTTTTGGCCTCCGCCACCACCTGAACCTTTTTTCTGGCCTTCGGCATGTTTGGCAACAATGCTTTGGGGGCTCATAGGGTAGGGGTGTGCTTCTTCAACGGGTATCTCTTTCGAGATCAGTTTGTGTATGTCTTTTAAAAATTCAATTTCTTCCTGGTCGCAAAACGAAAGGGCGATGCCATTTAAACCTGCGCGGCCAGTACGGCCGATACGGTGCACATACGTTTCGGGTATGTTAGGCAACTCGTAGTTAATAACGTGGGTAAGCTCGTCGATATCAATACCACGGGCAGCAATGTCGGTAGCGATTAACACACGGGTAGTACGGTTTTTAAAGTTGGTTAAGGCCCTTTGACGCGCATTCTGCGATTTATTGCCGTGGATAGCCTCCGCAGTAATACCAACGCGAACCAAATCTTTTACCACCTTATCGGCGCCATGTTTGGTGCGGGTAAATACAAGAGCGGTTTTAATTTCCTTGTCTTTCAGTATATGGGCAAGCAAGGCACGCTTGTCGTTTTTCTCCACGTAGTAAAGCGCCTGCTGTATGGTGTCGGCAGTTGATGATACCGGCGTAACTTCAACCTTTTCAGGCTTATTAAGTATAGTATCTGCCAATTGCTGAATTTCCTTTGGCATGGTGGCCGAAAAGAAAAGCGTTTGCCTTTTTGCAGGTACTTTAGCTATGATCTTTTTAACATCGTGTACAAAACCCATATCCAGCATGCGGTCGGCTTCGTCGAGCACCAGCATTTTAATATGGTCGAGGTGTACAAAACGCTGGTTCATCAAATCCAATAAACGACCCGGCGTAGCAACCAAAATGTCAACGCCACGACGTAAAGCATCAGTTTGCGGGTTTTGGTTAACGCCACCGAAAATTACCAGGTGTTTTAAGCCGGTATGCTTACCGTAGGCCGCAAAACTTTCATCAATTTGAATGGCCAGCTCGCGGGTTGGGGTTAGTATAAGGGCCTTTATTGTTTTTTGCTCTTTGTGTTGCAGCCTGTCCTGGTAAAGCAATTGCAAAATAGGGATGGCAAAGGCGGCGGTTTTGCCGGTGCCGGTTTGTGCGCAACCCAGTAAATCCTTTTGTTGTAATAAAATGGGTATCGCTTGTTCCTGTATAGGTGTAGGGGTAGTATATCCCTCTGTTTTTAAAGCCCGTAAAATAGGCTCAATGATATTTAAATCTTGAAATAACATGTAATGTTTTTAAAATATGTTGCTAACGCGATTGCATAAGCGGGTCTGAAGAGTCGTCTGATAAATCAAAACCGTAAGCTAACGGGTAATTAGGCGCAAAGATACGCTTTTAAACTTAGATTTATCGGATTAGTAGATTATAGGATTTTGGGGTGACGGATACGCCGGTTAAACCTGCGGTTCTTCAGCAGCAGATTCTTCCGCAACCACCTCCTGCTTTTTAAAAAGGGCATGCACAATCAAAATGAGCATCCCCAACATAATCGATACATCGGCCACGTTAAATATCCCGGTTTGCAGTGAACCGAATTTGATGTGCATAAAATCGGTTACCGAGCCATAGCGTATCCTGTCGTAAATATTGCCGAAACCGCCTCCAACTATCAGTATTACGCTAAAGAGCGTTGTCCGGGTAAGCTCACGCGTGAGCATAAACACCAGCCCGGCGGCAACAGCCATTAGCGGCAGCAGGTTTAGCAGGATAAATCTAAGCGGACCTGAAAGTGAGTTGCCAACGCTTAAAAACGCGCCGGTATTTTCAACCTTTACCAGCGTGAAGTGGTTATCTAAAAACCTTACCTGCTCGTAATACTCCAGCTTATGCCGAACGATTGTTTTTGAAACCTGGTCGCAGCCAATATTGATGCTAAGCATAAGCAGGATAAGCAGGATTCGTAACGCGCCTTGAACTTTCATTGAACCGGGACCTGGATTAACAGATTTTATAGATTTTAACTGATGTAAAATTAATATTTTTAAGCATAAACGAAAAAAGCCCCGTATTATTTACAGGGCTTTAAAATTTATGTGCCGATGAGGACTAGTTGGTAATGGTTAACCTAATCAACCACTCACCTAATCAACCTAATCAACTATTTCTTAGCGTATTTAAAATTCTTACCGATAAACTTAGCACTATCGCCTAATTCTTCTTCAATACGCAGCAATTGGTTGTATTTAGCGATCCTGTCTGAGCGTGAAGCCGAACCGGTTTTTATCTGGCCGCAGTTTAAGGCAACCGCCAAATCTGCGATGGTTGCGTCTTCAGTCTCGCCCGAACGGTGGCTCATTACCGAGGTATAACCGTTGGTTTGCGCTAAAGTTACCGCGTTGATG
>Ga0209455_1000872_pt1 | contig 15986 bp, 16 predicted proteins | sample AraplaCol_mCL_r2_FD_184275 | JGI IMG/M metagenome (GOLD analysis project Ga0209455, IMG submission 184275) | Arabidopsis root microbial communities from North Carolina, USA - plate scrape CL_Col_mCL_r2 (SPAdes) (version 2) | ecosystem: Host-associated > Plants > Roots > Endosphere | place: USA...
GTGCATGAGCGCGATCTGGCCTGTGGGCACCGATGGAGAGCTACCTTAAGCCAGGATGGGCGGATCGTATATGGGCATGACTTTGGCCGTTCTGCGCCAGGGAGGCAAAGCATCGCTGGCGCAAGCATTGGCGAAGCTGGAGGCAGCGCCCGATGATCTCGCGACCGTGGCCTTGCTGGACGAGGCCTTCGAGCAGCCTTTCGGCCAGGTGATCGGCCTCACGGGACCGCCCGGTGTCGGCAAATCGACCTTGATCGGCAGCTTGATCCGCTTCTATCGCGCTGCCGGCAACACCATTGGCGTGATTGCGGTCGATCCCTCATCCAAGCGCAGCGGCGGGGCCCTGCTCGGCGATCGGACGCGGCTCCGGACCGATCCGGAGGATGACGGTGTCTTCGTCCGGTCGATGGCCGCGCGTGACCAGCTTGGCGGCTTGGCGGAGATCACCTATGCCGCCATGGTCCTCATGCGGGCGGTCTTCGATATCGTCCTCGTGGAGACGGTCGGGGTCGGCCAGTCGGAAACCGATATCGCCTTGGCAGCCGACACCGTTGTCTTCTGTGTCCAACCGGGATCGGGCGACAGCCTGCAATTCATGAAGGCCGGCATCGTCGAGATCCCGGATATCGTCGTCGTCACCAAGGCCGATATGGGTAAGGCCGCCAGCCGGGCCGTCGCCGATGTCCGTGGTGCATTGTCGCTCGGCATGGGGGACCCCGAGGATTGGCCGGTCGCCGTACTCAGCCTCTCGGCCAGCGCCGGCCAGGGCATCGACGAACTCACTGCCACGATTGCCGGGCATTTCACCTGGCTTGAAGCAGGTGACAGGCTGCAGCACCGGCGAGACAACCAAGCGGAAGCTTGGCTCAAGCAGGCGATCAAGGAGCGCTATGGCCGCGAGGGGCTGAAGCGGCTGGGCGCCCTATCGCTGACACCGGGCACATCGCCCTTCGGCAAGCTGGCGCCGGAAGAGGATTGAGACTTGAGGAAGATCAGAGCAATGGGGCAGGGCTCACCGACAGGGCACGGCGTCAATCTGCGGCTGGCACGCCCTGAGGACGATGCAGCCATTCGCAATCTGATCTATGCCGCGTTCCAGAACCATCCGCATCATGCGCCGGGGGCTCTGCCGAGCGAGCATCTGCTGGTCGACCGGATGCGGGCTGATGGCGCACTGACCTTGTCGCTGGTGGCGGAGCGCAAGGACACGCCGGTCGGCCACCTCGCCATTTCACCGGTGCAGATCAGCGATGGCAGCGAGAACTGGTTTGGCCTCGGTCCCGTGGCGGTCGCACCTCGCCATCAGCGTCTCAGCATCGGCTCGACGCTGATCCGCTATGGCCTGGATCTGCTGCGGCAGCAGGATGCTGCCGGTCTCGTCGTCCTGGGGGAACCGCATTTCTATGAGCGTTTCGGTTTTCGCGTTCGCCCGGGTCTGATTCTGCCAGGCATCCCGCCAGCCTATTTCATGGCGTTGCCGCTGGCCGGCAACCCGGCCTCAGGTACCGTCACCTATCATCCGGCCTTTGGGTAATCTCAACTTGCATCATCACTGACGGCGCGCGCGGCGGCGAGGTGAGGCCCATAGGTGAACACCCGGCGATTTTGCGTTCAGTGGTGGCTGAGGCTGTAGATATAACCGCCCAGCAGACCGGCCCCGGTGCCGACGCCGGCACCAAGGGCGGTATTGCCGCCCAGCGTACCGATCATGATGCCCGTCGCAGCACCGGCAATGCCGCCAATGATCGTGTCTTTCTGCGCATCCGTCATATTCGCGCAGCCAGCCGAGAGCAGGGCTACTACCGACAGCAGTACGGCCAGCCGTTTCACTGATGGTGATCTTAGGCGAAGCGCCTGATATGAGGTGTCGATGTGTTGCTTCAGTTCTTGCATGGCCAGCTATCCGTCATCCATTTCAATTGCGCTTCGACCGCATCCTCGCCGACATATTGCGGATGGGCATCGAGCCAGCTCACAAACTCTATCGCGGCCTGACCACGGCTCGGTTCCCTGCCGGCGAAGCAGATGACCTGCTTGCCCGCAGGACCTGTCTGGCTCGCCAGATGATAACGGTAGGCGCCGGTCATGAAGCCCTGGCAGAATTGCGCGGCGGCCAGCGTGTCATTGTCACGCGGCACCGCCCGGCAGAGATCAGCCAACTGACCTGCCGTCTCGACGCGAAAATCGTCAATCGTGAGCGCCCGGGCGACATCCGGGATCAGGAACAGGGCGGCACAGGCGGACAGCCATCCTAGGGCGAAATGATGCTGCCTTGCGCGATCTGCGCAGTGCGCCTGGCGGCGGTGCCACCGCGCCGCGCTGTCTTTGTTGATCATGACCTTCCACTCCCGAAATCTGTCGAACAGACCTCGCCATCAAATCCGGTCGCGGTGATGCCCGCATTGACAAGGATCAATTTGGCGATGCCGCCTCCGCAGCGGCTGCTGACCTCCCTTCCATCGATACAGGTCTTTATGCCAGCTTAATGTCAGGGCGGCTCCTTTCACCTGGAGACTTTATCGGCACCTGGACCATACAGATTGGGCCCCCCTTTTCTGATCACCGCATCATGCCTGCCATTCTTATTCGCACCCGTCCTTATCCTGCTGATCCGGAATTCTACCGCCTTCATGACGCCAGGCCCGATGGAACCGTCGTAGCGCGGTATCGTGATCAGGACGTGTGCGATGTGGTGATCGATGCTGAAGGCCGACGCTATGTCTTTGCCGGCCTGGTACCGCGGCTTCATAACGGCAATTACGATGTCAGCGGTCTGAAGAATGGCGAGCTCTTCATCGAACCCGGGCTCATCTACCAGCTCATCCCGGTTCCGAAGCGCCTCTTCGCCTGAGCGGAAGATTGCCACTGCTCCCGTCTGCCGCGGGCGGCGTGCCGCGATATCGCTTTAAGGCCGCGACGATCAACACGGCGATCACCACCGTCAGCATCCAGGAGCTGATCTTGTTCGGCCCCACGATCGCCCAGTGCTGCATCTGTGCCGGATAGATCCAGCCGCCGAAATAGGTGCCGATATTCTCGGCGACCCAGACGAAAAGGCCGATCAGCACAAAGGAGAGCACAAGTGGCATGCGTCGTTCCCGGTCAAGCACGGTGAAACAGACCCTGGTGCGTCCATAAAACAGGCAAAGGAGCGAAATGATCGGCCAACGCTGGTCCGGCAGATAGTGATTGGCGAAGAAATTGCCATAGATCAACACGCCGAGGGCAAGGCCGATCCAGGGCGGTGGTGCATCTACCAGGCGCAACCGCAGCAGGCGCCAGGCCTGCATTACATAGCTGGCGACAGCGGCATACATGAAGCCGCTATAGAGCGGTACTGTCGCAATACGGAAATAGGCCGGGCCGGGATACTGCCAGGAGGCGATGGCAGGGGAGGTCTTGAAGATCTCCAACCCCAGTCCCAGCAGGTGGAAGAGGGAGAGGACTGCCACCTCGCGCCAGCTCTCTAGCTTGCAGGCGATCAGGATGAGCTGGATGACGATCGCACCGAGAAAGAGCAGGTCATAGCGATAGAGACCTGGAATGCGCAGCTGCGCGGATATGATCAGGAGCAGCAGGAAGCTTCCGGCAAAGATGCAGGCGGCAGCTTGCTTCAGGCCGAAGGCTATAAACTCCAGCGCATATTCACGGATGACATCGCGCCAGCATGAGGCCGGCCGCATTGCCGCGCGATTTGTGTTCGTCGCGGGCATATTTCCCGCCATGCCGCACCCCATCCACTCTGAGGTGTGCAAGCTTGCCGATCAACTATGCGTTTCCTTGGGCGAGAATGTGGAGGAAAAGAGATATCGGCCGGATGGGGTGCATCCGGACGATATGCCTTGTTTGCCATGTGGCCTGGCGATTTGCGATCAGGCTTCCAGCCAGACGAATTCGCCGATGCGGCCGTTGAACAGGCTGTCGATGCCGCCGGTCTTGTAGCCCTTGACGTTGTTGCTGCGGGCTTCGAGCTCATCGGCGAAAACGGGGATGACGGCGCCCCCATTCTCATGCAGCAAGCGCTGCGCTTCCCAGATATAGGACTTGCGCTTGGCGGTATCGATTTCCGCCGCCGCATCGATCAGCAGCTTGTCGAACTTCTCGTCCTTCCAGGCGGTTTCGTTCCAGGGTGCATCGGAACGATAGGCGGCACTGAGGATCTGCAGGGCCGAGGAGCGACCTTGCCAGTAAGATCCGGTGAAGGGGCGTTTCAGCCACACATTGGACCAGAAGCCATCCGCGGCTTCACGGTGCAGATCGATCTTGATGCCTGCCTTGGCGGCCGAGGCCTGGTAGAGTTCGGCGGCATTGACGGCGCCTTCATAGGTGACATCGGAGGCGCTGAGCGGCAGCAGCGTGGTGCCGAGATTGGCCTTGCCGGCATAGAACTTTGCCTTGTCGAGATCGAAGGCGGTCTGCGGCAGTTCACTGTTGAAGAAGGGGTCGCTCTTCGGCACCGGATGGTCATTGCCGACCGTGCCGAAGCCATTGAACAGCGTCTTCAGGATCTGCTCGCGGTCGATCGCATGCTTCAAGGCGAGGCGCAAATTGGGATCACTGAAGGGCGCGGTGTCGAGCCGGGCAGCGAAGATCGCGTGCCACCCGGTCGGGCCGGTCTCGATGCCGATATTGGGCGATTGCTTCAGGAGATCGACGGTACGGCGATCGGCGCGGTTGATGATATCGACCTGGCCGGCGATCAGGGCATTGGTGCGGGCGGCCCCATCGGCGATGAAGGTGATGTCGACGGAATCGACGAAGGCGCGATCCGAGCGCCAGAAATTGGCGTTGCGCTCGCTATGGAAGCTGACGCCGGGAGTGTAGTTGCCGAAGACATAGGGACCGGTGCCGACCGGCTTCGACCAGTCGGTGAACCCATTCGGCACCACCTTGAAATGGAAATCGCCGAGCAGGTTGATCAGCTCTGAATCACCGCGGGAGAGGGTGATCGAGATCTGGCTGTCGGAGAGTTTGCGGACATCGGTGATATGCTTGGTCTGGCCGACCACGCCGGATTTCGATTCGCCGCGATGCAGGTTGATCGAATAGATGATGTCGTCGATATCCAGGGCCTTGCCGTTATGGAAGGTGACACCCTTGCGCAGGGTCAGTGCCCATTCCTTGGCGCCCGGCTTCACTTCCCAGCTCTCGATCACGCCGGGGATCAGGTTGTGGTTCTCATCGAACTCGACCAGGCTGCTGAATACCAGCGCGCCCAGGGTGATGACGCCGATATCACCATAGGTGCGCGGATCGAAGCTGTCGCTCGTGCTGGCACCGCCGATGCCGATGCGCAGGTTGCCGCCCCGCTTCGGTGTCTCTGCTCGTGCCGGGCTCAGGCCGATGATGTTGGTGGCCGCCGCGGCCAAGCCGAGCGCCGTCGCGCCGGCGAAGAAATCGCGACGCGAAAGCCGGCCAGTGGCGAAGCCTTGGCGCAGATCATTGAAGCTGGACATGATACTCTACTCCGATTGTAGGGATTGCCGTTGCTGCAACCTGCCCGGGCGACCAGGCGGAAACAATCGAGAATAACTCGCTTATCCAGCGCGAAAAACTTGTTGTTATGTTCCTGACGAAATTATTTTTTCTTTGTCAGTTTTTTCAGCTTTTTCTTTAACTTGCGGTCCGACGCGGCCCTGGCTTCGGGCGAGGGACCCCGGCGTTCGCGGGTGCCGGGCTTTTCATCCGCGTTCTTATGGCGCTTGGGCCGGTCAGCCCGGCCGGTCTCGGCAGATTTGTCGCCAAAGCGATTGTCGCGATCATCCCGGCGCTTGGCCGGCCGTTCCGATTTCCCGGCTGCGCCGTGATGCGGTCGCTCCCGGCGATCCTGCGGCGCGCGATCTGCGCGTTCTTCCCACGGCCGATCGCGCCGCGGGCGATCGGGGCTGCGTGAATCGCTGCCGGCTTCGTCAGCATCAGAACGATTGCGCTTGGGATAGCCGGTTTTTTCGCGGCGCGGCCCTTTCGTTCCCTGACGATCAAACTGACGACCAGCCGGACGATCGCCGCGATCACCGCCGCGATCACTACCCCGGCGCTCGCCGCGATGATCACCGTCGCGCTCGGCCGGCTGCGAGCCGTCATGCGGCGCGATGCGCACGTCATTGTCGGGCGTCTGTTGGATGGCGGCGGCAAAACCCTCGGCAGCCTCCTTGGCGATCTCGACGATGGTCTCGCGGTCGAAAATACGGATGGCACCGATTTCCTGCTTGGTGATTTTGCCGCGACGGCAGAGCATCGGCAGGATCCATTTCGGATCGGCATTGGCATTGCGGCCGGCGCTGATGCGGAACTGCACCATGTTCTCGCCGCCGCGGAATTCGCGCGGTACGCGTGGTTCCCGCGGTTCCCGACCCTCGCGCCGGTCAGCGCGCTCATAGCCTTCACCGCGCGGCTTGCGATCGCCGCGGTCTTCGCGCTGCGGAGCGATGAACAATTCCTCGGGTTCCGGCAGGCGCGCCCGGTAGAGGCGGGCCAAGGCGACGGCCAGCTGTTCCGGTGTACGGCCATCCAGCAGGAACTGCGCGAGTGCGGTATCTTCCTCGCTCGCTGCTTCGCTCAGCACGGGATCAGCCAGCAGGCGTTCTTGATCGCGGGCGCGGATCGCATCAGGCAAGGGCGGATCTTCCCAGGTCGCCGTCACATTGGCGAGGCGCAGCAGGCCGTCGACGCGGCGCTGACGGGAATAGGGCACCATCAGAACACAGACACCCTTGCGGCCGGCGCGGCCGGTGCGGCCGCTGCGATGGAGCAGGGTCTCCTTGTTGTTGGGAATTTCGGCATGGATGACGAGGCCGAGATCCGGCAAATCGATGCCGCGGGCCGCGACGTCGGTGGCGACGCAGACCCGGGCATGTCCATCGCGCAAAGCCTGCAGCGCATGGCTGCGCTCGGCCTGGCTGAGTTCGCCGGACAAAGCGACGACATCGAAGCCGCGTTCCAGCAGGCTGCCATGCAGGCGCCGTACCGATTCACGGGTGTGGCAGAAAATGATGCTGGCGCGCGGCTCGATATAGCGCAGCACATTGACCACGGCATGCTCGATATCGCGCGGGCCGACGCGAATGGCGCGGTATTCGATATCGCCATGGGCCTCGTTCTTCTTCAGCGTGTTGATGCGCAGGGCATCGCGCTGATAGCGCTTGGCGAGATCGGCGATCTCCTTGGCGATGGTGGCAGAGAAGAGCAGGGTGCGGCGCTCAGGCGGCGTCGCATCGAGGATGAATTCGAGATCCTCGCTGAAGCCCATATCCAGCATCTCATCGGCCTCATCCAGCACGGCGACGCGCAGTTCGGAGAGATCGATTTGACGGCGCTCGAGATGGTCGCGCAGGCGCCCCGGGGTGCAGACGACGATATGGCAGCCGGCTTCCAAGGCGCGAGCTTCGCGCCGGGCATCCATGCCACCGACACAAGAGACGATGCGGGCGCCGGCCGGGGCATAGAGCCAGCTCAGCTCGCCATGGACCTGCATCGCCAATTCGCGGGTCGGTGCAATGACAAGTGCGTAGGGCGCGCCGCCGCGGGGAAAGCGTTCGGCATCGCCAAGGATGGTTTCAGCGAAAGCGAGGCCAAAGGCAACGGTCTTGCCGGAGCCGGTCTGGGCCGAGACCAGCAGGTCGCGTCCGGTCGCCTCGGGCTGCAGGACGGCTTCCTGGACCGGCGTCGGTTCCAGATAGTTGCGCTCGGCAAGGGCGCGCTCAAGGGCCGGGTGAAGGGCGGGAAAGGGCATGATGGGCCAATCTGTCAGAAACGGGATCGCCAGCCTGTATCGGCCTTCGGTTTGGAGGCGGCAGGGGCGCGCCTCGGGGGCGCACACGGCGAAAGGCGCTTGATACAGCAAGAGGTGAGCCGCGCCAATGATGTTCTGCCGGCGCGGGAAAATTCCTGGCCGGCCGGTGGAAATGCCGCAGCCGGTGGTAAATGGTTAATACGAGATGACGGTCGGGCTATTCGGCAGGTTGCAACAGGTCCCAGCGATTGCCGTAGCGATCCTCGAATACTACGACCGTGCCATAGGCTTCCGCTCGTGGCTCCTCGCAGAAGGTGACACCGCGCGCCTGATAGGCCCGGTAGTCGCGCCAGAAATCGTCGGTCTGCAGGATCAGGAATACCCGCCCGCCGGTCTGGTTGCCGATCCGGCTCGACTGTTCCGGTGTTACGGCTTTCGCGAGCAGCAACTGGGTCTCGCGGGCGCCTGGGGGCGTCACCGTCACCCAGCGCTTGCCACCACCCAGATCGGCATCCTCGCTCAGGTCAAAGCCCAAGACATTAACGTAACAAGTCTTGGCTTCGTCGTAGTCCGGGACCAGCAGTGCAAGCGTGCTGATGAATTGGGGCATCAATACCGCCGTCTAGGTCAGTTGACGGCCGCGGCCGGTACAGCCGTCTGGCGCAGTTTGGGGGCGTCGCTGATATGCTCGGCCAGCTGTTGCAAAGCATAGTTGATCGCCGCGGCGGTTGCTTTACCGGTTGCGTCAGCCGCGGTGCCACAACCTGCATAGGTATCCTCGCTGCTGCTACGCTCTGCCGAAACGGATGTTCCGAACAGCCGATCCGTCGGGCCGTCGACCAAGGCACTCAGCGTTACGTTGGCGACGCCTGTTGCGGTTCCGGTCCAAAAACCATACGTGATTCCGATCCGGGCGGAGAGATTTTCCGCCCGGACACTGACCATGCCGCGATAGCCTTTCTGCTGCAACTGGTCGCGCGTCAGGGGGGCGTCCACGATGTCGACCGTCTCGAATACGCTTTGCATGGTTTTTATGGTTGACGTTTTAAAGGCGTCAGCGGCCTTGATCGGAAAAGTGTGCATGTCGCAACCGTTCCCCGTCATCGGCACGGCATCCTGATTCATGTTGGCCGGATCGACGAAGAGGGCGAATTTGCCGGAGACCTTCGTCGCATAGGAGCTGTATTCCGCTGTGGCGGGCGATGCAGCGACGTTGATCTCGTGTGTGCAGGCGGATGTCAGCAACAATGCTGAAAAAATCGCGAAATAACGCAAGATGGAAAGGTCCTTCAGAAGAGGTCGTGATTCTCGTGGCGTGTTCGCGTTCTGAAGGACGTCAGCTCTGCCTCGTCAACCGACACGTCGGTCTCCCGGCCGTGAAGTGGCGCCAGACATGTCTGATCGGCATCGACCCGGAATTGAGCGTTTCCCCAACCAACGCTGTAGGTAAAGCCTATATATTCCTGGTGCCCGCCACAATCAGGAAAAGATGACAGTCGCTGTCACAGGAGCAACGTATCCAGGCTAGGCTGTGAAAAGAGTTTGCTTAGAGAACCTGGCATTCGAAGCCGGGCTGCTCGTCGGCGCCGCTGGCCTCGCCCAGGTTCAAACCGCCATAGATGAAGTTCGGCATAACCGGGCATGCGACGCCTTCGACAAAACGCGGAACCTTGTCGCCAATGCGGACGACCTGTCGCATCCAAAGCGGCTGGCGTTCCGCATGGCAACGCCGAAACCCGTTCAAGACATCGACGCTGCGTGGCCCGTGCAGGAAATCCTCAAGGCCGTGGCCCCGGACACACCGCCCGAAAGCGATATCCAGCGCCGTGCCGACCAAACGTATATGCAGGGAGGCTGGCGAAGCACCTTGCTCCCTGATTTCCAGAATGAAGAAATGCGGCAACAGATCGGGGGCGATATCGATCGGGTCTATATCGTCGCGCCCGAGCCGGGCGAGCAGATAATCGGCGATACGGCGAAGCTTCGGGTCCATCCTTGTCATGCCCTCTGCACGATCCCGGGGCAGAAACCGGGTCCCCATGCTTCTTCGATAGGAGTTTTGCCCCCGGCTGGCAAGGCCTTGCCGATTTTGCGGTGCGTCAGGGAAAGGGACCGGGCGCGCTGTTTCGCCCGGCCTATCGCGATGGCCTATAGATCGGCAAAGGCGTCGATCGCGGTGCGGTCATAGCCCTTGCTGGCGACCAGCAGCTGCTTCGAATAGGGGTGGGTGAGACGTCCGGCACCCAGATCGGCAGCATTGGCCTGTTCGACGATCTCGCCCTTGCGCATCAGGGCGAGGCGCTCGCACATCTGCCCGACCACCGCCAGATCGTGGCTGACCAGGATATAGGTGAGGCCGAGTTCCTGGCGCAGCGCCGTCAACAGGTTGAGGATCTCCGCCTGGATCGAGACGTCGAGCGCGGAGGTCGGTTCGTCCAGCAGCACCAGTTGCGGGCGCAGGATGAGCGCGCGGGCGATGGCGACGCGCTGGCGCTGGCCGCCGGAGAGCTGGTGCGGATAGCGGAAGCGGAAAGCATGGCCGAGCTGCACCTGGTCCAGCATCTGCGTCACCCGGTCCTCGACATTGTCCATGCCGTGGATCACCAATGGCTCGGAGAGAATGCGATCGATCGTGTGCTTGGGATGCAGCGATCCATATGGATCTTGGAACACCATCTGGATCAGTTTATAGAAATCGCGATCCCGCTTCGCCTTGAAATCGCGACCGCCGATGGTGATCTGGCCATTCCAGTCGGGGTTGAGGCCGGCCAGCACGCGCAAGACGGTGGACTTGCCAGAACCGCTTTCGCCGACCAGGCCGAAGCTCTCACCCTTGTCGACCTGGAAGCTCACTTTCTTGAGCGCCTGCACCTGGCGCTTGCCGGCACCGAAAGTGACTTCAAGGTTCTGGACGTCGATCATGCTGGGGATCATGGCGCTCATCGGTCGGCTCGCACGGCGATCGGCTCTTTCCAGGCCGGATCGCGCTTTAAGGTCGGCAAGACAGGAACCGGCTGCCCCAGTTCCGGCAGGCAAGCCAGCAGGCCCTTGGTATAGGGATGCTGGGCGGCGGTGAGGTGGTGGGCGTCAAGCTCCTCCATCACCTGTCCGGCATACATGACGAGCACCCGGTCGCAGAACGAGGCGACGAGATTGAGATCATGGCTGATGAAGATGAGACCCATGTCGCGGGTCTTCACCAGGTCGTCGAGAATGGCCAGCACCTGCAGGCGCACGGTGACGTCAAGCGCAGAGGTCGGCTCGTCGGCGATCAGCAGTTCCGGCTCGGTGATCAGCATCATGGCGATCATCGCGCGCTGCCCCATGCCGCCGCTGAGTTCATGCGGCCAGGCGCGATAGACCCGTTCCGGGTCGCGGATCTTGACAGCGGTCAGCATTTCCATGGCACGCGCCTTGGCGCTCTTGCCGGCGAAGCCGTCGCGACAGGCTTCCAGCAGCTGGTCGCCGATCCGCATCACCGGGTTGAGCGAGTATTTCGGATCCTGCATCACCATGGAGATGCGCTTGCCGCGGATCTTGCGCCAGTGTGCCGCGTCGAGGCCGAGCAGGTTCTCACCCTGGAATTCCAGCTTGTCGGCGGTCACTTGGCCGGGGCTGAGACCCAGGATGGCGCGCACCGATTGCGATTTGCCGGAGCCGCTTTCGCCGACGATCGCCAGTTTCTCACGCCCCATGCTGAAGGACATGTTGCGCACGACATGGGAAATGCCGGTCGGCGTCTTGAAGCGGATGTTGAGATTCTCGACTTGGAGGAGAGGCTTTGCGTGGGTGCTTTCTTGCATCATTGCCTCACTGCTCACGCGGATCGAGAACGTCGCGCAGCCCGTCGCCGATCAGGTTGAAGCCGAGGCTGACGATGAAGATGGCGATGCCGGGGAAGGTGGAGATCCACCACTGGTCGAGGAGATGCTCACGGCCGCTGGAGACCATGGCCCCCCATTCCGGCTGTGGCGGCTGGGCGCCGAGGCCGAGGAAGCCGAGACCGGCGGCGGTCAGGATGATGCCGGCCATGTCGAGCGAGACCCGGACGATCAGCGAGGACATGCACATCGGCATGATCTGGCCGAGGATGATGCGCAGCGGCGAGGCGCCCATCATGCGGGCCGCCGCTACGTAATCGGAATTGCGCACGGCGAGTGTCTCGGCGCGAGCGATACGGGCATAAGGCGGCCAGACCGTGAGTGAGATCGCCAACACCGCGTTCTCGATGCCGGGGCCGAGGGCTGCGGCGAAGGCCAAAGCCAGGATCAGACGCGGGAACGCCATGAAGATATCGGTGATGCGGATCAGCACCGCTTCGACCCAGCCGCCGGCATAGCCGGCGATCGTGCCGATGACGAGGCCGATCGGCGCCGCGGTGATCGAGGTCAGGAAGACGATCAGCAGGGTAACGCGCGAGCCATAGATGATGCGGCTCCATAGATCGCGGCCCTGCTGGTCGGTGCCGAGCAGATAATCGTCATTGGGCGGCAGCAGGCGCTGCTCAAGATTGCCTGCCAGGGGATCGTGGCTGCACAGCAGCGGTGCGAAGACCGCCATCAGCAGGAGAATGATGAAGATGATGAGGCCGGCCATGGCCAGTGGGTTGCGGGCGAAACTGCGCCAGCCGAGATAGGCGCGACCGAGCCGCGCCTGCAGGCGGGAATGCGGCGTGTCGGTCAACAGCCAATGCCGCCAGCCGGTTGTCCGTGTGTCGGAATAGGTGAAGGTCATGATCAGTGGCTCCCTGTCGCGCCGTCTGGGTCAAGTCATCGGGCGCGCGGATCGAGCACGCGATAGGCGAGATCGGTCAGCATGTTGATGAAGATGAAGGTCGTGCCGACGACCAGGGTGCCGCCCAGCACGGCGGTCATGTCGACCGAGAACAGCGAGTTGGTGATATAGAGACCGAGGCCGTTCCAGACGAAGACCGTCTCGGTCAGCACGGAGCCTTCTAGCAGCGTTGCATAGGAAAGGACGATCACCGTCAACAGTGGCACCAGGATATTGCCCATGGCGTGACGCCAGACGATCTTCCATTCAGGCACGCCCTTGACGCGCGCGGTGAGGATATATTCCTGGCGGAGTTGCCCCAGCATCAGCGAGCGGGTCATGCGGCTGATATAAGCCAGCGAGAAATAGCCGAGGATCGAGGCCGGCAGGATGAGATGCATCACCGCATTGGTGAAGAGCTCCATGTCGCCGGTCAGGAAGCTATCGATCAGCATGATGCCGGTGACGTAATCGACCGAATCCTCGAAACCGAAATCGATTCGTCCCGGACCGGGCAGCCAGTTGAGCTTGGCGTAGAACAGCAGCAGGCCCATGAGGCCGAGCCAGAAGACCGGCACCGAATAGCCGAACAGGCCAACGAAACGGATGACATGGTCCTGCCAGCGATCCTTGTGCACGGCGGCCCAGACGCCGGCAGGAATGCCGATGATGACGCCGATCAGCGTGCCGGCGGTTGCCAGTTCCAGTGTCGCCGGGAAGACGTGCTGGATGTCTTCCAGCACCGGATGGCCGGTGCGCAGCGACATGCCGAGATCACCATGCAGCACATGCGTAAGATAGATCCAGAATTGCTGGTAGAGCGGCAGATCGAGGCCGAGATCCAGGCGGGCCTTGGCATAGACCTCCGCCGGCGCATGGTCACCGACCACGGCGAGGGCAGGGTCGACCGGCAGGACGCGAGCGATCACGAAGGTGATGATGAGAAGGCCGAGCAGCGTACTCAGCACGGAAATGACGACGCGCAGTGCCGCCTTCATATCTTCGATCCAATTGGCAGAGGGGGGCAAATCATGGAACGGCTAATAGCCGATTGGCAGCCGAGGGCCAATGTTTTGTTGCACGGCATTTTGGTGCGTGGCGAAGCCAGCCGCAGCATGGCGCCAACGCCTCAAAAGAGCACCGCCGGACAGCGGTCCGGCGGTGTCAGTTGAATCGGTGTTTTCGCCATCAGACGATTGGGTAAAAAGACCCAATCACTGCTTGACGACGTCGTGATAGAGGTCGAGATCGAAGCTGGGGCCCATGATGAAGCCCTTCACCTTGTTGTTGATCGCGGCGGTTTCGATCTGCTGGAACATCACCACGAACGGACCGTCATCCAGCACCTTCTGCTGGATATCGCCATACATGGCAGCGCGCTTCGAGCTGTCCAGCTCGTCACGGGCGGCATAGACCTCCTTGGTCAGATCGGGAATGTCCCAGGCATTGCGCCAGGCCAGCAGCTTATGCGTCGAGGTGTCCGAATTGTCGGCATTGGTCGCATAGCCTTCGGCATTGGAATGCGGATCCTGGTAGTCCGAGCCCCACACGCCGATATAGATATCGTGCTGGCGGGCGCGGTACTTGGTCAGGGTCTGCTTGTTATCCGCCGGCTTGATCTCCAGCTTGATGCCGGCCTTGGCCCAGGTCGACTGGATCGACTGCGCCAGTTCCATGGTCTCGGTCTTGTTGGTGGTGTCCATGGTGACGCTGAAGCCATCGGCGAGGCCCGCCTGCTTCAACAATTCCTTGGCCTTTTCAACATCCAGCTTGTAGGGCGTGGCATCGGAAGCGCCGAGCTGGCCATCCGGCAGGATGGTCTGGTGCGGCTTGTCGACGCCCTTGAACAGGGTGTTGGCGATGCCGTCATAGTCGATCAGGTACTTCAGCGCCTTGCGCACTTCCGGCTTGGCCAGATACTGGTTCTTCTGGTTGAGGCCGAGATACCACAGGGTCGCCTTGGCGGCCGATTGCAGATGCACGTTCTTGTCGCTCTGCAAAGCGGTCAGCTGGTCGCCGGTCACGTTGCGAGCGATGTCGACGTCGCCCTTCTGCAGCAGCAACTGCTGCGAGGCGCTTTCCGTCACGTTCTTGATCAGTACGCGCTTGATCTTCGGCACGCCGCCCCAGTAATGCGGGTTGGTGACAAGGCTCAGCGATTCATTCGGCTTCCACTCTTTCAGGAAGAAGGGGCCGGACCCGGCATAGTTGGTCTTCAGCCAGGCATTGCCGAGATCGCCATTCTGCTCATGCGACATGACCAGCTTCTTGTCGACGATCGAGCTGGTATAGCTGATGCAGTTGAGGAAGAAGGTCGGTGCATAGACCTTGTCGAGCTCGACTTCCAGCGTATCCGCATCCTTGGCGCGGATCATCTTGGTGGCATTGTCCTTCGTCAGACCGAACTGGTTCATGATGAAGGCCGGGTTCTTGTCCATCTGCACATAACGCTGCAGCGAGAAGGCCGCGTCCTCGGCGGTCAGGTCGTTGCCGGACTGGAACTTGATGCCCTTGCGGATCTTGAAGATGAAGGTCTTGCCATCGGCGCTGGTCGACCAGCTCTCGGCAGCCTTGTTGATGATCTTCGACGTATCGCTGGGGTCGAGAGCCACCAGGCGGTCATAGGCATTGGCCTGATATTCCGAACTGGAGATTTCATAGATCTCACCCGGATCGAGCGAGATGATGTCGTCGATCACATAGGCCATAACCAGCGTATCTTTCGGCGTAGCGGCATAAGCGCTGGCGCCGGCGGCGATCGTCAGCATCAAGGCGGCGACGGTCGTTCTCAGCAGCGGTTTCATTTTTCAAGCTCCCGGTTTGCCGTCTGTCCCCTTCGCGACGGCGAGCGAGCCAGCCTCGACCGAGGCGGCGTCCGCGACGCTAACATGGTTGTGTCACAAACGTAAATAAGATTGACCGTGCGGTAAAATTGCCGGGAAAAGGTGGGAAACTTGTGCCAAGCTCCGGTTGTGCGAGAGATAGGCCGGACCCGTGAACAAGATCAGCCGCCGGAATGGTAACGCTGTCCGTGTCGCCGCCGGATGGGCCCGGCCCTCACCGCGGGGACCGGTTTGAAATGACCCGGGGTTCCAGTCACAATCGGATGCCTCATAATCGGATGCCATGACCAAACGTCGACTGATTTACGTGGCGGCGCTGCTGATCCTGACCCTTGTCGCCTATGGTGCCCGGCGCTGGCTCACAGCTCCTGCCGCATTGACGCCGGAAGATCGCGCACTGATCGCTAGGTCCTGCGCCGGCGAGAGCGCGGAAGCGGGGCACCCGTTGCTTGCCAGCGACGTGGTGGATAAGCGCGTGACGGAGCGCTATGGGGCCGCCTGCCGTGAGCTGATCCTCGATCCGCATCTGCATTTCGGCATCGGGCTCGATGCTTATCAATGCCGCATCTGGATTCCCCGCAGCACGGCCAGCGCCGCGGACGCGCAGCAGGCCAATCTGATCGCCACGCTTTTCGGTC